>Ga0164241_10002521_pt1 | contig 19658 bp, 18 predicted proteins | sample OricomyardsoilBY_FD_108780 | JGI IMG/M metagenome (GOLD analysis project Ga0164241, IMG submission 108780) | Backyard soil microbial communities from Emeryville, California, USA - Original compost - Back yard soil (BY) | ecosystem: Environmental > Terrestrial > Soil > Unclassified | place: USA... | reverse complement strand
TTCGAACCGGTGTACTAGCCTTGAGAGGGCTATGTCCTGGGCCTCTAGACGAAGGGAGCGGCGTAGGGGGTAAGCCCCTGAAATCGGAGAACCTCTGCCGCGATGCCCGGCAGGGCGCGGTATTATAGGCGCCTCTCCAACGCGCTCAAGTCCCGCAGAAGAAACGCCCGGAACCTACAGCTTGAACCCCGATTCCGACGCCGCGCCGTCAACCGCAGGTCCGCCGCGCATCATTCCGCGGGCCGAACATTCCATATCGCGGCGAAACATCTCGCCCAACGCGCTGCGCGTGCTGTATCGGCTGCGCGAAGGCGGCTACCAGGCCTTCCTGGTGGGCGGCTGCCTGCGTGACCTGCTGCTGGGGGTCGAGCCCAAGGACTTCGACGTGGCCACCAGCGCGCGGCCCGAAGAGGTCAAGCGCCTGTTCCGCAACTGCCGCCTGATCGGTCGGCGGTTCCGCCTGGCGCATGTGTTCTACGGCCACGAGATCATCGAAGTGGCCACCTTCCGCGCTTCCAGCGCTCCTTCGCAGGGCGAGGAAACCGAGGACGATCCAGACATCCTGCCTGAGGTTGGCGCCAGCGAGGACAACCCCGAAGCCGAGGCGGCCGAAGACCAGCAGCGCGAACGCGAGGCGCAGGCCGACGATGCCACCGACCGCGTGCTGGATGAAGGCGGCCGCATCCTGCGCGACAACAGCTACGGCAGCATCAACGAAGACGTCTGGCGGCGCGACTTCACCTGCAATGCGCTGTACTACAACATCGAGGATTTCTCGCTGTGGGATTACGTCGGTGCGGCCGATGACATCCGCGCGCGACGATTGAAGCTGATCGGCGACGCCGAGCAGCGCTATCGCGAGGATCCCGTGCGCATGCTGCGCGCGGCGCGTTTCGAGGCGAAGCTGGCCTTCACGCTCGAAGCCGAGACCGAAACCAGCATCGGCGAGCTGCGCGAGCAGCTGCGGGAAGTGCCCGCGGCGCGGCTGTTCGATGAAACGCTGAAGCTGTTCCTGACCGGCCATGGCGTGCGTTCGCTCGAGGTATTGCGCCGGCGGGGCTTGCTGGGCGTGCTGTATCCGGGCGTAGAGCGTTACCTGTCGCAGCACCCAGGCAGCCTGGTCGAGCAATTGCTGCTCGCCGGCCTGGCCAACACCGACGAGCGCGTGATGGCGGGCAAATCGGTGACGCCCACCTTCCTGTTCACGCTGCTGTTGTACGGACCGATCGCGGCCTATATCGAGAAGCAGCCGGCCGAGCTATGGGCCGATGTGGGCACCATCCTGGATGGTTGCGATCACGCGCTGCGCGAGGCGCAGCAGCGGGTGACCATTCCCAAGCGTTTCTCGCTGGGCGTGCGTGACATGTTCGCCATGCAGCCCATGCTGGAACATCCGCGCAGCCGGCGTGTATTGCGCCTGATCGAGCAGCCGCGTTTTCGCGCGGGCTATGATCTGCTGCTGCTGCGCTCGCGGGTGGGCATGGCCCCACGTGAGCTGGCCGACTGGTGGACGGCCTTGCAGGCCGCTCCCGCCGCGCAGCGCATGGAAATGGTGCTGGCGCTGGAAGCCGCGCGCGGCCAGCGCGGTCCGCGAACGGGCGAGGGTGGCACCGCGCAAGGGGATGGCGAGGGCGATCGCCCCCGGCGACGCCGCAGACGCCGGCGCCGGCCGGCGGGCCCGGGATGACGCACTGGATTGCCGCCTACATAGGCATTGGCAGCAATCTGGGTGATTCGCGTGAACGCGTGAACGGTGCCTTCGAGGCGCTGGGGCGCGTGCCGCGGACGCGGCTGATCGCGCGCTCGCGGCTGTATCGCACCCGCCCGATGGGTCCGGTGGCGCAGGATGATTTCGTCAACGCCGTCGCCGGTGTGCTCACCCAGCTGTCAGCGAGCGAACTGCTGCAGGCGCTGCGCGGCATCGAAGCCGCCGCCGGGCGCGTGCGCGCCAAGCGCTGGGGACCGCGCACACTCGACCTGGATCTGCTGGTCTTTGGAGATCGGCGCATCGCGGAACCGGATCTGACCGTGCCGCATCCGGGTATGGCCGAGCGCGGCTTCGTGCTCAGGCCGTTGAATGATGTTGCTCCCACCCTGGATGTGCCCGGCTTGGGACGCGTGGATGAGCTGTTGCAGCGTTTGCCGGATGACGGTGTGGCCGGTGTGCTCGCGTGACGGTGCCGCATCGCTACATCGTGGTCGAGGGGGCCATCGGCGTGGGCAAGACCAGCCTGACGCGCAAGCTGGCGGCGACGCTGGGCGCGCAGGCGGTGCTCGAACAGGCGGACGAGAATCCCTTTCTCGAGCGGTTTTATCGCAATCCGCGCGTGGGCGCGCTGCCGGCGCAGCTGTACTTCCTGTTCCAGCGCGCGCAGCAACAGGCGCAATTGAAGCAGCAGGATCTGTTCGGCAGCGTGCGGGTGGCCGACTATCTGCTGGCCAAGGACGATCTGTTCGCGCGCATGACGCTCGATGACGAGGAGTATGGCCTGTATCGCCAGGTGTACGAGCGCTTGGCCATCGATCCGCCGCGGCCCGACCTGGTGGTGTACCTGCAGGCGCCCGTCGATGTGCTGCTGGACCGCATCGCGCGGCGTGGCATTGCCCACGAAAGCCTGATCGATCGCAGTTATCTGACGCGCCTGAACGAGGCCTATGCGCGGTTTTTCCACGCCTATGACGAAAGCCCGCTGCTGATCGTCAATGCCGCCAATATCGATCCGATCAACAACGAGGCGGATTATGACGAGCTGCTGAGCCAGATCGGTCGCACGGTGCGCGGCCGGCTCTACTACAATCCGCTGCGGCACAAGGGACTGTAGGGAGAAGCGATGTATACGCAACTGCAGCTGCGCGGTTCGACCCGGCCCCCCGTCACGCTGGCCACGTTCGACAAGATGCGCGATGAGGGTGAACGCATTGCCGCGCTCACCTGCTATGACGCCAGCTTCGCGGTGCTGCTGGATGCCGCCGAGGTCGATCTGGTGCTGGTGGGCGATTCGCTGGGCATGGTCATCCAGGGCCACGACACCACGGTACCGGTGACCATGGACGACATGGTGTACCACACGCGTGCCGTCTGCCGAGGGCTGTACCGGCCCTTTCTGGTGGCCGATCTGCCCTTCATGAGCTACGCCTCGCGCGAACAGGCGCTGGCCAACTCCGTGCGGCTGATGCAGGAGGGTGGCGCGCGCATGGTCAAACTGGAAAGCGGCGCCGAGCAGCTGAGCATCGTGGAGTTTCTGGCCGGCCACGACATCGCGGTGTGCGCGCATCTGGGGCTGAAACCGCAGTCCGTGCACAAGACCGGCGGCTTCCGCGTGCAGGGCCGCCAGCAGGATGCCGCCGAGCGCATCCTGAAAGAGGCAAAAGATCTGGAATCCGCTGGCGCGGACATCGTGCTGCTCGAGTGCATTCCCAACGAACTGGGCAAGGCGGTGACCGCCGAGTTGTCGGTGCCGGTCATCGGCATCGGCGCGGGCCCGGATACCAACGGCCAGATCCAGGTGCTCTACGACATCCTGGACATCACCAGCGGCCGCAAGCCCAGGTTCGTGCGCAATTTCATGCAGGGCGTGGATTCGCCGCTGGCGGCGATCAAGGCCTATGTGGCCGCGGTGAAGTCGCGTGACTACCCCGGTCCTGAATACTGCTTCTCGTGATGGCGGCGGCGAGGGCCCATCGATGATCACCGTCGAGCGGATCGACGCGCTGCGCGAAGTGGTGCGGCAATGGCGTCGTGACGGCGCGCGCATCGGCTTCGTGCCCACCATGGGCTCGCTGCATGAGGGGCACATGAGCCTGCTGTCGGCGGCGCGGGCTCGCGCCGCGCGCGTGATTTCCAGCGTGTTCGTGAATCCGCTGCAGTTCGGTCCCAGTGAGGATTTCGAACGCTATCCGCGCACACCCGCCGAGGATACGCAGCTGCTCACCGATGCCGGCTGTGACGTGCTGTTCCTGCCAAGCGTGGAAGAGATCTATCCCGACGGCCGCGAGAGCGCGACGCGTGTCAGTGTGAAGCCGCTGTCGGGCATTCTCGAGGGGGCGCATCGTCCGGGGCATTTCGATGGCGTGGCCACGGTGGTGGCCAAGCTGTTCGGCATCGTGCAGCCGGACATTGCCGTGTTCGGCGAGAAGGACTATCAGCAGCTGGCCGTGATCCGCCGCATGACGGCAGACCTGGACATTCCGGTGGAGATCGTCGGAGCGCCAACGGTGCGCGCGCCCGATGGCCTGGCGATGAGTTCGCGCAATCGCTATCTCTCGCCGGCCGAGCGCGCGCTGGCGCCGCGCATCCACGCCACGCTGCGCGCGGCCGCGGCGCGTGTGGATGCGGGCGATCGCAACTACGCGCAGCTGGGGGCCTGGGGCCTGGGCGAACTGCGTGCCGCGGGCATGCAGCCCGACTATTTCGAGCTGCGCGATGCCACCACGCTGCTCGATCCCACCCCCGCCACGCGCGAGCTGGTGATCCTGGTGGCGGCGCGACTGGGACGCGCCCGGCTCATCGACAATCTGCGCCTGTCGCTGCGCTGAGTCGTTCCAGCGCCCAGCGCGCGTGCTCGGCGATCAGCGCCGAGGGGTCATGGCATCGCAGCTGCAATGCGGCGATGGCTTCGGGGTCTGCCGGTCCATTGCCCAGCGCCACGGCCACATTGCGGATGAAGGCTTCATGGCCGATGCGCCGGATGGGCGAGCCCTCGAAGCGCGATTCGAATTCGGCACGCGTCCAGCCAATCAGTTCGGTCAGGCGTGGCGCATCCAGTGCATGGCGTATCTTGAAATCCGGATGCGCGGCGGCGCGGGCGAATTTGTTCCAGGGACACACGATCTGGCAGTCATCGCAGCCGTAGATGCGGTTGCCGATGGCACTGCGCAGCGCTACCGGAATGGCCTCGCGCAATTCGATGGTGAGGTAGGAGATGCAGCGCCGCGCGTCCAGCTGGAAGGGCGCGACGATGGCCTGCGTGGGACAGGCCGGCATGCAGGCCGTGCAGCTGCCGCAATGCGCGCTCGCCGGTTCATCCACCGGCAGCGGCAGATCGGTGAGTATCTCGCCCAGGAAGAAATACGATCCCGCATCGCGCGCGATCAGGTTGGTGTGCTTGCCGATCCAGCCCAGCCCGGCGTTGCGCGCCAGTGCCTTTTCGAGCACCGGCCCGGAATCCACGAAGACCCGATAAGCATGCGGGATGTGCGCGGCAATCTGTCGCGCCAGTCGTTCCAGTGCCTGGCGCAGCACCTTGTGATAGTCGCGTCCCAGTGCATAGCGCGACACATAGCCCAGGCGCGGATCTTCCAGCACCCGCGCGGCATCGGCGGCTTCAGACGGCCAGTAGTCCATGCGCGCGCTGATGACGCGCAGTGTGCCCGGCGTCAGCTCCGCAGGTCTGCTGCGGCGCGTTCCATGCCGCGCCATGTAATGCATCTGGCCGTGGTAACCGGCATCCAGCCAGTGCTGCAGGCGCTGTTCATCCTCGGGTAGATCCACGCCCGCGACACCCACCGCTGCGAAACCGGCCGCCTGCGCCAGTTCCAGCAGTTTTTCGCGCGAAAGCGGCTGCTGCATCGCCGGGAAGTATACTTTGGCGGCCATGACGCTTCCGAACGACGTCCATCGCGCGGCGACGGTTCGCCAGATCGAACAGGCCGCGATTGCGTCCGGAATCGCCGGTTACACATTGATGCGGCGCGCCGGCGCCGCCGCGCTGTCGCATGTGCGCCAGCGCTGGCCCACCGCGCGTTCGATGGTGGTGGTGGCCGGGCCGGGCAACAATGGCGGCGATGGGCTGGTGCTGGCCCAGCTGGCGCGCGACGCGGGCATCTTCACGCATGCCATGCTGGTCGGCGATGCGGCCGCGCTGCGCGGCGAGGCACAGCGGGCCCTGCAGGATCTGCGCACCGCCGGCATGGATGTGCAGCCCTTCGATGCCTCGCTGCTGGATGCGCACGACCTGATCGTCGATGCGCTGCTGGGCATTGGCGTGCGCGCGCCGCTGAAGCCGGAGTGGCGCGCGGCCATCGAGGCCATGAACGCAGCCGGTCGCAACATCCTCTCACTGGATATCCCTTCGGGACTGGAACCGGATACAGGCCGCGCGCTGCCCGCGGTGCATGCCACGGCAACGCTGAGTTTTCTGGCGCTGAAGCTGGGATTGTTTCTCGGCCAGGGGCCCGAGCATGCGGGCGCGGTGCTGTTCGACGGGCTGGGCTTGACGGCCACTGCGCCTTCGCAGCCGGCGCTGCAGCGGCTGGATCATGGCTGTCTGAACGCGGTGCTGCCGCCGCGGACGCGCCAGAGTTACAAGGGCATGTTTGGCCGCGTGCTGATAGTCGGTGGCGGTGTCGGCATGCCGGGCGCGGTGCGGCTGGCGGCCGAATCGGCGCTGCGCGTGGGGGCGGGACTGGTCACCGTGGCCAGCCGACCCGAACATCTGGCCACCGTCGTGGGTGCGCGTCCGGAGCTGATGTTCCACGGGGTTTCTGATGCCCCGGATGTGGATGCCGTGCTGGCACAGGCCGATGTCATCGCCGTGGGACCCGGCCTGGGCCGCAGCGATTGGGCACGCGGACTGCTGCAGCATGTGCTGCGGCAACGGCACAGCACCCAGCCTCTGGTGGTGGATGCCGATGCGCTGAACCTGATCTCCGAAGGCGTGGCCCTGCAGCGCTGCGCCGACTGGGTGCTGACGCCGCATCCGGGCGAAGCGGCGCGGCTGCTGGGCATGTCCACCGAGGCCGTCCAGGAAGATCGGCTGGCGGCGCTGCACGCGCTGTGCAAACAACGCGGCGGCACCATCGTGCTCAAGGGCGCCGCCACGCTCATAGGTCACACGGGCAGCACGCCGCTGCTGTGTGAGAAGGGCAATCCCGGCATGGCGGTGCCCGGCATGGGCGATGTGCTCACCGGTGCGGTGGCAGGCTTGCTGGCACAGGGGGCCGAGCCCTTCGCAGCGGCGGCGGCGGCGGTCTATGCGCATGCGGTGGCCGGAGATCGCTGCGCGCGCAATGGCGTGCGCGGTGTGCTGGCGCTAGACGTGGCGCAGGAGCTGCGCGGCGTACTGGCGCTGTTGCCGTGAGCGAAACCTTTTTCCTGCCTGACGAGGCCGCCACCGAAACCCTGGCGCGCCGCGCCGCCCGCCATCTGGATGCCGCCGCTGCGCTGGTGCTCTACCTGCAGGGGGAGTTGGGCAGCGGCAAGACCTGCTTCGCGCGCGGCATGTTGCGTGAGCTGGGCGAGCAGGGCGCTGTGCGCAGTCCCACCTATGGCCTGCTGGCCGAATACCTCACCCCCAGGGGCCGTGTGGTGCATATCGATCTGTACCGCCTGCGCGCCCCGGAAGAACTGCACACGCTCGGGTTGGCCGATCATTTGCCCGGCAGCCTGTTGTGGCTGATCGAGTGGCCCGAGAAGGCCGCCGGCGCCCGGCTGCCGCCGGCCGACGCGCGCGTGTTGCTGGATGTGCAGGCTCAGGGCAGGCAGTTGCGCTGCGTGGCCGAATCGGCCGCGGGCCATCAATGGCTAAAAAATCTCTGCGCAGACAGCAGATGATGAAAGTGGGCTATCTGCATAATTTCTATTGAAAAACACACCCCTTCGCCATAGATTATGGCGCATGGTGAGGATCTTCATCCGCAGGCTGGTCGTCGCGGGCACGCTGCTGGGGCTTGCACCCATGGTGGATGCCGCCGGTGTGCTGCGGCAGGCGCAGCTGGCGGCACCCTCTGCGGATTCCGCGCAGCTGACTTTGACGCTGTCAGCTGCCACAACGCCAAAAGTGTTTTCCCTTTCCTCGCCGGAGCGCCTGGTCATCGACCTGCCGGCCACCCGACTGGCTGCCGGCACACGGCTGCCCAAAGCGGCGGGTCCGGTGCGCGCGCTGCGCAGTGGCATGCAGAGCCGCGCCACGCTGCGATTGGTGCTGGAACTCACGCGCGAATTGACACCGACGGTGCGCGCCACGGGCGCGCAGCTCGTCATCGATCTGGGAACGGCGGTGGCGGCTGCCGCGCCGCCAGCGGCTCCGGTGGCGGTGCGCGCGGCGCATGCGCCCGGCGATGAAGGACGAGACGTCATTGTCGCGGTCGACGCCGGCCATGGCGGCCAGGATCCGGGCGCCAGCGGGCGTGACGGCACGCGCGAGAAGGATGTCGTCCTGGCCATCGCGCGTGCACTGGCGCGCCGTGTGGATGCCGAGCCTGGCATGAAGGCCTACCTGACGCGTTCGGACGACCGCTTCATTCCGCTGCGCGATCGCATCAATCTGGCGCGCAAGGCGCGTGCCGATATTTTCGTCTCCGTGCATGCCGACTCCATCCGCAACCGCGATGTCTCGGGCTCTTCGGTGTATGTGCTGTCCGACAAGGGCGCGTCCAGCGAGGCGGCCCGCTGGCTTGCCGAGCAGGAAAACGCGGTGGATCTGAAGGGCGGGGTATCGCTGGGCGACAAGAACGACCAGCTCGCCTCGGTGCTGATGGACGTATCGCAGACGGCAAGCATCGGTTCGAGCATGGTGGCGGCCGAACGGGTGCTGGATCAGCTGGACCGCGTGGGCACCATCCGCAAGACCGAGGTGCAGCAGGCTGCATTCGTGGTGCTGAAATCACCGGATATTCCTTCGATGCTGGTGGAGACGGCCTACATCTCCAATCCCGTGGAGGAGCGCAAATTGCGCACCCAGGCGCACCAGCAGGCCATCGCCGAGGCCATCTTCAGCGGCGTGCGCGAATACTTCCGCAGCAGTCCGCCGGATGGCAGCCTGCTGGCGCGCCAGCGCGAGACGCGGCGCGGTGTGGCGCCCATCATCGCCGGCGCTGCTCCCTGATTCTCGCCGGGGCGCGGCTGCGAGGCGGTAAAATGCCGCGCGCATGGCCATCCGCGTTCTGCCTTCCCACCTGATCGACCAGATCGCCGCCGGCGAGGTGGTCGAGCGCCCGGCGTCTGTCGTCAAGGAGCTGGTCGAAAACGCCATCGATGCCGGCGCCACGCGCATCGACATCGAGCTCGAGGGCGGCGGCGCCAGCCTGATCCGAGTGCGCGACAACGGCGGCGGCATCGCGGGCGCGGAGCTGCCGCTGGCACTGACGCGTCACGCCACCAGCAAGATCGCGACGCTGGATGATCTGGCGGCCGTGGAATCGCTGGGTTTTCGCGGCGAAGCCCTGCCGTCCATCGCCTCCGTCGGACGCTTGCGCCTGGCTTCGCGTTCGCGCGGGGCGGCGCAGGCCAGCGAGATCCAGGCTGAAAACGGACAGTTGGGACAGGTGCGGCCCGCAGCCCTGTCCGAAGGCACGCTGGTCGAGGTTCGCGACCTGTTCTTCAATGTGCCCGCGCGGCGCCGCTTTCTGCGCAGCGAGGCCACCGAGGCCATGCACGTGCAGCGCATGGTCGAACGGCTGGCGCTGTCGCACTTCGAAGTGGCCATCCGCTATCTGCACAACGGTCGCGAACTGCTGAGCGTGCCAGCAGTCGCTGATGCAACGGCGCGCCAGCAGCGCCTGGCGCAGGTGATGGGCGAGGAGTTCGCCGCGGGCTGCATGCCCATTGAAACCGCGGCAGGGCCCTTGCGTCTCATGGGCTGGATCAGCCTGCCCACCTTTTCGCGCGCGCAGCCGGATCTGGCGCACTGGTTCGTCAACGGCCGCGCGGTGCGCGACCGGCTGCTGATGAGCGCGGTGAAGATCGGCTATCGCGATGTGCTCTATGGTGGACGCCACCCCGCCTATGTGCTGTCGCTGCAGCTCGATGCGCGCGAGGTGGATGTCAACGCGCATCCGGCCAAGCAGGAGCTGCGCTTCCGTGAATCGCGCGGCGTGCATGATTTCATCCAGCGCGCCATCGAGCGCGCCCTGGCCGCGACGCGGCCGGGTATGCAGCACAGCGCGGTGGCCGGCGCACTGTCCGGCGCCACGGCCGCACCGAGGCAGTTCGAATTTGCCTCGCGGGGTGCATCTTCGCCCGTGCCGCTTGGCGCCTGGGCCGTGCGCGATGCCATCGCGGCCGCGAACGGCGACGACGCGACGCGCGAGGCAATGCCCACGCCCGCGCCGGCACCGCGCCCTCTGGGCACGGCCATCGCGCAATTGCACGGCATCTACATCCTGGCGCAGGACGCGCAGGGCCTGGTGCTGGTGGACATGCATGCCGGCCACGAGCGTGTGCTGTACGAAAAAATGAAGGCGGACCACGCCGGACGCCGCGCCGAGACGCAGCAGCTGCTCGAACCGGTCACCGTGAATCTGCCCGCCACGGTCATCGAGCGTGTGCTCGAGGATCGCGAAGAGTGGTCACGCTGCGGTTTCGATCTGACGCAGATCGCTCCGGATCGCATCGCGGTGCGCAGTGTGCCGGCGCTGCTGGCGCGCGAGGATGTGGCGCAGCTGGTGCGCGAGGCGGCGCTGGGCGTGGCCGACGATGAAGGCACGCATCACGTGGAAGGCGCCGAGCATCGCCTGCTGGCGACGCTGGCCTGCCGCGGCGCCGTGCATGCCGGTCGTCGCCTCAGCCTGCCCGAGATGGATGCGCTGCTGCGGCAGATGGAAGCCACCGAGCGCGCCAGCCAGTGCAATCACGGCCGTCCGACTTTCACGCGCGTGGCGCTGGCCGAGCTGGATCATCTGTTCCTGCGCGGCAGGTAGGGGCCGGTGACGGCGGTTTGCGGCGCACGGGTGATTGCCATTCTGGGTCCGACGGCCTGCGGCAAGAGCGAACTGGCGCTGCGACTGGCGCAGCGCGTGCCGGTGGAATTGATCAGCGTCGATTCGGCGCAGGTGTATCGCGGCATGGATATCGGCACCGCCAAGCCTTCGGCGGCCGAGCGCGCCAGCGTTGCGCATCACCTCATCGACATCCGCGATCCGCAACAGAGCTATTCCGCGGGTGAGTTCCGCGCCGACTGCCTGCAGTTGATCGAAGCCATTCATGCACGCGGCGCGCTGCCCGTGCTCGTGGGCGGCACCATGCTGTATTTTCGCGCGCTGTTCCAGGGCATCGCGCAACTGCCTGCGGCCGACGCGACGCTGCGCGCGCAACTGGATGCGCGCGCAGCGCGCGAGGGTTGGCCGGCGCTGCATGCCGAACTGGCGCTGCGCGATCCAGGTTCGGCCGCGCGCATCCATCCGCACGATGCGCAACGCATCCAGCGTGCGCTGGAAGTACTAGCCCTGTCGGGCCGCACGCTCGAACAGCATTGGGAATCAACCTCTACGCTGTCGTCATTCAGCGACTGGAAAATCTGTGTAATGGAGCCGGCCCATCGCGAACAGTTACATCAACGCATCGAGCAACGCCTGGATGCCATGTTGAGGGCTGGATTTGCTGAAGAAGTCAGTAATTTACTGGCGCGCGGCACATTGAACGAGCGCAGTCCCGCGTTACGTCTGGTTGGCTACCGCCAGATGCTCGGCTATTGTCTTGGACGCGAAACGCTGCAGGACGCTGCGTGCAAAGCGCTGTTCGCCACTCGCCAGCTGGCCAAACGACAATTGACCTGGCTGCGCTCCGGCAGCTTTTTCCCCGCTGGCGCCAAGGTATTGAAAGCAGACCCTTTTGACTTGCCAACAATGGAACAAATGCCGCGCGCCTTGATCGAAGGGTGACCGCCCCCATGATAAGATGCGGCGCAACAAAATAAGGAGAATGTCGTGGCCAAGACCCAGTCGTTGCAGGATCCTTTCCTGAACGCATTACGCAAGGAGCGCGTGCCGGTCTCCATTTATCTCGTCAACGGCATCAAGCTGCAGGGCACCATCGATTCGTTCGATCAGTTCGTCGTGCTGCTGAAGAACAGTGTCAACCAGATGGTGTACAAGCACGCCATTTCCACGGTCGTACCGGCGCGCAATGTACGCGTGCCAGGCTCGGAAGAAGATGAAGCGGAGAGTCCCGCTGCCTGATGTTTGAACGTCCGCGCAGCGGCGAACGTGCCGTGCTGGTGCGCCTGGGATTAAGCGCGCCATTGGACCCGGAGGATCTGAGCGAATTCACGCAGCTCGCCACCTCCGCCGGTGCGATTCCGGTGGCGACCATCACCGGTCGCCGCGAGCGACCCGATCCGCGTTACTTCGTTGGCAGCGGCAAGGCGGAGCAGATCCGTCTCGAGGCGCTGGCGCAGAACGCCGATGTCATTCTTGTCGATCATCCGCTCTCACCCAGCCAGGAGCGCAATCTCGAGAAGCTCACGGGCCGGCGCGTGCTCGATCGCAGCGGCTTGATCCTCGACATCTTCGCGCAGCGCGCCAAGAGCCATGAGGGCAAGCTCGAAGTCGAACTCGCGCAGCTCAAGCACCTGGCCAGCCGCCTGGTGCGCGGCTGGACCCACCTCGAGCGTCAGCGCGGCGGCGGCATCGGTCTGCGCGGTCCGGGTGAAACGCAGCTCGAAACCGATCGCCGGCTGCTGGGCAAACGGGTCAGCGTGCTGACCGAACGGCTCGGGAAGATCAAGCTGCAGCGTGAGACCGGCCGCGGCGCGCGCGTGGCGATCCCGATTCCCTCCGTCGCACTGGTGGGCTACACGAACGCCGGCAAGTCCACGCTGTTTCGCAGCCTTACCGGCGAGAATGCCTATGTGGCGGACCAGTTGTTCGCCACGCTCGATCCCACCGTGCGGCGGCTGCAATTGCCCGGCGGTACCACGGTGGTTGCCGCCGACACCGTGGGTTTCATCCGCGACCTGCCGCATGAACTGGTGGCGGCCTTCCAGTCCACGCTCACCGAGGCGCGCGAGGCGAATCTGTTGCTGCACGTCATCGATGCCAGCGATCCGCGGCGGGCGGAGCACATGGAGGAGGTCGATCGCGTGCTCGAGCAGATCGGTGCCGGCGCGATTCCCAGCATCCGTGTCTTCAACAAGATCGACCGGCTCGAGGTCGAACCGCATCTGGATCGTGGCGAGGACGGCGCCGTGCAGTCGGTGTGGATCAGCGCCGCGCGCGGCATCGGGCTCGACTTGCTGGGGCGAGCGGTGGCCGAGCGTCTGTCGCGGGCCGTGCATCGCATGCGCGTGCAGCTGCCGCTTGCCGAGGGTGCCGCACGGGCCAGGCTCTATGCCGCCGGCGTCGTCCTCGACGAGCGGCCCAGCGCCGAAGCATTTGATCTGATTGTCGATTTGCCGGATGCCGAACTGGCGGCCCTGGGCCGCATGCCGGGCGCAAAACTTGTTCCGGCCGGTAGCGATACCCTAGAATTCCCAAGCAAAACGCACCGCCGCCAATCCGGGTGGCGGTAACCAGACCGGCGCGACGGCGACATCGCGAAAGTACATCCAAGATGGCCTGGAACGAACCCGGAAACCGGGGTGAATCTCCCTGGAGCAAGAAGCGCCCGGCTGGCAAATCCAGCGGCGAGTCTTTCAGCAGCTGGCTGCAGCGTCTGCAGGCGCGCCTGACGGGCGGCGGCGCGGGCGATGGCGCGGGTGGCGGGTCCGAAGGCGGCGGTGGCCCGTCCTCCGGCAGCTTCGGACTGCTGCTCGCCGGCGTGCTGGTGCTGCTGTGGCTGGCCTCGGGATGGTTCCAGGTCGATGCGGCCAACAAAGGCGTGGTGCAGCGGTTCGGGCGCTTCACCGAGGTGCGCAATGAGGGTTGGGGCTGGGCTTTTCCGTGGCCCATCGAGACCGTCACCAAGGTCAATGTTTCGCAGGTCAACAGCGTCGAATACAAGTCGCGGGTGTTGACGGCCGATGTGAACCTGGTGGAAATCCGCCTGGCCATCCAATACGTGAATGCCGATCCGGTAAAGGTGCTGTTCCAGGTGCGCGATGTCGAGGCCACGCTGCGTGAGGTGAGCGAGAGCGCCATCCGCGAAGTAGTGGGCCAGGCCAGTCTCGACGATGTGCTCGGTGCCGCGCGCCAGCGCATCACCGACAGCACCAAGGAACGCATCCAGCGCACGCTCGACGGGTACAACAGCGGCCTGCGCATCATCAGCGTGAATCTCACCGACGTGCAGGTGCCCGATGCCGTGGTGGCCGCGCAACGCGACGCCAACAAGGCCATCGAGGATCGCGAGCGCTTCAGCAAGGAGGCGCTGGCCTATACCAACGACATCGTGCCCAAAGCCGAGGGCGATGCGCAGCGCCTGGTCCTGAACGCCGAGGCCTACAAGGCGCAGGTGACGGCGCAGGCAGAAGGCGATGTGGCGCGCTTCAACAGCGTGTATTCAATCTATGCCCAGGCGCCGGAAGTCACCCGTCAGCGCATGTATATCGAAGCCGTCGAAGACATCATGCAGAAGTCGAAGAAGATCATCCTCGACACCAAGACCGGCAACGGCAACATGATCTACCTGCCACTGGACAAACTGCTGGAACGCGGCAGTGCGCGTGGCGCCGCGGCCAGCGCCCCGGCACCCACGGAAGAGCTGCCCACCGTGACGGTGGACGGTCGTACACGGGGGGTCCGGTGATGTCGCGCACCTCCGCCACGTTCCTGTTGGTGCTCGCTGCCATCGTGCTGGTCTGGCAGTCGATGTTCCAGGTGCGCGAGTCCGAAACCGCCATCCGCATGCAGTTCGGCAAGATCGTCGGCGCGAACTACGCGCCCGGCCTGCACATGAAATGGCCGTTGTGGATCGACAAGGTGCGCCGCTTCGAGCGCCGCATCATCACGCAGCGCTACGAGGGTGAGACCTTCCTGACCAGCGAAAACAAGGCGCTGATCGTCGATTTCTACGTGAAGTGGCGCGTGCTCGATCCCGCGCAGTACTACCGTGCCACGGCCGGCATTTCCGACGATGCCTCGCTGCGGCTGGGCGAGAACGTCAAGGACGGCATCAAGAGCGTGGTGGCGCGCCGCACGCTGCAGGAAATCGTCATCACCGAGCGCACGGTGTTCACCGGCGACATGTTCAGCCGCGCCAGCGAGGCCGCCAAGGGGTTGGGCGTGGAGCTGATCGACGTGCGCGTGCAGCGCATCGACCTGCCCGATGAAGTCAGCGGCTCGGTGTACCAGCGCATGCAGGAGAGCTTCCGCGCGCGCGCCAATCAGCTGCGCGCCGAAGGCAGCGCCGAGCGCGAACGCATCAAGGCCGAGGCCGACCGGCGGGTCACCGAAACCATCGCCAACGCGAAGCGCGATGCAGAGCGGCTGCGCGGCGAAGGCGATGGGCAGGCCGCGCGCATCTATGCGCAGGCCTACGGCAAGTCGCCCGAGTTCTATGGCTTCTATCGCAGCCTGCAGGCCTATCGCAGCTCGTTGGCGCGCGATGGCGATGTGTGGGTGGTCTCTCCGGAAGGGGACTTCTTCAAATACCTGAATTCGCCGGGTCGGCGCTGACGGGATAAATCCGGTGTTTTCTTGAGCTTCGCCTGGGCGGATCTGCTGGCGGCCGTGGCCATTTTGCTCGTGCTTGAAGGCCTGCTGCCGTTTGCGAATCCCGGTGGCACGCGCCGCGTGTTCGAGCAGCTGTCGAAGATGGGCGAGCGCGAACTGCGTGTCGCGGGGTTCATCAGCGTGCTCGCCGGGCTGGTGCTGTTGTTCGTGGTCAGATCGTAGAGAGTCGATACATGGGTCGTTTCGTCATAGTCATCGGTACGCAGTGGGGCGATGAGGGCAAGGGCAAGGTCGTCGACCTGCTTACCGAACGCGCTGCCGCCGTGGCCCGCTTCCAGGGCGGCCACAACGCCGGCCACACACTGGTCATCGACGGGCAGAAGCATGTCCTGTCGTTGATTCCCTCGGGCATCATGCGCGAGGGTACACGCTGCTACATCGGCAACGGCGTGGTGGTGTCGCTGGAAGCGTTGCTGAAAGAGAGCCAGACGCTGATCGATCGTGGCGTGCCCGTGTTCGAGCGGTTGCGCATTTCGCCGAGCTGTCCGCTGATCCTGCCTTCGCACGTGGTGCTCGACAAGGCGCGCGAGCAGGCGCGCGGCGCCAATGCCATCGGCACCACGGGGCGGGGCATCGGTCCGGCCTACGAGGACAAGGTGGCGCGGCATGCGCTGCGGGTTGCCGACCTGTTCAATCCCTCGCGCTTCGCCGAGCAGCTGGCCGACGTGCTCGACTTCCACAATTTCGTGTTGACGCGGTATTTCGAGGAGCCGCCGCTGGATGCGGCGGGGATGTGCGACACCCTGCTGGCGCAGGGCGAGCGCATCAAGCCGCTGGTGGTGGACGTGACGCAGGAACTGGCGACGCTGCGCGAACGCGATGCCAATGTGCTGTTCGAGGGCGCGCAGGGCGCGATGCTGGACATCGATCACGGCACCTATCCCTATGTCACGTCGTCCAACACGACAGCCGGCGGCGCCTCCACCGGCACGGGTCTCGGACCACGCTATTTCGACTATGTGCTGGGTATCGTGAAAGCCTATGCCACCCGCGTGGGCGCGGGGCCATTCCCCACCGAGCTGTTCGATGCCACCGGCGAGCACCTTTCGCGCGTGGGCCATGAATTCGGTTCGGTGACAGGTCGCGCGCGGCGTTGCGGCTGGTTCGACGCGGTGGCACTGCGGCGCTCGGTCATCCATTCCAGCGTTTCCGGACTGTGTGTCACCAAGCTGGATGTGCTCGATGGCCTGCCCGCCATCCGCATCTGCACCGGATATCGCAAGCAGGGACAGGTACAGGCCGAACCGCCATTGATCGTGGAGGGTTATGGCGAGATCGAGCCCATGTATGAAGAGCTGCCGGGCTGGACGGAATCGACGATCGGCATCACGGACTATGCAAAGCTGCCGGTCAATGCGCGCCGCTACCTGGAGCGGCTGCAGGAAGTGGCTGCTGTGCCCATCGACATCATTTCCACCGGCGCGGATCGCATGCAGACGATCGTGCTGCGTCACCCATTCGCCTGAGGGGCAACGCGGCGTCTATTGCGGCGCGTAGGCCTTGCCCGTCACGGGGTTCGCGTAGTGGAACGGCGGCAGGAAGTTCTTCGGGTACAGGTCGAAGGCCAATGACGGCGGCCGGTCCGGCGGGTTCGCGGCGGTGATGCCGGGCGGCGGACGCTGCGCCAGATCCTTCCAGCCTGTTTCGTAAGGCGCGAAGTAGGTGTTGATCTGGTGGTCCCGGTGGAACATCCAGCGGCCACCGATCTTCACGAACTCGTTCTCGTAGATACCACCCATCCAGGTGGCGTTCTTGCCGAAGTTGCCCATCATCGACAGCGCGCGCGAGCGCAGCCTGGCGTTCAGGCCATCGGGCGCCACGTGGATGACCATCTGGTACTGCATGTGATTGTGCAGCACGCCGTCGTCCAGACCGGCCTGGCCGTACAGGTTCAGGTTGCGGCGCACCGCGGGACGGCCCACGTACACGCCGCGCATGGCGATCTCGATGCTGCCATCCTCGGCGAACAGCCCCGCGAGGTCATCCCACAGCAGCGTGGCCAGATAATAACCATAGGCCGTCTGCAGGTTCTCGATGGAGGCGCGATCCTCGGCGGCGAGGATCTGCTTTTCAAGCCGGTCGAGCGCTGCGTCTGAGATCTCGGCGGCGCGAACCGGTCCGGCCGCCGGCGCGCGGGCCTCGCGCACCGGATGCGCGTAGTGATAAGGGGCGACGAACACATGATCGTAGGTGCTGGCGCTGCCGCGCGAGGGCGCGTCGGGTTTCATCGCGGGCTCGTAGCGCGACGCGGCCAGTGAAGTCTTGCCCCAGCCCTGCTCATAGGGCGTGATCATGGTGGGATAAAGATGGATGCGGCTGATCTTCCAGATGCCGCCCTCATTGCGATATTCGTTTTCGTAGACGCCGGTTTCCCACTCGTGGAATTGACCCTGCCTGGCCAGCTGGGCGAACAGGTGCCAGCGGCCGCGCGCACTGCGGCCGTCGGCGGCCACGTGGGTGATGGGCTGCAGCTGCATGTGATCGTAGAGCCGGCCGGGTTGCAGACCTTCGGGACCCACCGCGCGCATGTAGGCGAGAATGTGTTCGCGGCCGCGATACACGCCGCGATTCTGGATCTCGAATTCGGCATCGTCGGTGAGCAGCGAGGCGGCCTCGCTCCACAATCCCTTGTCCAGATAGAAGCCGTAGATACGCTGCAGGTTCTCGATATTGTCCTGATCGGCCAGGTGCTGCGCGCGTGTCGTGAGCCGCGCATACCGTGCATTCAGCTCGCGCGACGTCAGGCTGACCGGTGTTGGCGCGGGCAAGGGCGCCAGTCCCGGATACTGTCCGCGAAAGTGGAACGGAGGCGTGAACGCCTTGGGCCAGGTGTTGTATTTCAGGCTGGTGGGCGCATCGGGCTTCAGGCGATCGCCGACGAAGCGCGCGCCGTTCACGTCGCCATTTTTTGCCCAGCCGCCCTCATAGGGCACCCACAGGGTCTGGAACCAGTGCAGGCCGGCGATCTTCCACACGCCATCCTGTTTCACGTATTCGTTTTCGTAGGGGCCCTCGGCCCAGTAGGCGTCCTTGCCGAGCTGCCCCGACAGGATCACCGCGCGCCAGGTGCCACGGGCCCGCTGGCCGCCGGGCTGCAGTGTGATCACCGGCATCAGCTGCAGGTATTCATTGAGCTGGCCGGGACGCAGGCCCGGCTTTTCATGGCCCATGGCGCGAAAGTAGTCGCGGATATGCGCGCGGCCGCGATACACGCCATCGAAGCCGATCTCGACGCTGGCGTCATCGGCGAACAGATCGGCCACGTCGTCCCAGCGTCCCTCGTCCAGGTAATAGCCATAAGCGCGTTGCAGGCGCTTGATGGCATTGATGTCTTCGATGCGTTCCGCGCGCGCTTCCAGGCCGGCGAGTCGCTGCGCCGTGGCAGCGGTGGCGGGCGCGGCGCCGGCCGGTTCCCGCGACGTGGGGCTGGTTGCCGAACAACCCAGGAGCAGGGCGCCGGCACCCGCGACAAATCCCAATGACCGTAGCGCGCGCTTCATCGTCCCGTCACCGGATTGCGGAAATGATAGGGCGCGATGAACACAGCCGGGTAAGGCTGGTATTCCACCGAGTGCGGCAGATCCGGCGGATAGCCCGGGAAGTAGTTCATCAACGGCACGGAATGCTTGCCCCAGCCCTGTTCATAGTAGGTGTAGAAGGTCTGGTAGCCATTCAGGCTCTGGTATTTCCATACGCCGTTGTCGAGCACGAAGCGGTTCTCGTACGTGCCCTCGGCCCACTGCGCCTGCGCGCCATTGACGCCGAACATCTCGAACAGCCGGGCGCGGATGTTGGCGGTATTGCCATCGGCCGAGACATCGATGACGGGCTGCAGCTGCATGTGGGTGAACAGCCGGCCATCCGTCGGAGCGCCGAGGCGACGCATGTACTCGTAGATGCGATCACGGCCGATGAACACGCCACGGCCCAGGATTTCCAGCGTGGCATTGTCGGCGAACAGCGCCGAGGTGGCATCCTGCATGGACATGTCGGCGTAGTAGCCGTAGGAGCTTTCCAGGTTTTCCAGTTCATCCACGGCGCGCAGCCGCCGCAGTTTCAGGTCCAGCGCGCGCACCTGCGCTTCGAGCTGCGCGGCGGTGCGCGGCGTGTCGGCCGGCGCCGGTGCGGCATGTGCTGAGTTCTGTGGCGCCAGGCGATAGCGCCCGGAAGTGGTGGCATCGTAGTGCATGGGCGCGACGTAGCGCGCCGGCCAGGTTTCGTAGCGCTGCGTGGGCGGACGATCCGCCTTGGCGGTGGACTTGCCGTAGCGTTCGTTCAACGCCGCGGTGGCGTGCGTCCAGCCGCCCTCGTAGGGCGAGTAGAAGCGCACA
>Ga0164241_10002520_pt1 | contig 19668 bp, 13 predicted proteins | sample OricomyardsoilBY_FD_108780 | JGI IMG/M metagenome (GOLD analysis project Ga0164241, IMG submission 108780) | Backyard soil microbial communities from Emeryville, California, USA - Original compost - Back yard soil (BY) | ecosystem: Environmental > Terrestrial > Soil > Unclassified | place: USA... | reverse complement strand
TGCGCATCCTTCAACGCTTCCACCAGTCCGAAGTAGTAGGCATCGGCGCTCTCGGTGGCGCGCGACACGGCGTCCACATCCGGGCTCTGCCGCGCCACAGGCTGCGGGATAATCTTGTCGATCACATCGCAGGGATAGCGCGTCTCGCAGGAGGCGATGCCGGCTTCCACGATGCGTCCGTCGCGGATTACCACCTGCGCCTTGATGTCGCCATGCCGTGAAGTGCCCCAGCCGGTGTAAGTGCCATCGCGCCACTTGCCGCTGGGCCCCGGCGGGGTTTCGGAAACGGCAGCGGGTGGCGGTGGGGGTGTGGGCACGGATGCGGACGCGGATGCTGGCGTTGGCGTTGGCGTTTGCGTTGGCGCGGAAGCCGGTTCCACCGTGGCCGTGATTGCGGGGGCACTTGCCTCGGAAGTCGAGGCGGTCAGAGGCGCGGATGAAGTCCTGGCTGGTGGGGTTGGCGACGACGCGGGCAGCGCCCGCTGCACGGGCGCGACCGCGGGCGTTTTCGCTGCGACCGTCGGCGCAGTCCTCGCCGGCACGGTCACGTCTGGCACTTCCGGTGCCGGGACAACCGCAGGCGCCACAGCGGGCGCCGCGGCGGGCAAGCCGGCGGTGCGAGTTGGCCGGCGTTCCTGTGCCCGCGCTTCGATGCGCCTGGCCTCCTCGCGCGTGCGCCAGTAGCCCGCCGCGTACACGGCCAGCACGGCCGCGCAGCTGGCCGCTACCAGCTCGTTCGATATCCTGCCCTTGCCCCGGCCGTTCGCCACATCTCACCTGTCAGCGCCGTGGAATCATGCATTGCGCCCGGCGCTGACAATACTCCTTATCAGAACCTCACACGCGCACCGGCCTGGTACATGCGGCCGATCATGTCGTAGAACACGGCATTGGTCGGCGTGTAGCCACCACCCGGAGGAATGGGTGGAGCGATGCCCGGCTGGCGGTCGAAGAGATTGCGGATCACGCCGAAGATCTCGACCTTGGCATTCGACGTCGCTTCGAACTCATAGGACGCCGACAGGTTGAAGTTGGTGTAGCTGCCGATGGTGTTGCGGTTGATCGACTTGTTGCCCGCCGTAGAGGCGTCGGCCACGAACGCAGGCGTGTAGCGCGGATCATCCGGACCGATCAGGTCCACGTAGAGCTTGGCCGAACCCACATAGCGCGCCTGCAGCGTGGTCTTGAACGAACCCAGCGAATAGCTGAGCATGGCATTGGACTGCCACTTCGGCGCTTCGCTGAAGCTGGCCGAGTCGTCCACGCCGCCCGAACCCACCTGGCCGGCGTAGTTGGTGCCCACGCCGCCTTGCAAGCCTGCCGCGGCCGTCGGGGCGTTGCGCTTGGAGGACTCCAGCGTCAGGTCCTTCAGGTAGCTCGACAGCAGCCGCAGGCTCATGTTGCCGCGCCAGCTCGGCACGAGGCTGTCGAGACCGAAGCGGTAGAACACTTCGAAATCGACGCCACGCGTGCGGAACGACTCGGCGTTCAGGCTGCCGCTGGTGATGCTGGTGATGGTCTGGAAGCCGGTGACCGGATCGCCCACGCCGACGATCTTGCCGCACAGCGGGTCGGTGCCCTGGCTCGCATAACACGCCGCCGTGATGCCACCGGTGGATACCGGCGCGATGCCGTCGCTGAGCTTGATGTCGTAGGCGTCCACCGACAGCCGCAGGCCTTCGAGAACGCCTGCAGGCTGGAACACCACGCCCAGCGTCCAGGTATCGGCCTGCTCGGGCTTCAGGTCGTAGTTGCCGCCGCCATTGCGCAGGATGTCGACGCTGTTGTTGACGCCCGTCCAGGGATTGTTCACGGGGAACGACGGCGTGTCGCGGCCCGGGAAGAACAGCTCGCGGAAGCTCGGCGCGCGCACGTCGGCCGAGCGCGTGGCGCGGAAGCGCAGCCAGTCCACCGGCGTCCACTGCAGGTTGGCCTTCCAGGTGTTGATGTCGAAGGTCTTCGACGCGGCCACCGCGGCGCTCTCGTTGCGCGTGCGGCGGTAGGCGGCATCGAAGTCCAGCGACTGCACCAGCGGCAGGCCACGCAGCAGCGCGAACTGCGTCTCCACATAACCCTCGATCACCTTGGTGGATCCGAGGAAGTCACCACCGAAGTCCGGCGCCCAGAAGTTCTGCGGATCCGGATGCGTGGTGGCGCTCTCGTCCTTGCGGTATTCCATGCCCACCGCGATGGCGATCGGGCTGGCCCAGCCCTGGATCGGTGCGCCCTGCAGGTTCCAGCCCACCGCGTTCTGCTTGTAATCGAAGTTTTCGTACTCGCTGCCGAACGCGTAAGCCAGCCCCTGCGGCGTGGCATTGGAGGCGCCCAGCAGGTTCAGCGGTACGCATCCGGAGGCCAGTTGCCTGATCGTGGCACTGGGATTCAGCGTGGCGCGACAAACGACCGTGCCGGTGCCCGGCGTGATGACGGTTTCGTTGTCGACGATGGAATCGACCGCAAAGTCGAACGGCGACACCGTCCACGGGTTCACTCCGCAGGTGGTGGCCTCGGCCGCCGTCATGCCGGTGGCGCGTGTGGCGGCCGCCTGGCAGGCGCCCGTGAGGCGCGGCAGGCCGAGCACCGCGGAATTGGTGGCGCCGCGGCTGTCCTTGCGCGCGTTTTCCAGCGCCTGCGCCTGCTTGTTCCTGCCGTAGGTGTAATAGGCATCCCACTTGAAGGTCTCGAGGAATGAGCCCTTCGCGCCGATCACGCCGCGGTATGTCTTGTTGTCCGAGTGCTGGATCGGGGCCGGGAACGTCGTGTTGGCCTTGCCGATGTAGAAGCCGTCCTTGTCCGTGCCCTGGTTGTAGACACCGTTGCTGTTGATGTCCATCAACGCCTGCACCGAGGCCGGCACGAAGGCATTGGGCGCGCATGCGACCGTGATGGTTGTCGTCGTGCAGGTGTTGCCCTTGATCAGCGCGCCGGACGTCGTCGTGCCGAGGATGGAATACTGCAGGCCCACCTGCTCGCGATCGGTCTGGCGCTGGCCGTACGAACCTTCGATGAAACCCTGGATGCGATCGGTGATGTCGTACTGCATGCGCGTGTAGAAAATCCTGCGTTCCACCGGTACGCGCAGCTGCGTGCCGAAATCCTGCGGCAGGCCTTCGCCACCTACCATCACGCGGTTGGCCGGCGAGATGAAATCGCCCGTGGTCCAGTTGACGAGGCCGGTGCCGGCATCGTTGAACTGCTTGTTGCGCAGCGTGGCGGGCAGGCGCGCGTAATCCGCATCCGCGGTGAACGCGCCAGCAGGGCCCGTAGTCACGGTCTGGAAACTCGTCATCGCGAGAATGGAGCCCGTGGGCGTGACCGTGGCGCGTGCATCGTCGGTCAGGAAGTAATCCGGATACGCGGCTTCGTACGCGGCCGGTGTGTTGAAGATCGCGTACGGCTTGCACCATTTGCTGCGCACGGAGGTGCAGGCGCCGATGCCCTTGCTGTCATCGTATTCGCCGCCAGCGATGATGTGACCTCGTCCGCCGAACAGGGAAGTGCCGGCCGCGATGGCGAAATGGCTGTCCTTGCCGTCGCCGTATGGCGTGCCGGAGAAATCCACCTGCGCCTTCACGCCCTGCAGTTCATGGTCGAGCACCACGTTCACCACGCCCGCGACGGCGTCGGAGCCGTAGGCCGCCGATGCGCCGCCGGTCACGATCTCGGTGCGCGACACGAGGTTCGACGGAATCAGGCCCAGGTCCACGGATCCGCCATTGGTGCTCGGCACGAAGCGATGGCCGTCCACCAGCGTCAGCGTGCGGCTGCCGAAGAAGGGGTTGAGGCCGCGCAAGTTCGCGAGCTGCGCGCCGATATTCGAGCCGGTGACGTAGTCGTTCACGGAGCCGACGCTGGTGTTGACCGCGGACACCTGCGGGTTGTTCGCGGGCAGCTGGCCCACCGCCTCGCCGATGTTCACGATGCCCAGCGCATCGATCGTCTCGCGATCGAGCACGGTGATCGGATTGGGCGAACTGAAGCCGGAGATCTGGATGCGCGAACCGGTGACGGTGACTTCGCTCAGATCCTGCGTCTCTTCGCTGGCCTTCTGCTTGTCACTGCCGCTGTTGGCCTGCTGCGCGCTGGCGATTGCGGCCAGGCCCATGCCCAGCGTCATCACGCTGCCATTCGCAAGTCCGCGAATCAGACGCGCACGCGCGCCCGCACGGGTTTTCCGTGTCTTCATTTTAGAGCCCCCTGGTTAGCGGAGTGATTCGTCCGCTTGTCGATGGTTGAGAAAAGCGATCTTTCTAAATGCGCATCAGCCGGACACCAGTTCCAGCTCATTGCCGTCAACGTCCTTCAGGCGCAGCGCCTTGCCGTCATCGCTCAGCACCTTGCCGCCGAGCCGCGCGATGGCTTCAGTTGCAGCGGCGCGGTCGAAGGGCTTCACGCGCAAGCCGAAGCGCGCGATCTGTACCTTGCCCTGTCCGTAGACATAGGAAGCCTCTTCGAGCAGCAGCCGCGAGCCATTGCGGAACGCAAACTCGGCGCCGTGGGCATTGCTGTGGCGCTCCTTGCCATAGAGCGTGCGGTAATACCGCAGCGCCTTCTTCAGGTCGCTGACCCGCAGCAGCGCGCTATCCACGCGTTCCGGAGTGATCAAGCCCTGCATGGCGGGCACCAGATCCGATGGCACGGCCGCGGTGACCAACGTGTCCGGAGACGGCAGGAACTGGATCTCGATGCCGTCCGGGTCGTTGAAAATGCCGCCGAAGCCGGTACTGCCGGGAAACTCGCCAAAGCCTTCGGCGTGGAATTGTTCCTTCATCTGCGCAAAGATGGCTTCGCTGTTCTGGCGCCAGTTGGCCACCGAGGTGCAGAAGTGGCCGATGTAGTTGCCGCGGCCGCGCGATGCGCCTATGGCCAGATAACCGACGGCACGGTTCTGCGGCAATGGACCGAGCAGCACGAAGTAGCGCTGTCCGCCCTGGAAGGGCTGGGCATGCAGCGTCGTACGCAGCAAACCCATGTAGAAGCGCGTGGTCTTCTCCACATCCGCCACGATCACATCCAGGTGATCCAGGCCCGGTGTATCCAGCGGCAGCACGCGCTGCTGTTGCTGTGCAAGGGAGAGCTGCGGCATCGCGCCCAGCATGGCCAGCGTGCCCACCAATTGGCGTCGGTCCAGATTCATCGCGCGGCGCCAGCTGCGGGGAAATACGTGGCGACCCGTTGGTCCAGCGTGAAAGGCATGCCGAGGTTCGGGTACTTCTTCAGCACGTTCTTCTTCATTTCGGCCGCGTTTTTCGACTTCGCCACGTTCGCGTCCCAGTCCGCGACATATTTCTTCATGAAGGCAATGGAGGCCTGGTTGCGGGTGGCGCCGGGCCCCTCGTGCCCTGACACGATGACCTGCGGCTTCAATGCCAGGATCTGGTCGATGGTGGCGCTCCAGTCGGTGCGGGCCTTGTCGCGCTGCACACCGAAATAGGCGTGGTCGAACACGATGTCACCGGTCACCACGGCTTTCAGCGAAGGAATGTAGACGAAGCTGTTGCCCGCGCCATCGCTGCCCGCCACAGGACCAGTCACCGGAAACTGCTCGCCTTCCAGGGTAAGGAAGGGCTCCGTCAGCTCCTCAGGCACCACGGGATCGGGACCTGGAATCAGATTGCCGTAGGTGGCCACCCAGAACTTCTGGCGGTTCGGCCAACCGGTACGCGTACCCGCCACGGTCTGTGGCAGGGCCAGGATCCTGGCGTTCGGGAACGCCTGCTTGAGCACGGCGAGTCCGAACAGATGGTCCGGATGCGGATGGGTGATGTAGATGGTGGTCAGATTCTTCTTCGATTCCAGAATCAGCGCTGCCAGGCGATGCGCCTCGGCAAGGGAAAACTGCGCGTCGATCAGCAGCATGTCCTTCTCGCCGGATATCATCGTGGAATTCACGTCGTAGCCGTTCTGGCCGCGGCCCGTGTACACCTGCAGCTGCAGCTTCGATTGCGCGAAAGCGCTCGCAGCGAAAGATCCCAGACCAAGCAGCAAGACTGCATTGGCAGCAAATGACGCCATGACTGATCGCATGATGCGGATTCCCCCTGGCTGGGCCTCATGTTGCGGACATCGCATCCGGGCACAGCTTTCGAACCGGGAGAGTGCAGCGGACCGGCATCGGCGCCTAGTAACAAACTGTGAGATACGCCACCGCCAACGTTAGTAACGTGGAGCGGCGGGGCCCACCATGGTCGTGGACAGCAGGACGCCCCGGACTATACTGATAACCGGCGTGCGGAATGGACCCCGGGGGGCAATGGAGCATCACGCCACCGCATGATCGAACCGAGTGCAGAAGCGATCCAAGCCGAACTGGAGCGGGTGCTGGCCGGGGAAGCCCTGTCGAAATCGGCAGCCACCCGCCGGCTGCTGACCTATCTGGTGCAGCGATCCCTGGCCAGTGGAGAGGGCCCCAAGGAGCTGGAGATCGCGATCGACGTGTTCGGGCGTGATGCCCGCTTCAATGGTGCAGAGGATTCGATGGTGCGGGTTGCCATGCGCAGCCTGCGGCAGAAGCTGCTGGAGCACTATACGGGCGGCGGTCGCCACGACGAGCTGGTGCTGAGCATCCCGAAGGGCGCTTACCGGGTCACGGCCACGCGCCGCGCGCAGACAGAAGAGCCGGTGTCCGTGGTGACAGAGCCTGCCGCCGAGGCCGCGCCGCTGGCTGCCATGCCTGCGACAGTGCCGGCTCGCCGGTGGCGACTGGCTGCGCTGACCTTGTTGCCGCTTCTGACACTGTCCCTGGCCGCCAACCTGTTGAACTGGAGTTCGCAGCGTCAGCGTGGCGACCAGCAACTTGTGCGACAAAGTGCTTTGTGGGCACCCATTACACAGAGCCAGCGGCCGGTCATGTTCGTGCTGGGCGACCTGTTCATGTACACGCAGACAGATGCCAATACCGGTCGCACACTCACCGTGCGCGATACACAGATCAACTCCAGCGAAGACCTGCGCGCGCTGCTTGCCAGCCAGCCTGCGTTGGCTGCCGGGCGCGGGCTGCGTTACTCCACGATGATTCAGAAGAGCACCGCGGTAAGCATGGTCGACATCCTGCGGATCCTCGGCAGCCAGGGGCGTCAGGTGGAAGTGCGGCTGCGCGACGAACTGCGCGCGGAAGACCTGCAGCACTACGACATCGTCTACGTGGGCCCGGTCACGAGGCTCGGCCCCCTGACCAGCGACTATCACATGCAATCGCGCTATCACTTCGATAGCGCGAGTGCTGGCATCGCCGACACCCTGTCGGGGAAGACCTACCAGCCCGAGGGAAGTCTGGGCGACCACCACAAGGATTACGCGCTGGTGGCGCGCTACCCGGGTCCCGCTGGCAACACCATCATGGTGTTCACCTCCGGCGGGCGTAGCGCCGGGCTGTCGCAGATCGTTCGCACACTCACAACGGCAGAAGGGCTGAGCAAGTTCTGGCAGACGGACGGTTCAGCCATCGAGCCTCCTCCCGCGTTCGAGGCAGTGGTGGCCGTCTCGGGTTACAAACAGACCGACATTTCGGCGGTTCTCGTACAGCTGCACGCGTTGACTGGCACCGAAGGTGCCGTGGCCGACACGCACTGACTGCCGGATGGCCGCGAGCAACTCACTTGTGAGTGAGTGCTCACTCATTTAAGATCCGCGGCGTGAGGAAGCGGCAATCGAGAGCTAAACCCATGGCGGCGGCCGATAGGCGTCGTGCCATCCTGGGTGCCGCAGTTCCTCTCTTTATAAAGAAGGGCGCTGCGGTCACGACTGCACAGATCGCGCACGCCGCCGGCATTGCCGAAGGCACGATCTTTCGCGCCTTTCCTGACAAGTCGGCCCTGCTGTTCGAAGCCGTCAAAGCGACCATGGATCCCGCAAGCGTGTCCAATGCGATCCGGGCCATAGGCACCTCATGTTCTCTGGAGATGAGGCTGGCCGAGGCCGCCGGGCTGCTTCGTGGCTATCTTGATCGAGTCTCTGCCATCGGAGAGTGCCTGCGTTCCATGTCCACGAACAGCACTTCGCGTCAGGGCGAGGTAAGCAAGCTGATCAAGGAATCCAGCGCAAGCATCACATCCGCGCTCATGGAGTTCTTCGAGCTGCATCGTGCGGCGCTGCGGGTTTCCCCCGCCAGTGCGGTCGCAGCCTTTCGTGGTCTGGTCTTTGCGAGCGTGCATCCGCTGTTGCCACCGCGGGACCGCCTGAAGGCGGAAGAGGTGGCTTGCATTCTCCTGTCCGGTATCGCCCTGAATAGAAACAAATAGGCATTCTCATGCTGCGGCAGTTGCTTCGCACGTATCTGGCTCCCTACAAGCGGCTCATTGCTGCAATCTGCCTGTTGCAGCTGTTATCGACTATCGCGTCCCTGTATTTGCCCAGTCTCAACGCGGACATCATCGACCAAGGGGTCGTGCGGGGCGATACGGGTTACATCGTGCGTGTCGGTGCGCTCATGTTGGCGATCTCCCTCGTGCAGATTACCTGCTCCATCGCTGCTACATACCTTGGCGCGAGGACGGCCATGGGGTTCGGCCGGGATCTGCGCAACAGCGTATTTCGACGCGTAGGGGAATTCTCCAGCCGCGAATTGGCATCGTTCGGCGCTCCGTCTCTGATTACACGCAATACCAACGACGTCCAGCAGGTGCAGATGCTGGCAATGATGACCTTCACACTGATGGTCATGGCTCCGATCACCATGGTGGGCGGAATCATCATGGCGATCCGGGAAGATCCGGGCCTCGCATGGCTCGTCGTGGTGGCCGTGCCGACGCTTGCGGTTGCCTTGGGCTTCATCATCTGGCGCATGGTTCCTGCCTTCCAGACGATGCAGGCGCGCATCGATTCCGTGAATCGCGTGCTGCGCGAGCAGACGGCGGGAATTCGCGTACTACGTGCCTTTGTCCGCGAGCCCCAGGAGGTCGCGAGATTTGAAAGGGCAAACGAGGAATTATCGGCCGTGTCCGTTACCGTCGGCCGGTGGATCGCAGGCATGTTCCCGGTGGTCATTCTGGTCCTGAACGTCGCCAGTGTGGCCGTGCTGTGGTTTGGCGGTCGACGTGTAGGCGCAGGAGAGATGCAGATCGGCTCCCTTACTGCGTTCCTTGCCTACCTGATTCAGATTCTCATGGCGGTAATGATGGCGACTTTCACGTTGATCATGGTGCCACGCGCCGCGGTTTGTGCGGATCGTATCGGCGCGGTGCTCAATACGAAGTCGTCTGTGATTCCGCCCAGCAAGGGAATTACACGCGTAGGGCAGCGAGGCCACGTGCAGTTCCGGGAGGTGAGGCACATCTATCCCGGTGCGCACGATCCTGTGCTGCGGAATGTGTCATTTGAAGCACGCCCAGGACAGACCACCGCCATCATCGGGTCTACTGGTGCAGGCAAGTCGACACTCATTAGTTTGATCCCGCGACTGTTCGACGCGACGTCCGGTTCGGTATTGGTGGATGGTGTCGATGTGCGTCACCTTGACCTGGACACGCTATGGTCGAAGATTGGCCTGGTTCCGCAGGTCTCGTATCTGTTCTCGGGGACCATCGCCAGCAACCTTCGTTACGGCAATCCCGCTGCCACGGAAGAGCAGATGTGGGAGGCGCTCGATATTGCGCAGGCGAAGGGCTTCGTCACATTGCTTCCAGAAGGTTTGAACGCACCCGTTTCTCAGGGCGGCACCAACTTTTCGGGCGGGCAGCGGCAGAGGATCTCGATTGCGAGGGCGCTGGTGCGCAAGCCGGAAATCTACCTGTTTGACGACTCCTTCTCCGCCCTCGATCTGGCCACCGAGGCGCGACTGAGGCAGGCCCTGGCTCGCGTGACGGGAGACGCGACGGTCATCATCGTTGCGCAGCGCGTGTCGACCATCAGGGATGTGGAACAAATCGTCGTTATCGACGATGGAGCGATCGTAGGCATCGGCTCGCACGAAGCCCTGTCGAAGAGCTGCGGGACCTACATTGAAATCGTCGAGTCTCAGCAGATGCTGCAGGTGAGTGCATGAGCACAAAGACCATGAAGGTGCCCGAGCGCATCCAGATGCCGGGAGGGCCGGGTCGGGGCATGGGCAACGCGACCATTGCGCAGAAACCGATTTCATTCGTCGCTTCGGGCAAGCGCGTCCTGCGGCGCCTGCGGCCGCAACGCGGCAAGATCATTACCGTCGTGCTGGCCGGCAGCATCAGTGTGGCGCTGTCCGCGCTGGGACCGAAAGTGCTCGGACGTGCCACGGATCTGATTTTCGCGGGAGTCATTGGCAAGGCGTTGCCAGATGGTATCAGCAAGCAGCAGGCCATCCAGGCAGCGGTGGCGCAGGGGCGGGGACACTTCGCCGACATGTTGCGCCGCATGGATATCACTCCGGGGCAGGGAATAGATTTCGCCGCAGTGGCGCACATTCTGTCGATTGTGCTGGGCCTGTATGCAGTGGCTGTGGTGCTGTCGTTCCTGCAGGGATATCTGCTGAACGGTGCGGTTCAGAGTGTCGTGCGGCAGCTTCGTTCCGACGTGGAGAACAAGCTCACCCGCCTCCCGCTGCGATATTTCGATCGCCAGCCCCGTGGCGAAATCCTGAGCCGCGTTACCAGCGATATCGATAACGTTTCGCAAAGCCTCCAGCAAACCCTGAGTCAGCTGCTTACTTCATTGCTGACCATCGTGTTCGTCCTGAGCATGATGTTCTACATCTCCGCCACATTGGCATTGATCGCGGTAGTGACCATTCCGGTCACGATGGCCGTGGCCGGCTTCGTCATGAAGCGCTCGCAAAAGGAATTCGTCGGGCAATGGCGCAGCACCGGCGCGCTGAACGCGCGCATTGAAGAGGCGTTCACGGGACATACCCTGATGAAGGTCTTCGGCCGTCACAGGGAGGTGCAGGCGGCGTTCGAGGCAGACAACGAGCGTCTCTATCTGGCGAGCTTTCGGGCGCAGTTTCTCTCGGGCCTGATCATGCCCATCGCGATGTTCGTCGGAAATCTCAACTACGTGCTCGTGGCAGTGCTCGGCGCGCTGAGAGTCGCCTCCGGAGCGATGACCCTTGGCGATGTGCAGGCTTTCATCCAGTACTCCCGCCAGTTCACGCAGCCTGTGAACCAGGCTGCCTCGATGATCAACATGATGCAGTCGGGAGTAGCCTCTGCCGAGCGCGTGTTCGAATTGCTGGACGCCGAGGAACAGACGCCGGATGGATCGACAGTGCGGCTGACGCAGGCGCCGCAGGGACGGGTCGAGTTCCAGAACGTCACGTTTCGCTACGCCGCCGACCGGCCATTGATCGAAGACCTGTCTCTCGCGGTCGAGCCCGGGCAGACAGTGGCCATAGTGGGTCCCACGGGCGCGGGCAAGACCACCCTTGTGAACCTGATCATGCGCTTCTATGAGATCGAGTCAGGTCATATCGAGCTCGATGGTGTCGACATCGCCGCAATGTCGCGATCGGATCTTCGATCGCAGATCGGCATGGTGCTGCAGGACGCGTGGCTGTTCAAAGGCACGATCCGGGACAATATCGCTTACGGACGGCCCTCCGCGACGGAGGCGGAAATCATGACGGCCGCCAAGGCGACCTTCGTCGACCGGTTTGTACAGACGCTGCCTGCGGGCTATGACACGGTGATCGACGACGAAGGGTCCAACATCAGCACGGGAGAAAAGCAGCTCATCACCATTGCACGGGCCTTTGTTGCGCAGCCTGCGTTGCTGATCCTCGATGAAGCGACGAGTTCCGTCGACACGAGAACCGAAGTGCTGCTCCAGCATGCAATGACCGCGTTGCGGTCCAATCGAACCAGCTTCGTGATCGCTCATCGACTCTCGACCATTCGTGACGCAGACTTGATTCTTGTCATGCAGGAGGGGCGGATTGTCGAGAAGGGTACGCACCTCGATCTCGTCGCGAAGGCGGGTGTGTACGCGGAACTCTACACTTCCCAGTTCCTGGCTCCGGAGTCGGCCGCCGCGTGAGCGCAGTTGCGGCGTGCTGCCCTACGACAACCGCGCGGGGTCGATCAGCGTCTCGGGCGCCTGGTTCGAGGGAGGCGGAGAGCTCTGGCGTTCGATCATGCGTCGCACGCGAGGCGCCTCCGGCCCGCGGTGAAGTGCATGGAGGCGCTCAGCAATCATCGCATCGTGGTGCGTGATGCGGCTGTTGTGACGCACATAGTCCAGCCATGTCGGCGTTTCGTATCGTTCGATCCATAGTTGCGGATCCGCGAGATCACGAAGCAGCCTCCAGTTGCGCGCCCCGTCGCGGCGCCGGATGCGCCGCCGTTCCGCCATTGCGCCCAGGAATTCCGCGATATCGGCCTGACGGATCAGGTATTCGATCGTGACCACGACAGGACCCGTGCGGGAATCGACGGGGACTACCGTGCTCGGTTCCTTCCAGGTGCGCAGCAGATCGAGATTCAGTTCGGTGGTTTGCGCCAGCGGCCGCCACCGACCGAGCGCCGCGCAGGCCAGCATGACGATGGACGCCATCAGCAAGGCCGCACTGACGCTGACCGCTACCGCCACTTCGCCCCACAGCCAGCTTCCTGCCGCCAGCCCACTGAACGCGGCCATCTGGTAGAGCGACAATGCACGCGCGACGACCCAGCGGGGGGCGGACATCTGCACAGCGACATTGAACGTCGACAGCGCCAGCAGCCAGCCTGCGCCGGCAACAAACAACCCCAGCATCGTTGTCAGCAGGTGACTGCTGATACCGATGACCGCCGCCGCAACGGCAAACCCGATGCTGGCCCACCGGACAACGGCCTCGGTCGACAACAATTGGCGCAATCGTGCATTGCCGAGAGCACCCGCCACCGCCCCCAGGCCGAACGCGCCGAGCAACAGGCCGTAAGTCAGCGGTCCGCCGCCCAGCAGGAATTTTGCAATGACCGGCATCAGGGCCATGACCGCACCGGCCGCGATGCCGAAGACGACGCTCCGGAGCAGCACGGCGCGGATGGCAGGCGACATGGCGACATACCGGACGCCGGATCCGATCGCAAGGCCTAGTGTCTCGGGGGGCAGCGATCGCGGATGCAGTGTCGGACGCCAGCGCGACAGTACGACGAGCAGCGCGACATAGCTCAACGCATTCACCGCGAACGCGGCGGCTGCTCCGGCGGCCGCCACAATGGCGCCTCCGATTGCCGGCCCGATGCTGCGTGCAATGTTGTATCCCATGCTGTTCAGCGCCACCGCGCCCGGCAATTCCCCACGCGGCACCATGTCGCCGACGGAGGCCTGCCAGGCCGGAGCGTTGAACGCCGCGCCGCATCCGATTGCGAAGGTGAACAGCAGCAGCAGCCAGGGCGTGATCACTCCGGTCCAGGTGCAGAGCATCAGTGCGACCGACACGACAAACATGAAAATCTGCGCGCCGAGCATCACCTTGCGACGGTCGAGATTGTCGGCCATTGCTCCGGCCACCAGGGAAAGCAGCACGACAGGCAATGTAAGGGACGCCTGCACCAGCGCGACCATGTCCGCCGACTGGGCGATCGAGACCATCAGCCACGACGCGCCGACCGACTGGATGAGTCCGCCGAGATTGGAGAGTGTACTGGCGGCCCAGACCCGCCGGAAAATCGGGTAGCGCAACGGCGAAAGCCCCGATGGGCGCTGCGGCACATCCGCTGAGTCCGAGTCGCGTTGGGTCATTGCGTGAGTGGAGTGTGGGAGCCCTCATGATGATCCCGGGCACGAGAGAATGAAAGGCGGATTTGCACCACCGCACGCGTCGCCGATGCGACATCGGGCCGCTGACTGCGCTATTTGTTTTCTACAGGCGTGGTCCTCTTCTGCCGCGAATCCCGTACAGCAGGTAGGCGACGACGAGAACGGCAACGATCAAACCAATGGGGCCAATTCCCCAGCCCGCGCCCATGCCCCAATACAAACCTCCTCCTCCTCCAAACAGCAGCAACAGCACTATCAAGACGATTAGTAGATCCATGTTCCTCTCCGTCCGATCACGACATTGTGTCGATGGTTATCGAAGCACGGTGAATTCACAGGGTCAATGCGCTGACGCACCTATGAAAGCACCAGGCATTCGCGATCCGGACATCCAGTGTGTAAGGAAGCTCCTACTTGCAAACCGGTATGTGAGTCTTTCACTCTTCGCCAGTTGTTCAATGCGTCTCGAGATGACTCGAAATGTCTACGCGCAGCAGACTGACCAGGCCCGCTGACAGTGCAAAAATCGAAGCGATCGCAAGACCGATGCGGGGAGCCAGGTTCAGCGAGGCGACCGTGAACAACATGGTCATGAGTATGGCGCCCATCGTTTGACCGGTCAGTCGCGCTGTGCCCTGCATGCCGCCTGCCGCGCCACTGCGGCTGCGTGGGGCCGACAGGAACATGTTCTGGTTGTTGGGCACCTGGAACAGTCCGAATCCAAGGCCACACAACACAATGAGCAGCGTGAGCAGCAGCAGGCTTTGTCCGGCCGGCAGCGCGGCGCTGGCTGCAAGTCCGAGCGCAAGGCAAAGGCCGCCGGCGGCGCACAGCCACGCCGTCGGTACGCGATTCGAGATGCGGGAGGTCAACGGAGCCACCGCGGCTACCGTCAGTGACCAGGCCGTCATGAACAGTCCTGTCATCCACAAGTTCTGTCCCAGATCGTGCTGCAGGTGGAAGGGCAGGGCGACCAGGGCAGTGGCTACGCCTGTAAAGCACAGCACGGAAGCCGCGACCGATATACGGAAAGATCCGCTTCTCAGAAGATCGAGGGGAATCAGCGGGGAGTCTTTCATGCGTTCCCTGAAAACCAGCCAGGTCAGTGCGCCGGCCGCCGCAGTTATCAGCACCACCGCAACACCTGGTCTCGAGGGCAGCAGCTCGGCACTGATGACGAAGGCCGCGAACGTGCTGGCGTTGAGCGTGACACTGATCAGGTCCAGTCGCCGTTCTGTGCCCCGCAGGTCTGGCAGTGCGCGGCTCGCGATCAGTACCAGCACCCCCAGGGGCAGGTTGATCGCGAACAACCAGCGCCAGCCTGCAGCGCTGAGAATGAGTGCTCCGATGGTTGGACCGGCCGCTGACGCCAGTGCAACCGCCAGCGCGTTCCAGCCGATGGCCACGCCGAGCTGTTGGGGAGGGACCACGCTGCGCAGCAGCGCCACGCCAAGCGCCATGACGCCCGCTCCGCCGAAGCCCTGCAGGAAGCGCGCCGCAACCAGCCACGAGAGCGAGGGCGCCAGCGCGCAGAGCAGGGAGGCGCCGGTGAACAGCGCAACACCGGCCGTGAACACCTTGCGGTATCCCAGGCTTTCTCCGAGCGCGGCGCAGGGCAACAGCGCCATGACCAGCGATGCCTGATAGGCGGTGACGATCCAGATCGACATTGCCGGAGTAATGCGCAGCGCACCGGCCAGCGTCGGAAGTGCCACATTGGCGATGGCGGCATCCAGCACCACCAGCACCATGGCGGCCAGCACGGACGCAATGGCGGCCTGACGATACGGACCGCGCAATCCAGCCCCGCTTGCCGATGACGTGGTCACGCCGCAGCGGTGGTCCAGATCCCACCACGTTCCACATAGCGCGTGACGCGATGTTCTTCCCGGTCTTCCTTCCGCAGGTCCCGTTCGGTGAAGCGGAACAGCAGTGCCGGTCCGGTGATGCAGCGCGTGTCATGGATGTCCCCGGGCAGATAGGCCTGAATCTGTCCGGGGCGTACCAGGGTGGAATCTCTCTGGACGAGGCGCACACGGCCATCCGGCTCCTGAACCCGGCCGTAGGTGCGCATCTCTATCTCCCCTTGCTGAACGGCGTAGATGACCCACCCCCTGCCGTGGTCGTGCGGTGGACGGTACAGACCGGCGTATTCCGCGTGCGCCAGCAGCACGAAGCCGTGTTGCGGGTCGCGATACAGCTCCCTGTTCGCGGGCGCTTCCCTGTGCAGCGCCGACAGCCATGCTTCGTCCGCGGACGCCTGCAACAGATCTTCCAGATACCACTTGCAGGTGGCGACGAGCTCGCTGCCGAGCGGGCCCCACGAAGCGCCGATGCCTTGCATTGTCGTTTCGAGCGTGTTGCTTGCCATGTGTACTCCTTTGGCCCGTATGGGATTGCCGAGGTGCTGCTGGCCAAGGTAGTGGTTGAGAAGACATGGCGGAAGACGCATCATTTGCAATTAATAAGTGCATGAGACGCCATATATGAGCCGGCCCGATCTGAACCTGCTGTTCACACTGGATGTGCTGCTCGCCGAGGGCAGTGTGGCGCGCGCTGCGCGGCGGCTCGGTCTGAGTCCATCGGCCATGAGCCGGTCCCTGGCGCGACTTCGCAGGGCAACCGGCGATCCCCTGCTGGTGAGAGCTGGACGCGGACTGGTCGCCTCACCCCGCGCGATGCAGTTGCGCGACTCGGTCAGTCAATTGGTCCATGCCGCCGAGGCGGCACTGCGTCCCGCCAACAGGCTGGAGCTGGATCGACTGAAAAGGACGTTTACGTTCCGGGCCAGCGAGGGCTTCGTGGAGAACTTCGCCCCCAGACTGCTCGAGCGAATCGCCAGGGATGCGCCGGGTGTACAGCTGCACTTCCTGCACAAACTGGAGAAGCACAGTGGGCCACTGCGTGATGGCTCCGTCGATCTTGAAACCGGAGTCATCGACAAGGCCATTGGCCCTGAAGTGCGCACGCAGGCGCTGTTCCGCGATCGCCATGTAGGCGTCGTGCGCGACGGTCATCCATTGGCAAAAGGCAGGATCACTCCGGCTCGATATGCTGCCGCGGCCCACGTACATGTTTCCCGCAGAGAGAATGAGAAGGCGCACGTCGATGATGCGTTGGCGCGACTGAATCTGAAGCGCCGGATCGCCACCACCGTTGGCGGCTATTCGGCAGCGCTGGCGCTGGCAAGGGCCTCGGATCTCGTGGCAACCGTCCACGAACGACACACCGGAATCATGTTTGCCGGCATGCACAGTTTCGCGCTGCCACTGCCGATTCCGCAGTTCACGGTGTCCCTGCTATGGCATCCGCGCCTGGATGGGGATCCTGCGCACCGTTGGCTGCGAGGGTGCGTACGGGAGGTCTGTGCGGGCCAGCCGCGTTGACACAGACTTCAGCGCTGCATCTGTGGCTCAGATCGCCAGTGGCTCGGTGGAGTCGCCGATCTTCCCGGCCGGCACATCCAGTTTGTGCAGCATGCCGAGCAGCAGATTGGACATGGGTGTGTGCGGCGCAAACGACAGATGACGATTGCCCTGCAGACGCCCGCCGGCATTGCCGGCCAGGATGACGGGCAGCGGGTCGAAGTTGTGTTCGTTGGCGTCGCTCATGCTGCTTCCATAGAGCACCATCGAGTTGTGCAGCATGTCGTGTTCGCCGTCGGGCGTCTTCTGCAGCTTGGCCAGGAATCGGGCAATCAGGTTGGCGTGGAAGCCGTTGATCAACGCGAACAGCTCCATGTTCTTGCGCTCGTTGCTGTGGTGCGAGGCGTTGTGGAAGCCTTCCGATACGCCGCTGCCGGCGTACCGGGTGTTGGAGTTGTCGCGGGCCATCATGAAGCTGGCAATGCGGGTGATCCCGGTCTTGAACGCCAGCACCTGCAGATCGAACATCAGATCCACATGCGCCTCGAAGCTCACCGGCGTGCCGGCGGGCGCATCGGGTAGCGCAATGCCGCCGGTCAGCTTCTCGCCCACGCGCTGCACGCGGCGCTCGATTTCGCGCACTTCCTGAAGGTAGTCGTCCAGGCGCGCGCGGTCGGCTGCGGAAATGCCACGCTGCAGCTGCGATACCTGCGAACCGATGGAGTCGAGGATCGAGGCCGACAGCGCGCGCCGTTCGCGGCGCTGCGCATCAGTGGTGCCATCGCCGAACAGGCGTTCGAACACCAGCTGCGGATTGTTTTCCATCGGCAGCGGCAGCGACTCGTTCTTGTAGCTGAGCGTATTGCGATAGGCACAGGTGAAGCTGAGGTCGCAGGCGCCGGTGGCGGGCTCGATCGACATTTCGATCGACGGCAATGGTGTGTCCTGACCGATGACGGCGGCGGCCATCTGATCCACCGAGGGACCCACCTTTGCCACGTCGCCTTTGAATGGATGCGCGCCGGTCAGGAACACCGCCGCCGCACGCGAATGGTTTTCGGCACCGCCGGTATCTTCACTGGTCGCCGGCGCCACATTCTTGTGGGCGAGGTTGCTGATGACCGTGACGCTCTGGCGGAACGGCTCGAAGGGCTTGAGAATCTGCGAGAACGCAAAATCCTTGCCGACGGCTTTCGGCGTCCACAAATCCATGGTGGCGCCATGCGGGATATAGATGCACGAGAGACGCGTCTTCGGCCTGGCCGCGGTCTGTGCCAGCGCGGTGGCTGCCGGAATCATGGCATCCAGTACCGGCAGTGCCACGGCGACGCCCAGCTCACGCAACACGGTGCGGCGGGGCAGGTGTTTTCTGGTCAGAAATGTCATTCAGTGCTCCTGGACCACGAGCGGACCTTCAGGTGTCGGCTGCTTGACGCGTCGCTGGAAGGCAGGGCTCAGCACCACCCCTTTGATCAGTTCCTTGAACCTGTAATTGCGGGCTCTGGCATGGGTGACGATGCCGCGAACCGTTGGCATGTCATAGTACTCCACCTTGCGACCGAGCCCGTAAGCCAGCAGTTTTTCCGCCACGGTTTCGACAAATTGCGGGCTTCTGGCCAGCAGCGCCTTGCGCAGATCGGCGGCGCCATTCAGCGGCGTGCCATCCCACAGCGCGGTAACCGCATCCACTGGCTGACCGGCCGTGGTATCGCGCCACTTGCCGACGGCATCGAAGTTTTCGAGCGCGATGCCGATGGGGTCGATTATTCCGTGGCAGGCGCCGCACGAGGGATTGGTGCGGTGCTGTTCCATGCGTTGCCGCAAGGTGGTTGGCGCGACGCCCGGTGCCGGTGGTTGATCCAGTTTGACCTCCACGCCTGGTGGTGGTGGCGACGGCGGGGTGCCGAGCAGGTTTTCCAACACCCACTGGCCGCGCTTGACGACGGATGTGCGGTTGGGCGCGGACGTCAGTGTCAGCACACTGGCGTGCCCGAGGATGCCACGACGATCGGCGTCGCGGACCGGCACGCGGCGAAAACGGCTGCCCTGGATGTGCGCCATGCCGTAGTGTCTGGCGAGGCGTTCGTCCACGAAGGTGTAATCGGCGTTGAGCAGGTCGAGCACACTGCGGTCTTCACGCAGGATCGAAGAGAACAGCAGTTCGGTTTCGCGCTGCATCGATTCACGCAGGGTGCCGTCGTAATCGGTGGACGTGGGGTTGATGGTGGCAAGTTGGCGCAGGCCCAGCCATTGCTCGGCAAAGTTCTGCACCAGAGCATCGGCGCGCGGGTCGGCCAGCATGCGATCGATCTGCTGTTCCAGCTTCTTCGCATGCGCCAGCTCGCCGGCGCCGGCTGCGCGCAGCAGCTCATCGTCGGGAATGCTGCTCCACAGGAAGAATGACAGCCGCGACGCCAGTTCATAGCCGTCGATGGCATAGCTGTCGCCGACCCTGATCCCTTCGGCCTCATGCTCGAAGCGATAAACGAAGCGTGGATCGCTCAGGATGCGGGCCAGGGCATATTGCACGCCGGTATCGAAATCCCGCAGCTCGGCGCCCTGGCGGTAAAAGCCCAGCAGGTCATTCACCGCGTCTTCAGTCACGGGTGCACGCCAGGCGCGAGTCGCCAGGCGGCTGATGATCTTTTTTGCG
>Ga0164241_10002519_pt1 | contig 19669 bp, 19 predicted proteins | sample OricomyardsoilBY_FD_108780 | JGI IMG/M metagenome (GOLD analysis project Ga0164241, IMG submission 108780) | Backyard soil microbial communities from Emeryville, California, USA - Original compost - Back yard soil (BY) | ecosystem: Environmental > Terrestrial > Soil > Unclassified | place: USA... | reverse complement strand
ATATTCCCTGCGCAAAGCTGGGCGCAAGCCAAAGCAGGGAAAGTCACGGTAGCCGGAAAAGCTGCGGCGACAAAAGACAGCGAAGGCGTGATCGACGCCGACGCGAGTGGGAGCGCGGCAGGCGGCGACGCCGCTGCTGCTGAAGCGGCTCCTGCCGCTGGCGATACACCCGCAGACGCTGGCGAAGAAACAGGAGAGGCCGCGACAGGCTCCGGTCTCGATGACATCTGCAAGATCGATCCTGCAGCCTGTCCGAATCTGGACATGGACAAGGAGGCTGCCCGCCCCTTGAAGGAGCAGATCTTCGCGGTGCAGCAAGCTTACGCCTTGCGCGTTCGGCGCTTCGAGCTGCAAGCGGGTTGGTCGCAGAGCTTGAACGACCAGTTCGTCAGCCACCCGACGCCAAACTTGGCGCTCAACTATTACATCACGAACGTCCTCGCGATCGGCATCAACGGCCAGTACTACGCGCCGTTCAATCTCGATAAGGACTTCAACGCCCAGGTTCGACGCGCCGCTCGCGTCGCTGTGCCGCTCACTGAATATCAGTGGGGTGCTGCGCTCAACTTCACTTACGTTCCGGCCTACGGCAAGTTCGCAGGTTTCGGTGACTTCATCTTCCACTACGACGCTTACGTAGTGGGCGGTGTCGGCGCGATGAGCGTTCGCCCGATCCCCGTCATCGACCCGGACAATCGCAACTTCCAGTACCAGACAAAGCTTGCCTTCAACGCGGGCATTGGTCTTCGCATCTTCTTCAATCGCTGGTTCGCCGCGGTTTTGGAAGTGCGCGACTACGTCTTCAACGACAAGCTCGAGAATCTGACGGTTAGCAGAATTCCCGGTCCCGGCCCGAACGGCGCTGCCAATTCCAGCACCTGGTACGGTGACACCAGCCTGACGAACAACGTGCAAGCACAACTCGGTGCTGCCATCTTCATTCCGTTCTCGTTCAACTACCGGTTGCCGAAGTGATGGGCGAAGGGCGAGGCATGACGACCACGAAACAGAAGACTACGAAGCGGCTGGTATCCGTACTGGCTGCCGCACTCGCACTTTTCGCCTTCACCGAGCGCGCCGAGGCGCAGCAGATCTTGCTCACCGGGCCGCTCGCGGGCGCTCCCGCGGTGCGCAAGCTGCGCTGGCACCGCAAGGGACGCTTCGAGGTGGCTCCGGCCATCTCCTTCACCCTCTTGGATGAGTATCAGCGCACGATTTTGATGGGCGCGCGGCTCAACTACAATTTCACCGACTGGCTCTCGTTTGGTGCCTGGGGCGCGTTTGGCGCGATCAAGACCCCAACGCACTTGAGCGAGCAAATTCAGGACGTGAACGCGGCTCGTCGCGCGGCAGATCCGAATGGCGTTTCGCGCGATCGGCAGCTGACGGCGGTGAACCTCGGTCCTGACTTCACCAAGCAGTTGGGCTCGATGGACTGGGTGGTTGCTCCGCAGCTCACCGCGGTTCCGTTCCGCGGCAAGCTGGCTCTATTCCAGAGCATCTACCTCGATACAGATCTGTACTTCTTTGCCGGCCCAGCCTTCGTGGGCATCAAAGAGCGCAAGAACTGCGAGCAGTGCGTCGACAACTTCGAGATGGCTAGTCGCGTGGCGATCGCGCCGACCTTCGGTCTCGGCTTCTCGTTCTACATCAACAAGTGGAGCGCGCTCGGCTTCGAGTATCGCGGTCTGCCCTTCGCCTGGAACACCGGCGGCTTCGATACGGCCGGCGGCGGTAAGGACAAGAAGTTCCCCGACAACAAGATCACGAACGACGATCGGCAGTTCGCGTTCAATTCAATGCTGACCGTCAGCTACAATATCTACTTGCCCTTCGACTACAAGGTCAGCGAGTAGCAAACAGAGAGAGCTGAGTCGGGCGCTTCATGGCGCTCGACTCACTTCGACTCGCTAGAGCGCCCCGCCAAAAGCGGGGCGTTTTGCGTTTGTGCTCGCTCCGCCAAAAGCGGGGCGTTTTGCGTTTGTCGTCGGAGCGGCGGGTGCCGCGGAGCGCGGCTTGCCGCTGCGCTCCATTCGAACACGAAGAACGTGTCAGCCTTTTTGGACCTTATCGCCCGCGAGGCGGAAGCCCGGCGGCAGCGCTTTCTTGACAGAATCCGCGAGCTCGGACGGAATCGTCCACGCGCGATCGAAGAGCCCTTGCGCGATTCGGTTTTGAATGCGCCGAGACTCATCGCTCTCGAGCGCGGTGATCAACGCGGGGAGGCTCTGCGGATCGTTGACGGCAAACAAGGTCGTCGCCGACGTGAAGCGAACTGGTTCGCTCATGTCACCCAGAAACGGTTCGACGGCCGTCCGCACATCTTCGCTCGGATAGGCTTCGAGTGCTTGGATCAGCTGCACCTTGGGTTCAGCGTTGCGCACGTACTCCGTGTCGAATTTCTCGAGCACGTTCAGTAGCTCTCGCGCCGCCTGAGCTTCATCCTTGACGATCGCGCGCAGGACCTTGAGCGGCCAAGTCAGGCTCTCCGCTTTCTGACAGTACTCACGGATCGGCTCGAGCGCGTCCTCCCCTGCTGCCACGATGCCGCGCATGCAGGATTCCTTCTCTTCTTGATCGGTGATCGAAGGATCGAGCACCCAATCGAAACGCTTGAGCAAAGCGGCCGCGGCCTGTGCGGTGCCCATGCGGCCGAGCTCCTGAATCGCTTCTTGGCGATCGAAGTTCTGCGATAGCTTGCTGCCCAACAAACGCTCCAGGCGCGCAATCTCTTTTTGCGATGCGCGCGGCGGCTGGTCGCTCTTGTTCTTGCTCAGAAAATCGAAAATTCCCATGGTCTTATTGCGGCGTGCGGAGCCGCGCTGGGCGCAGGCCGGCCCGTGCATATAGCTCGAAATGCCGCGACGTCCCAGCGCTCCCGCGCTGGGACCCGGAAAAGAAGCGCCTCAGGACAGCGGCACCGCGATCAAGACCACGGCGTTGCCGCGTAGCTGAACTTGGTAGCGCACGGGTTTGCCATGCTTTTGCGAGGTTTCAGCCTCGCTAGCGCGGATCCTAGCCACGAACGCTTCGAACGTGATGTGCTCGACCGGTTCGCCGATCTGACGCTTGGCAGCGATGTATTCGTCGAACAGGCGCCGGTAGTACTGGTCGGCGTTTTCTGCAGCGAGCGAAGTCGCCACGTTCGGATCGATACCACCAGCGACAGAGACCGAGCTCTCGTCCACCGCCAAGGCTTCCTGAAAGTCACGCGCGCTCGGCCCTTGAGACGGGCGCCCCTGCTCGTCAGTATTGTCCTCAGCCACACCCATCATGGCGTTCAGCAGCGAATTGATGCGGAATACGAGGCCGCCCAACTCGTCATGCTCGATCTGGAAACGGAGTTCGGAATTGCCATTGATGATCGCCAGCAAGCCGTCCTCGAGTTCGGAGACCGGACCCGAGATGTAGTTGCCGAGCAGCGTCCCGCCCACGACCACGAGCAACAGACCGAGCCCGGCAACCGCAAACACCGGCCACAAGAGGCCAGGTACGCTTTCGACGAGTGAAGCTGGCACTGCAGCGATGATCGCACCGCGCGTCTCGCCCACGTAGCCATCGAGCGGGACCGCACCGAACAAACTGCCCGCGCCAGCGAGATCGATGGTGACTACGCCGCCGGAGCTGAGCGCCTGCTTCGTCGCCGCTTTGACGCTGTCCTGGTTGGCTGACGCCACCACGCTGGCGGGCGCCGCGCTATCAGCCACGATCTCCACCGATTCCGACACTGACGCCAAGAGCAGCGTGTGTCCGCTGGTCAAATCACTCGTACGGGTGAGACGCTCGTCGTTGAGCGGAGTGCCGACCACCAATGCGCCGAGCACGGCGCCGTTCTCGCCTCGCAACGGCGCGTAGCTCGCGAGCATTTGTTCTTGGCGCTTGTGATTGATCCAAAGCGCGCTCGCGGTGTGCCCGGTCTTCAAAGTTTCAGCCAGCGACGGGTACGCCGCTGCGACGTTCTCACCGCGCATCAACGCAGAACCGTTGCGTCCGACGGCAACGCCCTGCGCGTCCACGATCAGCACCAACGAGGGAGCCATTTTAGCAAACAGCGGCTCGCTCACTGCAGCGTCGCGTAGGCGATTCGCCTCCGCTGTTGCAGCCTCGCTACGCGCGTCCGCAGTGCCACCGGCGAGCGTCGCATGCACGGACGGCGCACTCGCGTTGCTCTCCAGCCAACGCTCCATACGCAGTGCGTCCAGCGCGAGCTGCGCGTTCGCTGCGCGCAGTGCCTGGGCGACCTCCCGCTTGCGTTCAGTCTGATTGGTCAGCACGTCGTTCAATGACGTAGCCAAAAGCACGTACGTCAGCAGGCCGACGACAACGACGATACCGGCGTTTACAATGATGATCTTCCAACGCATCCTGGTGGCCCCTTTGGCTCGAACCCGGGCGGTAGCCCGATGTTTGGCCGCGCTCCAACGAAACGCCCAGCGGCGCTTTGGGGACGACGGTACTACTTGTCCGCGCCGAGCTAAAGTCCGGGCGCGCTAATCTCAGCCGGCGCAAGCTACGAAGTGCGTTAGTGTGTGTGTGCTCGTCGCGCGCGCCGGGGCGCGCTGCATCAGCCTGGGCTCACGGTCCGGAAGGAAAACGAGGAATGCAAAAGACCTTGGTACTCGTTGATGATCCGCTGTTCTGCGAGCATCTCGCGCCCGCGGGCCATCCCGAACGTCCGGAACGCCTGCATGCCGCGCGCGCGGCGATCGCCCGCACCGACTTCGAGTTGCAGCGCACGGATCTCGCCACACGCGGTGCTACTGATGATGAGCTCGTGCGCGTTCACGATGAAGCGTACCTCGCGCAACTGGGCCAGGCGGCCGGCCAGGTCGGCTACTTCGACGAGGATACGTTCTATAGCGCGCAGTCAGTAGCGGCTGCGCGAGCCGGCGCGGGCGCAGCGATCGTAGTCACCGATGCCCTGCTTGCTCAGCGTGCGGATTTTGGGCTCGCGCTGTTACGACCGCCCGGACATCACGCGCGCCCCTCGGGTGCGATGGGCTTTTGCCTGCTCAACAACATCGCAGTCGCAGCTGCGCATGCCCGCGCAAGAGGCATCGATCGGGTCGCAATCGTCGACTTCGACGTGCACCACGGCAACGGCACGCAGGAGATGTTCTACGACGATCCCTCCGTGCTGTTCGTTTCGCTCCACCAATCGCCGCTCTATCCGGGCAGCGGCGCGGCTGAAGAAAAAGGAAAAGGCGACGGCCGTGGCTACACCGTCAACGTGCCACTCTCGCCTGGCGCAGGTGACGCCGTGTACGGCGCCGCCATGGAGCGCATCGTCGCGCCCGTGCTCGAGCAGTATCGGCCGGGGTTGCTCCTTTTCAGCGCGGGCTTCGACGCGCACCGTCGCGATCCGCTCGCGCAGATGGAGCTGAGTGATGAAGGTTTTCAGACCATCGTCCGGCGCGCGCTCGCCGCCATCGAACCCGGAGTGCCGGTCGGCCTGACGCTCGAAGGCGGCTACGACCTGGTTGGCCTCGGCGGCTCCCTGGGCGCAGTCCTCACCGGATTGGGCGAAGGACCGACCCGCCAAGTGCCCAGTGAACCACTCTGGCAGGCCCATGAACGGGACTTGCAGACCGCGGCGGCAGCCGCAGCGGAACTTTGGAAGCTTCAATGAGCATTTTGTTCGCGACTTTGGGTTGCTGAAGCACCCCGAGGTGAGCTAAGTACCCCGCCTGCGTTGGCGGTCGCTAGATCGCCGGTCACCGTAAATCACGGTGGGTGTAGCTCAGTGGTAGAGCACTGGATTGTGGCTCCGGTTGTCGCGGGTTCGATCCCCGTCACTCACCCCAAACGCGAGAAAGCCGGGAAACCGCTCAAACCGATGTGCCCACGCAGCGGTCCCTGAGCGGTGGGTTGTTGATGGTCAATCAACACGTCTCAGCGCACTTAGCCTTCGGCGTCGCGGACGAAAGAGACCCACTGCGTGGAGCGGGCCGCGACGGGAACGAAGGCGCTCGGCGAGGTGCGCTGCTGGCTCGCGATCGCCCCTCTCCAATTCCACGGGCGGCGCGCCAGTAGCTGCGTTACGTCCGTGAATTGCTCGGGTCTTCCGCCAAGATTCAAGGGCGCGCAACTCCTGCGCGAACGAGGCCTGCCGATTCGCTTCGTCGCGAGAAGCTCCGAGCTCGCAAGCGGTGCGACGAGACGGCTTCGCGCCGATCTGCGCTCGCGTTTCCGAACGAGCTCAGGTTGCGTCCACTCGTCGAGCGCAAAGCGGATGCACGCGAGCCAATCACTTGCGGAACTCGTTAGCACCAAGCTGGGCACGCCGCGCATCCGCTTCAGGGCCTTTACGCTGACGCGGGCTGCGTTCGCACAGCTGGCCCGAGACCATGGTCGAATTGGGGTTCTGGTGGATCCCGGTTTCCAAGCGCCGGCAAAGTTTCCAACCGAACCAAAGACGCGAGCCTGTTTTGGGAGAGACAGCGGTGCCTCTGGCCGCTTCCGAGCCCAATTCTCGCGCGTTTGGTAGGCACCGAAAGCCCAACTGAGTTATCTCTCGGCCGGCCCTCGCGCTGCATAAAGCGCGCCGGTTGCGAAATATGTCGAGTATGATGGGGTTTCGGAGGAATGCTTTCTATGATGAACGGTTGCCCGCGATGGTCGATTCTTGCGTTTCCCTTACTCGCTGCATTGGGCTGCAGTGACCCTGTACCGCGGCCTGCGCAGGGGAATCTCACGTTGAGCATTCAGCCTCCCGTCAACGCAACGATGGGCAACTGCCCCGTTCCAGGCAACACATACGTGATCGCCGCTCCTCCGAACTATCAAGGGCCGAACAACGTCATGGCTGGCGATCGCGTGATCGATGGCGAACACGGCGCGAACATCAAGTGCTCCGTGCACGGTAGCTCCACGTACACGTTTTCAGCGACGATCAAAGGCCTGACGCACACGACGCCGAGCTCCAAGGTGACGCTGACGATCACCAACGGCACGATCAACATGGACAAGATGACCGGCACTGCGACCATCGCTGCCAACACGACCGAGCTCGCCGGCACCTTCAGTAGCGCCGCTGGCGCGTGCACCGTCACAGTCGTCGGCGATAACGTCAAAGGCGGCAGTCTGTGGGCGACAGCGACGTGTCCGTCGATCACCGATCCGACGGCCCCAGGCAAAGCGTGCAGCATCGGCACGAGCACCACGTTCGTACTCGAGAACTGCGACGGTTCCTGAGCCGGAAACGCGCCATCGAGCGCCAACTCGCGCATGGAAATGAAAAAACGCGAACTCATTCGAGTTCGCGTTTTTCGTTCGAGCGGCTCTATCAGCCTTTCGAATCCGACTTGGGATTCACCGCGCCGGCGGGCGGCGTGTCGGCCGTGCCGTCCGGCAGCGACCCTTGTGGAGCGCGTGCAGTCGTTCCCGGCGTGGGCATGGTGTCCGCGAGGCTCGGACCGTCTTCGGCGCCTGCGTCGATTCGCACGACCACAGCAGTAATGTTGTCTTCGCCGCCGTGCTCGTTGGCGAGCGCGATCAGCTTACGACACACGTCTGGGAGTTCACGCGAAGACTGCACGAGGGCGAGGATCTCGTCGTCCTCGATCATGCCGCTCAGGCCGTCCGAACACAGGATGTATGAATCACCGACCTGTGCGTCGTCAGCTTGCAAATCGACCGCGACGTGCTCCTGCATTCCGAGCGCGCGGGTGATCACGTTCTTCGGCAGCTCACTGCGTTGTTCTTCGGTGAGCTCCGGCATTGCCAAGAGGTAATCGTTGACCAACGAGTGGTCGCGGGTCATCTGCTTGATCTGCCCGGCACGCACGCGATACGCGCGACTGTCACCTACGTGACCGATGTACATCTTCTTCTTGCGCGAGCTGAACAAGCAGCCCACGACCGTGGTGCCCATGCCGTGGAACTCTCGGGAGCGCGCGCTGCGATCGACGATCTGCCGATTGGCAATGCGGATCCCCGTGAGCAGTCGATTTTCCTCTTCCGACAGTCGAGCGTCGAAATGGAAAGGCCATGTAAAGTCGTCCGTGGCCGTCGCGCGAAAAAAGTCGACGATGGCTTCGGTCGCGAGCTTACTCGCTACGTCACCGGCACGGTGACCGCCCATGCCGTCGGCAACGATATACAGCGTGTGGTCTTCGAGGATGGCAAAGCTATCCTCGTTGTGGTCGCGCTGCAGCCCGACATCAGTGACGCCTGCTGCTACCGCACGCACGGATAACTTCCCTGAATCGTTGATCGATTAGCCATGCGGCCAGACCCTCGCTGAGAGCAACCCGCAAGATTTCACGGCCTTCCAAGTGTGTCAAGTTGAGCCGGCCCCGGCACCCTGACCGGCCGCTCTGGCTCGCGCCCCGGAACCGCGCCATTGAGCGGCGGGCGAGCGCGCGACGTGCAGGGCCATGTGCCCCAAAACCGATCATATGGCCGCGCGGCCGCCCCGGAAGCGGCCAGACGCTAGTCAGGCCGCTGCGGAATAGCGGTCAACAGCCGTCGATTTTGAGACGCCAGAGACTTCCGGTCAAATGGCCAGAATCTCTTTTTCTTTGACCTGAATGATGTGGTCGATCGCCTGCCCGGCCTCGGACATGATCTCTTCGACCTTCTTTTTGGCGCGCTCTACTTCGTCCTCGCTCGCGGCGCCTTCTGCTTTGACTTCCGCCAGCATGTCGAGTGCCGTGTGGCGGGCTTTGCGCACGCTCACCTTGCACTCCTCGCCGTCTTTCTTGGCGATCTTTACCAAGTCCTTGCGGCGCTCTTCGCTCAAGGGCGGAATCGGAATGCGGATCAGATCGCCATCGACCTGCGGGTTCAAACCCAAGTCGGACTCGCGAAGCGCCTTTTCAGTCGCCTTCACCTGGGATTTGTCCCACGGCTTGACGGTGAGCAGGCGCGGTTCGGGCACGGCGACCGTCGCCATCTGACCGAGCGGCGTGACTTGCCCGTAGTAGTCGACGCGGATCGAGTCGAGCATCGACGGATGCGCGCGCCCGGTTCGAAGCTTGGCGGTCTCGCGACGCAGGGCTTCTTTCGATTTCTCGATCGCCTGCCGCAGTTCGTTCAAAACATCGTCGATCATCTGCGTACCTTTGATGGGGCGGAGCGGGTTCTATATCACAGCGGGAAATCCCGGCGAGGGGATCGCTTCCCCTCGCCGCCGGCTTTTCTAACCGTAGCGTGGTCGATCAGGGGCGCTTTTATTTGTGCCCTGCGAGCGGAATTGCCGGTTTGCCCTCGGTCTCGGTCGCTGAGCCGGCATCCGGTGTCCAGAACTGCTTCTCCGCTTCACGCAATTTGCGTTGGTTCTCGGCTTCGACCACCGCCGCCGCGCGGGCCGTTGCCTCACGGATGGCTTCATCCGCCTCGCGCGTGCGCTTGAACACATACAGTCCGAGCAAGCCGAGCATCAACGACGCGCCCACGAGCAAGCCGGCCAACAAACGGCCCCTGCTGGACGGCTGCATCTCGAGCTCCCCGGTGTCGAGGATACTCGGAGCCATGGGTCGAATTTCGTACATGACCTGCTCGCGCTGGGCCCGCGCCCACTCGTCGAGCCGTACCAAAGCGTCGGAAAGCTCGACGACCGACGCGAAGCGGCGCTGGGGAGCGCGCGAACACGCGCGTTCGAACCAAGCATCGAAGGCCTTGGGCAATGAAGGTTGAAGCTGCGATGGCACGGGTAACGGCGCAGCGCACACCTTCAGCACGACGTCGCCGATCGCGTCTCCTTCGAACGGAACACGCCCGCACACCGCCGAGAAAGCGCAAGCGCCCAGAGACCAAATGTCGGACGCGGCGCTCACGGGTGCGGTGGCGGTCAATGCCTCCGGGCTCATGTAGTGCGGCGTGCCCAGCACCATTCCTGCCTGCGTCGACGACGCGCCGCCGGCGGCCTCCTCGTGGACCATCTTGGCGATGCCGAAATCGAGCAGCTTGACCGAATAGCCTCGGGATCCGGCCTCGCCGTCGCGAGCGAGGAAGATGTTATCCGGCTTCAGATCACGGTGCACGATGCCGGCTTGGTGCGCCGCGTGCAGCGCGCGGGCGGCCTGTTGCACGATCTCGGCAACCTCGTGTAGGGGCAATTTGCCGCGCCTCGCGATCGACTGCTCGAGGGATTCACCCTCCAAGTACTCCATCACGATGTAGGGCTGGCCACCTTCGACACCATGATCGTAAACCGCAACGGCGTGGCGACTCTTGATGCGCGCGGCCGCTTTGGCTTCCGTGTCGAAACGCCTCAACGCCTCTGCGCTGCCCGCCAACTTCGGGTGGACGAATTTGATCGCGACCAGCTGCTGGAGGGTGATGTGACGCCCTGCCCACACCGTGCCCATCCCACCCTGACCGATTAAGCGTTCGACCAAGTAGCGACCGGCAATGGTTTTGCCCTGGAGGTCCGGCGGCGGCGAGTTGGTCATCGGCGGGTTCGTAGCGAGAGGCGAGACACGACCGAGGAGCTTAGCAAAGCTTCTGGTCGGTTCGGAATTTCCGCACAAAAGGGAGCTAGAGTCGAGGCAGACTGGCCGTTAAAACGAGCATTGCATGCAAATTCGCGTCGTCAGCTGGAACATTCACAAGGGCATCGGGGGAGCCGACCGTCGCTACCGGCTCGAGCGAATCATCGAGGTACTCACGGCCCTCGCGCCCGACGTCGCCTTGCTTCAGGAGGTCGCCGAAGACATGCCGCGGTCGCGGTTCCACGATCAACCGTCTGCGCTGGCCGAGGCGCTCGAGATCAAGCACCTCGCGTTTGGCCCCGAGCACCGCTTTCGCATGGGTGGCTATGGCAACGCGATCTTGAGTCGCTGGCCTTTGACCGACATCAGTCGCGTCGATCTGACCATCGGCACGCGCAAGAAGCGCGGGGCACTGACCGCGCGCGCACACGTTCACGGTCTCGGGCATGAGCGCAGCTTGGTGCTGGTCAACATGCACCTCGGGCTAGCAGGCTCCGAGCGCGGCCTCCAACTCGAGCGCTTCCTCGCTTCGCAGCCGTTCGCGCATTTGCAGAAGCGCACTCCGGTCATCCTGGGTGGCGACTTGAACGACGTTTGGGGCTCACTTGGCCCGCGCTACTTGCAGCCTGCTGGCTTTGGCCGCTGCGGGTCGCTCATGAATACGTTCCCTGCGTACCTGCCCGTGCGTCCACTCGATGGCGTTTTCGTTCGCGGCGATCTCGAAGCTCGGGGAATCAGCGTGCCAAAAACCAAGCTCGCCAAACAAGCTTCCGATCATCTCCCCCTGGTGGCCGATCTGAATTTGGTGGGGCTGGAAGGGTAGCTGCTTCGCGCACAGGTTTCTGGCCCGTCGCCTGCGCAAGCCCGAGTGGTCACCTGCCCACGATGCCCCCATGGTAGCCTCGCGCCGCCATGGCGAATTCTACCGAACTTACGCAGAGCCCGGAGTGGCAAGCCCTCGCGGCGCACTATCAGGCCAGTCACGAAACCGAGATGCGCGAGCTGTTCGCGAAAGACCCGGCGCGCGCGGAACGCTTTCACGTCGAGGCACTCGGCATCTACCTCGATTACTCGAAGAATCGCATCACGGACGAGACCGTGAAGGCGCTGCTCGCGCTCGCTGAGCGCTCGGGCCTCCGCGCCAAGATCGACGCCATGTTCGCAGGCGAAAAGATCAACACGACGGAGGGTCGTGCCGTGTTGCACACTGCGTTGCGCGCCCCGGCGGGCGCGTCGATCGTCGTCGACGGCAAAAACGTCGTGCCCGAAGTTCACGCGGTGCTGGCCAAGATGAGCGAGTTCGCCGAGCGCGTGCGCAGCGGCGCGTGGAAGGGGCACACCGGCAAATCGCTCAAAAATATCGTCAATATCGGGATCGGTGGCTCGGACCTGGGCCCATACATGGCGACGGAGGCGCTGCGCCACTACAGCGCGCGTCACCTCACCTTCCGCTTCGTGTCGAATGTGGATGCCACGGACTTCGCGGAGGCCACCCACGATCTCGACCCGGAAGAGACAATGTTCATCGTCTGTTCCAAGACGTTCACGACGCTCGAAACGCTGGGCAACGCCAAGACCGCGCGCGATTTCCTGCTCGCCAAACTGAAGGACCCGGCCGCGGTCAAGAAGCACTTCGTGGCCGTGTCCACGAACGCAGAAGAGGTCGCAAAGTTCGGCATCGACACCGCCAACATGTTCGGCTTCTGGGATTGGGTCGGGGGTCGCTACTCCTACGACTCCGCCGTCGGCCTTTCGCTGATGCTGGCCATCGGTGGTCCGGCCTTCAACGACATGCTCGCCGGTTTTCACGCCATGGACGAGCACTTCCGCACGACGCCCTTTGCTCAGAACATGCCCGTGCTCTTGGCGCTGCTCGGCATTTGGTACAATAACTTCTACGGCGCCGAGACGTTTGCCGTTTTGCCCTACGACCAATATTTGGCTCGCTTCAGCGCTTACTTGCAGCAGCTGGACATGGAGTCGAACGGCAAACGCGTCACCCTCAAGGGTGATTCAGTCGACTACCAAACGGGACCTATCCTTTGGGGCCAACCCGGCACCAACGGCCAACACGCCTTCTATCAACTCATCCACCAGGGGACGAAGCTCGTGCCCTGCGACTTCATCGGCTTCACCCACAGCTTGAACCCGATCGGCTCGCATCACGACTTACTGATGGCCAATTTCTTCGCCCAAACCGAGGCGCTCGCCTTCGGCAAGACGCGGGAAGAAGTCGCCAAAGAAGGCGTGCCCGCCGCGCTGACCACGCACAAAACGTTCCCCGGCAATCGCCCGACCAACACCATCTTGTGCGATCGACTCACCCCCAGCATGCTCGGCAAGCTGGTCGCCTTGTACGAGCACAAAGTGTTCGTGCAAGGCGTGATCTGGCAAATCAATTCGTTCGATCAATGGGGCGTGGAGCTCGGCAAGGTCTTGGCCAAGCGCATCGGCAGCGAGCTCGAAGCCAAGAGCGAGCCCGCGCTCGCCCACGACTCGTCGACCAACGCTCTGATCAAGCGCTACCGCGCAGCACGCGGCTAGCCGGCTTCAGCAGCGAGCGCTCTCGCGACCTGCGCGGCAAGCTCGGCCCCTTTGACCGGGTCGAGCTTGCCAGCAGGCCAACCAATGCCGAGACCCGATTTTTCGTCCGGCTTGGGAATGATGTGAAAGTGCACGTGGGGCACGGCCTGGTGCGCCAAGCTCTCGTTGTTCTCGAGCACGTTGAACGCACTGGCTCCGGTCAAACGCTTGATCGCGCGACACAACCGCGGGAGTACGCGCCCAACGGCCGCGCTCGACTCATCGGAGAGCAAGTCCAGCGTCTTCACGCTTTCTTTCGGAATCACCAGCGCGTGACCGTAGCTCAGCGGAGCGATATCCAAAAACGCGAGCACGTGCTCGTCTTCGTACAGCTTGTGGCAGGGAATTTCGCCGCGTATGATCTTGTCGAAAATGGTCTCGGCCATGGCTCGATCACTAGCACGCTCGGGCGCTGCTAGATCGGCCGCGATGAGTCACAGTTGAGTCGCCGCCATGTTGAAAGCCAGCAGCGTTCTCGGAAATAGCCAACGCCTCGACGGTGGCGCGATGTTCGGCAATGCGCCGCGCGCCCTGTGGAGTCGCTGGGCGGCACCTGACGAAGCAGGCCGGATCGCCCTCGCCTGTCGCGCACTGCTGATTGAAGACGGCTCCCGTCGCATTCTGCTCGAAACCGGCATCGGCACATTCTTCGCGCCCGAATTGCGCGAACGCTACGGCGTGGTTGAACGCGAGCACGTCTTGCTCGAATCACTCGTCGAGCTCGGAATCAGCGATCGCGAGATCGACGTCGTGGTGCTCAGTCATCTGCACTTCGATCACGCGGGTGGCCTACTCGCGCCGTTCCGCGCGGGGCAGCCTCTCGAGCTGCTCTTTCCACGAGCGCAATTCGTCGTCGGAAAGATAGCCTTCCAGCGCGCTGAGCGGCCGCACTTGCGTGATCGCGCGTCATACATTCCCGAGCTACCAGAGTTGCTGCGGCGGAGCGGGCGTTTGCACTTGATCGATGCAACCACTGACGTATCGAGCCTGCTCGGCGAGCGAATCACGTTCGTCGAAACCTTGGGTCACACCCCAGGCATGATCCACGCGCGCGTGTTCGGTCAGCGCGCGCGTCTATTCTTCGCCGCGGATCTGGTGCCAGGACGAGCCTGGGTACACCTGCCGATCACGATGGGCTACGACCGCTATCCCGAGCAGCTCGTCGACGAAAAAGCCGGACTTTTCAGCGATTTCGCGAAGACGTCCGATCATGTGTTCTTTACGCACGACCCGGACGTCGCGGCGGCCCGCGTGCGCGAGCAAGCGGGTCGCTATCTGCCCTGTGATGAAGTCGGCGCTTTTCGAGCTTGGGACCTCGACGCTGAAACGCTACCGCCGACGATTGCGCCGACGGCCTAGCACGAACAAGCCCACCAACAGCGACAGCAGCGCGTTCGATCCCGCAGCGCGATGGCTCACCGCACAACCGCCAGAATCAGCGCCGTCGTCCTTGTTCGAAGTGCCCGTGCCACCTGCCGTGCCCGCGCCGACGCTGCCCGCGATCGCTGGTGCACCCGCGACGCCTCCGCCCGTGGCGCCGCCACCGCTGACCCCGCTCGTTGCACTGCCTGCGGTGCCGGTGCTCGTGCCGCCCATCCCAGCACCGCCGTTCGATGCGCCCGCGGTCGTGGGAGCGCCGCTACCACCGCCCGCGCCGCCCGCGGCACCACCCGCGCCTGCAGTACCGCTCGCGCCTCCGCTCGAACCACCACCGGAACCGCTGCCCGCGGTCGGATCGAAGATCGGTTTGCTGGTGTCCGCGGTGATCTTCAGATCTGCGCAGTGGTGATAAAAGTAGCCGGCTTTGGGGCCATTCGAGGGGTGCTGCGCCATGAACTCGATCACCTGCAGCGTGCACTTGTCGCAGTTCACGTTAGGCAAGGTGATCTCGCCCGAGAACATCTTCATGTCCGTGGTGTGTGCCCACAAGTTGTCGGCGAGCACCGGGAACACGGGGGTCGTCTCATAGTCCGCGGTCGCTGAATTACCGGGGCCTGCGGGTGGCAAGACTTTGCCACTCGCATCCTTGACAACGTTGTCGATCGGCAGCTCATCACGCGACTTGATCGAAAGTGCGATGCGATAAAACCCCGGATGGAACACGGTCTCGCTGACCTTCAGCATCAACTTGCTGCCACCCATGACCGGAGTAACGACGTTCGAAGGCATGTCCGTGGGCCCGCAGGGCGGATCGCCTTTCCCGCCGTTCGTCGAGTTGGAGGCCGGAGGCGGCGCTAGCAACGTGAAATGTGCCTGGGCAGTCGCGGGCAGCGTAAGCAGTGGAACGGCGAGGACCAGGACGGATGAGCGCATGACAAACCTCCAGAAGAGCAAGCGGTACGCGAACTCTAGCTAGATCCACAGGCCTGCCAATCGCTGCGTCGTGTCAGACGCGACGATTGCCCGCTCGGGTGCTGATGCCGACATCAGCGCCAGCGTCTTTTTTTGCTCAGCCGGTTTTTTGACCCGTTCTGTCCGCGTCTCGATCCGAGAGCGTCACCCTCCCAGCGCGGCGCTCACGATTTTGCGCGCTTCATCCAGGATGAGGTCGAGGTGCTGCGCGCCTTTGAAGCTCTCGGCGTAGATCTTGTAAACGTTTTCGGTGCCTGAAGGCCGCGCGGCGAACCAGCCATTTTCGGTCGTGACCTTGAGCCCACCGATCGCGGCGTCATTCGCGGGCGCGCGAGTGAGCTTGCGCAAGATCGGCTCGCCCGCGAGTTCGCTCGCGCTGACCGACTCCGGCGAGAGCTTCTTGAGCAGCGCCTTTTGGGCCGGGGTCGCGGCTTGGTCGACGCGCGTGTAATACGGCGTGCCGAATTCCGCGCTGAGCTCCTGATAGTGCCGGCCCGGATCCTTGCCGGTGACTGCGGTGATCTCGGCGGCCAGCAAATTGAGGATGATGCCGTCCTTATCGGTCGTCCAAGCCCCGCCGTTCATGCGCAAAAAGCTGGCGCCCGCGCTCTCTTCTCCACCGAAACCGAAGGAACCGTCGACCAAGCCGTCGACGAACCATTTGAAGCCAACGGGGACCTCCTTCAGTGGTCGTCCGATCGATTTTACGACGCGATCGATGAGCGAACTGCTGACCAAGGTCTTACCCACTGCCGCGCTCGGCGACCACTCTGGCCGATGTGTAAACAGATAGCGAATCGCGACAGCGAGGTAATGATTCGGGTTCATCAATCCGGCTGACGGGGTCACGATGCCGTGCCGGTCGGAATCCGGATCATTGCCGAACGCGATGTCGTATTTGTCCTTTAGCCCCACGAGTTTCGCCATGGCGTAGGGGCTCGAGCAATCCATGCGGATCTTGCCGTCGTGATCGACGGTCATGAAAGAAAAACGCGGATCCACCGCGGGGTTCACCACGCTGATGTCGAGCCCATAGCGTTCGGCGATGCGTGACCAATAGGCGATGCTCGCACCGCCTAGAGGGTCCGCGCCCAGACGCAGCTTCGCCGCTCGGATCGCGTCGATATCGACCACGTTCACGAGATCTGCCACGTAAGCAGCGGCAAAATCTCGCTCGTGGGTCGTGCTCGCTCGCTTGGCAGCTTCGAAGCTGACGCGCTTCACGCCGGCGTTGTTTTCACGCAGCAAAGCGTTCGCGCGATCTTGCACCCAGCCGGTGACGTCGGTGTCGGCGGGGCCACCGTGCGGCGGGTTGTACTTGAAGCCACCGTCTCGGGGCGGATTGTGCGAAGGCGTGATCACGATGCCGTCCGCGAGTCGCGCAGACTTGTTCGCGTTGAAACTCAGGATGGCATGCGAGATCCCGGGCGTTGCCGTATATCCCCCGCCCGCCTGCAAGATGGTTTCGACGCCGTTCGCAGCGAGCACCTCGAGCGCACTGCGCTCGGCCGGCTCCGAGGCAGCGTGGGTATCGCGGCCCATGAACAGCGGACCGTCGATTCCCTGCGCCGCGCGATACTCGCAGATGGCCTGCGTCGTCGCCAGAATGTGCGCTTCATTGAAGCTGCCATCCTCGGCTGCCCCCCGATGGCCGCTCGTGCCAAAACTCACTAACTGCTCGGGGTTATCGACGTCCGGACGCAGCGCATAGTACGCCGCAACCAGCTTCGCTGGATCGATGAGGATGTCGACGGGTGCTGGTTTTCCAGCCAAGGGATGAACGGCCATCGCTCGGCAGAGTGCCTCGACTCGCGCACGTTGGGAAGCAGGGCCGCGCGTTCAGGCTCGAGAAATTGCCCGCGCGACCCGCTCGTCAAAGCACTCGTACGCTGACCACGGAACTGCCGCGTTCACTCAAGAGGCTCGAACTTCGATCCGACGCGGACGAAACGCAGCGCTCTTGGCCAGACGGACGCGCAAGACACCGTTGGTGTACTCTGCCTTGACTCGCTCTGGGTCGATGCGCTCGTCGATCCGGAAGGTGCGCGTATAGAGCACAGGCCTCTCTTCTGAGCCTTGCACTTTGGCCTCGATGCGAAATTCGGGCAAATCCACATGGACTCCGATATCACTGGGGTCGAGCCCGGGCACGTCAGCAACTAGCAGCAGCTCCGCGTCATTCTCGAAAATGTCGACGTTCGGCGTCAATTCACGGGCGGGGCGGGTCTTCTCTTGGGTTTGGTTCTGCATTGTCCCTTCTCCTTACTTCCGATAAAAATTTGGCGGCTCAGGCCGTGGCGGAAACGGTGACTCGCTTCGGTTGCGCTTCTGCGGCCTTGGGTAGAGTGAGCGTGAGCACGCCCTGCTTGAGCGAGGCTTGAACCTTCTCCGGGTCGACTCGGGCCGGAAGCTCGTAGCTCTGCGTAAATGAGAAACTCTGGCGCTCCCGGCGATGGGTCGCATAACCCTCCGGTACTTCGACCTTGCGCTCGGCCTTGACGGTCAACGCATTCGCCGTGACGCTAATGTCGATATCTTTTTCGCTCAGCCCGGGCAGCTCAGCGCGCAGCGTCAAGGCCTCACCCGTGTCGGCGAAAGTGACTGCGGGGGCATTCGGCGCTGCAAACGACGGGGCGCGCTCCAAATCGCCAAAAAGGCGATCGAGCTCCCGGCGGAGCGAAGCGACCGGCAAACCTCGGGATGCACGAAACGTCGGAAAACCACGGCCATCATTGAAACGTACGAGCATGATCAATCCTCCTTCGAAAACGGACGACAACCTCGTCCCGAGCGGGACAGCACCCACCCGCGGTGACTGAAAGGAGCCAACCGCGGGGGACCGTGCTTTCTGTCGGGAACGAGAGGAACTTGTCCATCGCCTCTGCGGCTGACAAGGGGATCCGGCGGCAAAAAAACGTGCGCGCCTGCCCGACCCGCGCGCAAACCGTTTGGGATTCACGCCGAAAAGCCCGTAAAGTCGCCGCCCCTCGAAGGAGCCTGAACATGCCCATCCTGAGCGAAGGCGATACTGCCCCCAACTTCAGTCTGCAGACCGACGTTGGAACGACCGTTACCCTGGCGGCCCTACACGATAAGCCACTGGTGCTCTTTTTCTATCCCAAGGACGACACCCCGGGCTGCACCATCGAGTGCAAAGAGTTCCGTGACGCGCAGGCAGAGTTTCACAGCAAAGCGCACGTGTTTGGCATCAGCCCCGATGACGTGGCCAGCCACCAAGCCTTCCGCGACAAATACGCACTCAATTTCCCGCTACTCTCCGACCCAGGCCACACGATCGCGAGCCAGTTCGGAGTGTGGGGACCGAAGAAGAACGGAAGCGAAGGCATCCACCGTACGACCTTCGTGATCCGCAACGGAAAGATCGCTCACGTGTTCAACGACGTGAAGCCCGAAGGGCACGCGGCGCAGGTCCTGGCAACGCTGTGACTCAGGCATCGTGACAGAGTCTCTCAACTTGCGCCCCATTGGCGTGGTGCACTCACCTTTCAAGGAACGTGTCGATGCGCCGCGCCAGCCCGTCTTGGCGCGCGGCGTCCAGGGCACGATCGAGCTATTCTCGGGCAGAAATCTGGAGCAGGCCTTGGAGGATATCCAAGGCTTCAATTTCATCTGGGTACTGTTCTGGTTTCACCTCAACACCACCTGGAAACCAAAGGTATCCCCGCCAAGAAGCGGGCTGCGACGCGGGGTGTTCGCGACCCGTTCGCCCTATCGCCCGAACCCGATCGGTATGAGCGTAGTCGAGCTGCGCAAGGTCGAAGGCCTCATTCTGACCGTACAGAATTTGGACATCTTGGAGGGCTCGCCGGTGCTCGACCTGAAGCCGTACATTGCGTACACGGATAGCGTGCCCGACGCGAGCAGTGGCTGGCTCGAAGCACCGAGCGATCCGCAACCGGACTACGCAGTCGAATTTTCGCCGCTGGCGACCGAGCAACTCGCATACCTTCGCGAGGGCTTCTCGCTCGAGCTCGCGGAGCGCTTCGTGACGGTGCTGCGTCTCGGCCCCGAGCCGCAGGCATTTCGCCGAATTCGCAAAGACGGCGCAGGCTACGTGGTCGCGGTCAAGGATTGGCGCGCGCGCTTCGTCGCGAACGAACGCACGATCACTGTGCTCGAATTTCAGAGCGGCCACCGCCCGCAGGTGCTCGCGACAGCTGATGATCCGGCGCTCGACGCGCACCGCGGCTTCGTCACGCGCTTTGGGCGACCTGCTTGGTGATTGTGGTGAAGAACGGAGGTCTCGAGCGACGGAAGCGGAAGCTGAGGCCCGCGCT
>Ga0164241_10002518_pt1 | contig 19670 bp, 14 predicted proteins | sample OricomyardsoilBY_FD_108780 | JGI IMG/M metagenome (GOLD analysis project Ga0164241, IMG submission 108780) | Backyard soil microbial communities from Emeryville, California, USA - Original compost - Back yard soil (BY) | ecosystem: Environmental > Terrestrial > Soil > Unclassified | place: USA... | reverse complement strand
GTGCGCGCGGCCGTGCGCAGCTCGCTCGCGTACGACCATCGATCGATGCCGATCGCGGTCGCGCGGATGGGCGGCGTGACCTCGGCGCTGGTCGCGCCCGATGGTGGAGTGATCAGCGGCCAGGCGTTCTGGGTCGAGCTCGCCGGGCTCGGGCGCGACGTGGTGATCGTGAAGGACCCGGTCGCGATGGCCGCGCGCTGGTCGGTGCGGCCGTCGCGTGCCGCCTCCGCGAGCGTGCTCGAGCTGGCGCTGCGCGAGGCGATCGCGTGGCCCAAGGTGCGCGGCGCGTGGGAGCGTGGACAGCGCCACGAGCCAGCGACCGAGGCGCTCGATCTCGACGCGCTGCAGCCGGTCGTGAGAGGCGACATTCCGCTGGTGGTCTTCATCGATCGCGCGGCCGACATCGAGGCGCTGCTCGCGCTGACCGCCGACACGTCGATCCGCTTGGTGGTAGTCGGTGGCGCCGAAGCGTGGATGGTCGCGTCCGCGCTCGCCAAGCGCGCGGTGCCGGTGGTGGTCGACCCGCTGCTCGACGCGCCCTACAGCTTCGATCAGCTCGGGGCGCGCGCCGACAACGCCGCGCTCTTGAACGCCGCGGGCGTGAAGGTGCTGATGAGCGTCTTCAACACCTACCAGGTTCGCAAGCTGCGCCAGGTCGCCGGCAACGCGGTGCGCGCCGGCATGCCCTGGGACGCGGCGTTGCTCGCCGTGACCGAGAACGCGGCCGACGCGTTCGGGCTGAAGTCGCATGGGCGCATCGCGGTCGGCGCGGTGGCCGACGTGGTGCTGTGGTCGGGTGATCCGTTCGAGCTCTCGACGCGCGTCGTGAAGCTCTGGATCGGCGGGCGCGACGTGCCGCTCGTGAGCCGCCAGAGCGAGCTGCTGAAGCGCTATCGCGACCCCGCGGCGCTGGCTCGCTGATACACCAGCGCCGTAAACGCGCTCGCCGCTGAGGTGGAGGTCGGCTACTCCACGCTCCGCTCGCCGGGTGGCGGTGCGCCTCGTGCGACGTCATGGCAGACTCCTTGCTCATGCATGTCGGCGGAGGAGATCACCGATGAAGACCACACCCCTCGTCCTCGTTCTCGCGCTGGGCTCGCTCGCGGCCTGCGCGCCCAACACGCTGATCCGCCGGACCGCGTTCATCCCCGCCGCCACCGCGCCCGCGCGCGTGGGGCTGCCGCTCGAGAAGGGCCAGATCCGCCTCGAGGGTCAGGCCAACGCGGTCAGCCTCGGCGACACCATCCGAGACGGCTCGTGGCTCCACGACGAGTTCCCCGACGTGGGCGATCCAGGCGTGCTCATCCCCAACGTGCAGCTCGGCGCGAGCCTCTACTTCGGGCTGCCGCGCGGCCTCGAGCTCGGCTTCCAGGTCGGCTACACGTCGATGGACTGGAGCCGCAGGAACGCCGCCGGCGTGCTGCCGTTCCCCGAGGCCGAGCAGCGCGACCTCTTCAGCGGCGGCATCGGCGCGCGCTACACCTTCCCGCTCCGCGACCCGCACATGGTCCTCGCGATCATCACGCAGCTCGACATCACGAGCGTACCCGAGGCCATCTTCGAGTGCGTCGATCCCGACCGCTGCAGCTCGGGGCAGTTCAGCGACGACGTCGAGGCGAACGAGATCTACGCGTTCCGGCGCGTCGACGACGAGCTCTTCTTCCTGCCGAACCTCGCGTTCCAGTTCGGCTATCGCGCGATCCGCGAGGTCCTTCCTTATGTGATGCTCGGGGTCGAGAGCAGTGTGAAGAACACAGGCTTCGAGAACGACCCAGCCACCCTGCCGGACGACACGCTCGAGTCGGTCCTCGTCGGCTATGTAGGCGTCGGCGTCGACGTCGACATCCAGGGCTTCGTGTTCGGCGCATCGTTCTACCTGCCCTTCGAGGGCGAAGACCGCATCGACTTCGGACCTTCCTTCGCGTTCAAGCTCGGCGGCCGCTTCGGCCCCGAGGGTGATATGGCGCAATGGGACGACGGTGCCGCCCCCGAGCGTGGCACAAATGATTAACGAGGACTGATCAAGCCGCGTGGGACCGGCAACTTCAGGAATGCAAGCTAGGGGTGCACGAATCGCACGCGCTCCGATGGCCGCCAGAGCCATCGAGCGAGGCCGCCGCATCATGGTGATGCGGCTCGGCCGCGACGCGTACCGCGAGCACAACAATCCTTCGAGGGAGTGATCCACCATGCGTGACTTGCGTTGGTCTGCGCTCGTTGTTCCGTTCGCTTTCGCCGCCTGTGCCGACTCGGGTCCCACGACCGGCATCGATGTCTCCTTCACCCCCGGAGTGGCCTCTGGCGCGCTCAATGGCATGCGCATCACCAGCCTCCAGGTGAACCTCGACGCGGTCACGATGACGTCGTCGGTGCGTGAGCAGTCGCGCCTCTTCGACACCAAGGGCACCTACCTCGTCGACCTGCTGAACCCGGCCGACAGCAAGCTGCCGACCTTCGAGCTCGAGGCCGGCACGCGCTGGGACGGCATCGTCCTGCAGTCGCCGGGCGCCATCGAGACGCACGACGGGGCGCTGCTCGGGCTCTTCGACAACGACGACGACGATGATGGCGACGACGGCGGCGGGCTCGACATCGACCTCGACCTGTCGCTGAGCATCGGCCAGGACGACGAGGGCCACACCGACATCGACCTCGGGCTCGGCCTCGGGGTCACCGCCTCGGACGACGAGGGCAACAGCGCCTCGCTCGGCGCGACCGCGGGCGTGAACATCTCGGACGACGGCATCGACGCCGACGCCGACGCGAGCGGCGACGCCACCGACTCGGACGGTGACTTCGTCGCCGGCCTCGACCTCGGCATCGCGGCGAATGCCTCGGAGGACGGCCTCGACATCGACGCCGCGTCGCACGGCAACGTCATGTACACCGACGACGGCCGTGAGCTCGGCGGCCACTGGGCCTTCGACGCCGACGGTCACCTCACCGAGGACGGCGTCGACTTCGACGCGGACGGCGACGCCGCCGTCGGCTACGCGGACGAGGACGGCTCGACCACCATCGAGGTCAGCGGTGCCGCATCGGGCGCGGCCGACGAAGACGGCGCCGACTTCGCCGCCAACGCTGACGCCAGCGCGCAGCACCACGACAGCGATGGCCATGACTGGGCCGTCGACGCGGCCGTCAACGCGGCCGGCCACGCCGACGAGGACGGCGCGAGCGGCAACCTCGGCGCGGTGGGCCACTACGCCTACGACGGCGGCGAGGGCGCGCTCGCGGTCAACATGCAGGGCTACTTCGGCGAGGATCGCTTCGAGCTCCAGATCATCTCGTTCGGCTCGATCCGCCTGCGCGGTGACGACACGACGGTCGACCCCGGCCAGACCTCGGACTTCGTGATCGACTTCCACGTCGCCAAGTGGTTCGAGAACATCGACATGAACGACCTCGAGCGCGACGACGAAGGCGTCATCCGCATCGACTTCGACCACAACGGCGCGGCCTACGACGACATCGTGCAGAACCTGATCGACGCGATCACGTTCGACCACGACGACTGATCCGACAGGACCCACGCACGCACACGCGCCGACGAGCTCGCTCGTCGGCGTTCGTGTGTCAGGGGCTCACCTCGCGCGCGGGCCCGGCGTCGAGCGGCGTCGTGCGGATGAAGACCACGCCGTCCTTCACGCGCGGCACGTTCACCACGACGTCCGGCTCGTGGGCCGGGAAGCTGCCGAAGATGGCGTACAGCGCGAAGCCGACCAGCGCGACGATGAGCATGATGCGCAGGCCATAGCGCCTGCTGCGCTTCTCGGGTGTCGGCGGGGGCGCGAACGTCAGGCGCTCGATCGAGCGCAGCTGCGGCCGACCAGCGGGCAGCGGGATGGCGGCGCGCAGGTGCACCAGGCGGGCGCGCAGCTCGGTGCTCGTGAGGGTCGTCGCTTCGGCGAGCGCGGTGAGCGCCGCGCGGATGTTGTCGGGCGCGCCGAGCGCGAGCATCGACAAGAGCATGCGCACGAGCGCGTGGAGGTCCTCGATGGCGCTGCCGCTCGCGAGCGCGCCGCTGAGGACCAGGCCGTCGTCGCAGCGTACGATGGCCGCGCGCGTGATGGCGCCGTGCGCGAGGCCGGCGGCGTGCAGCGCCGCGAGCGCGGGCAGCACCTCGACGCCCACCGCCAGCACCTTGTCGCAGTAGGGCGAGCTGGCCTCGAGTGGCTCCCCGGCCACGCGCCGCTCGACGATGTGCTGCGTGCCATCGGTCACGAACGTCGCGAGCACCACCGCCAGGCCGGGGTGGGCGAGGGTGACGAGCGGCGACGGGTCGACGTCGCTCGCGGGGCGGGTGTGCACGACGACGTCGGGACGACTACGGTAGGCCTCGAGGCGCGCATCCATGGCGGCGGCACCGTAGCGGGCCCAGCCTGGTTCGGCTAGCATATCGGCGTGCAACGCCCCGAGCTGCTCACCTTCATCGCCGCCGACCCCGACCTCGCCCGCCTGCACGACGCCGTCGCCGCGCGGATGGACGACGACCCCGGCCACGACCTGCACCACTGCCTGCGTGTCGCGCTGTGGACCGTCACGCTCGGGCGAGACCTCGGCGTCGATGCGCGCGAAGCGGTGGCCGCGGCGCTGCTACACGACATCGTCAACGTGCCGAAGGACAGCCCCGAGCGGCACCTCGCGTCCGAGAAGTGCGCGGCCGTCGCACGCGCCGAGCTGCCCACGTACGGCTTCGTGGATGACGCGGTCGAGCGCATCGCCGACGCCATCCGCGACCACTCGTACTCGCGCGGCGCGATCCCCGAAGGCGCGCTCGGCCAGGCGCTGCAGGACGCCGATCGGCTCGAGGCGCTCGGCGCGCTCGGCCTCTTCCGCTGCCTCTCGACCGGCGTGCGTATGGGCGCGCGCTACTTCGACAACGACGATCCATTCGCGCAGGCGCGACCGCTCGACGACCGCGCGTTCTCGATCGACCACTTCCACACGAAGCTCTTGCGCCTGCCCGACACCATGCTGACGGTGCCCGGGCGTGCCGAGGCGAAGCGGCGCGCGGCGTTCCTCCAGGCCACGCTGGTGGCGCTGGCGGCCGAGCTCGGTGAGCCGCTGCCCACGAGCGAGTGAGCCTGAAACACGAACGGCATCCCGAAGGATGCCGTGCGTAGTGAGTCGGGTCCGGTCGGACCCGCAGATCACTTCTTGCTGTAGGTCTTCGCGTCGAGCATCAGCGACGTCTGGTTGCCGCCCCACGAGTACGACATCGACATGTCGTTGCCCTCGGTCGGGTCCATGATGACCTTGCCGTTGGCGAGCGTGTAGGTGCCGTCCGTCATTGTCGTGGGGCACGGCGGCGCGCCGCACGGGATCATCTTCTCCCACTTGAAGTGGCCGTTCCCATCGAAGGTCACGGTCGCCTCGCTGTTGCCCCACGAGCCCACGATCGCCTGCGCGTCGGGAGCCGGCGTGAACGTCGTGTCCCCGCCCGTGTCTTTCTTCTCGCTGCTGCCGCAGGCAACCATGCCGAGACCCATCGCCACCGACGCCACCACAAGCCAACGCTTCATGCGTGTATCCTCCAGAGCACCGCAACGGTCAGGGACGCGTGCGGGTGTTTCGTAAGCCGGTCGAACCGGCGACGGCGAAGAGTAGGGCTGGCCTCGGCGGGCGTCAACCGGAGATCCTGCCGTGTCTCGGCGCCTTGCACGACCACGCCCGCTGGCCACCCGGTGGCCGCGCTCGGTCGTCCGCGCCTACGCAGCGCACGCTAGCGTCGCCTTGCCCGCGCCTCACCGGGCAGGAGAAACGCCATGTCCACGTGCAGATACGTCCTGCTGTCCGTCGTGCTCGGCCCGCTCGTGCTCGGCTGCGGCGGGGACAACGTCGCCGCCGACCTGCCGGTCGAGACTTTCGTGAACCCGCCCGAGCTAGTCGCTGGCGGCGACCCAATCGTCTTGCACTTCGGGCCTCACGAAGTTGCCATCGACGGGCGCCGCTTCTGCCTGCGGACCTACGGCGACAGCGTGCCGGCGCCGACCATCCGCGTGCCCGCGCGCGCGACCGGCGCGCCCGAGCGCAAGGTGCGCGTCGACCTCCACAACGACTTCACCATGAGCGACTACCGCTACATCGCCGGTAAGGAAGGCGCGACCGACGCCCACTGCAACGACTTCAACCTCACGAACCTGCACTTCCACGGTGGCCACGTGCGGCCCGATCTCTCCGCGCGCACCGACGACGATCTGTGCAGCGGCGAGGGCTGCGGCGACGACCAACGCTACTTCGCCGACGACGTGCTCGAGCACGTCGAGCCCGGCCAGATGCGGCAGTACCGCTGGGACATCGACGAGGACGGCACCCACCAGGAGGGCACCGACTGGTACCACCCCCACATCCACGGCACGACCGCGGTGCAGGTCACCAACGGCAGCGCCGGTGCCATCGTCATCGAGGGCCCGCTCGACCAGGTGCCGCAGATCGCGCGGGCGCGCGAGCGCATGATGGTGATGAACCAGATCCCCATCGACTCGGAGCTGGCCTGGCCGCTGGCGGATGGTCAGACCTGCAATCAGGGCAATTTGTCAGTCAACAACTTCCTGTCGATCACCGAGTACATGCCGACCCTGCTCAACGGCGTGCGCAAGCCGCGCCTGGTGACGCCGCCGGGTCAGCTCGAGCGCTGGCGCTTCGTGCACGCCGGCAACCCCGACGAGATCGGCATGAAGCTGCACGTGGGCCTGGATCCTGACTGCGAGCGCTTCGACCCGCTGCGCACCGTCGAGATCGTGCAGATCGCGCGCGACGGCATCACGCTGCCGCACTTCTTCCGCACCGACACGCTCTGGGTGTCGCCCGGCTACCGCGCCGATCTGCTCGTGAAAATGCCAAATGAGGACACCACGCTGTGCCTCGTCGAGCGGCGCGTGCGTGATCTCGAGGGCACCGTCATCGCGATTGTGAATGTCGATTCACGAATCGGCGTGGCCAGCGAGACCGAGCTGCCGGACGAGGCGACGGTCACGGCGCTGGCACCGGCGACCACGTTCCGGGCCACGGTCGACGGGGTCGAGCAGGAGGTCAGCTGCGACAGCATGGCGGCGCGCCACTACGATCAGAAGGTCGCGCTGCTGGTGCCCGAGACCGACTCGCTCGATGACGAGCCGATCGACAAGGACCTGTTCGCGTTCGAGTGCGACCCGGCTGTCAGCCACCACTCGGAGGACGGCACCGATCCCGGACCGATCCCCGGCAACCAGGCAATTTGTCAATGTCCGTCGCCGAACATCAACTGCCGCAACTTCGACGATCGGCGTCGCTTCGGCTATCGCTCGGACCGCGTGATGACGGTGGGGACCTCCGAGAAGTGGGAGGTGCAAGCCTTCGACGGCCACCCGTTCCACATCCACATCAACCCATTCCTGGTGTGCCCGACCAGCTCGAACAAGGAGCCGCAGTTCGCGCACTGGCGTGACACCTACTGGGTGCAGGCCGAGGACGGGCCGCGCCAGATATTGACAAATTTCCGGAAGTTCACCGGCAAGTTCGTGCTCCACTGCCACAAGCTCAACCACGAGGACGAGGGCATGATGGAGCTGGTGGAGATCTGCGCCGCGGGTGACGACGCCTGTCGCTGCCTGCACGGCGGCGGCGCGGACTGCGTGCCGATGAGCGGCTGTCTCGACGAGGACAAGCAGTGCCAGTTCGCCGCCGTCGCGACCACCTCGTTCCCGCTGCCGCCGCCGCCCACGCCGGACATCTGCGGCCCCGGCACCCCGCCGTTTCCTTAGACCCTCACTGGTCGCGTCAGCGCACCCAGAGCGTCTGCCACTGGTGCATGTGGTTGCCGCCGTAGCCGTCGTAGTAGCCGTTGTTGCCGGGGTAGTCGGTGTGCGGCACGGTCTGCATGCCCCAGCACGCGGCGACGTCGGTCGCGTCGGCGTCGCTCGTGTACATGAACGTCTGGACCGCGTTGTGGAGGCCGTTAAAGCCGCCGCAGGTCATCGGCGCCTGCCCGCTGATGTAGGTGTAGTCCGAGCCGTTGGTCGCGGCGCTGAACGGGTCGTGGCACTGCGTCCAGGCGGTCTCTTGGTCGAAGGCGCTCTGCCAGGTGCCGGTCTCGCCGACCTGGATGCGGTACGTCGTGCAGCCGCCGCTCGAGAGCTGCGCGAGGCGGCTGATCAGCGAGTAGTTCGCGGCGGTGACGAGCGTCGGCTGGTAGCTCGTGTAGTTGCTGGCGTCGAAGAAGAACGGGTACTGCGCGGCCTCGAGCCTGGTCCAGCCGGCCGTGGCGGTCATGTCGCAGTAGGCGAGGAACGCGTCGCCGTTGTCGCCGCCGGTGGTGTCCAGCCAGTACGGGCCGTCATCGGAGAAGCCCTCGTCGTGCAGCGTGTCGCAGGTCGTGCCCGGGTCCTCCCGACCCTTGCCGCGGCCCTGCGCGCGAATCCAGAGAGATTGCCAAATGTGTGAGCGCTGATTGGCATATCCGTCGAGGTAGCCGTCGTAGGTCTGGTAGCGCACCGTGGGCACGACCTGCATCCACCAGCAGTTGATGCTGTCGTTGCTGTCGACGTCGCTCGCGTAGCTGTTGCCGGTGTACTTGTTGTGTAGCCCGTCGAAGCCGGCGCAGGTGAACGAGACGTCGCCGCTGATGTAGCGGTAGTCGGAGCCGTCGGTCGTGGCGCTGAAGGGGTCGTGGCACTGCTTCCACACCGTCTTCTTGGTGGCGGCGCCGGTCCAGTCACCGCTCGTGCCGGTCTCGAAGCGCAGCTCGTAGCAGTCGCCGGCCTCGGTGAAGCGCGAGCGGTCGCCGACGATCGAGTAGTTCGCGGAGGTGGGCGCGGCCTTGTTCAGCGCGCTCCAGTTGCTGCTGTCGAAGAAGAACGGGTAGGCCGCGCTCTCGACCTTCATCCACGCGCCGCCGTCCTCGGTCATGTCGCAGTAAACCTCGAGCGCGTCGCTGATCGGGCCGCCGGTCGGGTCGATCCAGTAGCTGCGGTCGCCGCAGGCCTGGCCTTGATCGAGCACGTCGGTGCACGAGCGCGCGGGGTTCGCGGCGGTGCCGCCGAGGCGCTGGCTGGCGGTGTCGCTGACGCCGCAGCCGCAGGTGCCGGGCGTCGTCTTGAGTGGGTCGAGCGGGCAGCCGTCGGCGCAGTGGAGGTCGGCGCCGCAGAAGCTCGTCGTGCAGTCGCTGGCGGCGAGGCACTGCTTGCCGGTCGCGCAGGGGCCACAGGTGCCGCCGCAGTCGAGGTCGGTCTCGGCGCCGTTCTGGTAGCCGTCGCTGCAGGTCGACGTGATGGTGACGGTGGTGGTCGAGAGGCCGCTGCTCACGGTGACCGTCTGGATCGTGACGGGCGCGGTCAGCGTGAGCGTGAACGACGTTCCGAGCGACGCGTCGAGCGCCGACAGCGAGCCGGCCGACGTGCTCGGTGAGAACGCGGTGGCATACGCGGTGATGGCCACGCTCGCGTGCTTCGGGGTGATGGTGCAGGTCGACTGCGCGCGGCCGGGGATCGAGGCCGGCGCGCAGGTGATCGTGCTGGTCGTGTCGGGGACGTCGTAGACGGTGATCGGGAAGGTGTGGCGGCCGTCGCTGATGGTGACGGGGCCGGTGGTAGTGGGGGCCGTGAACGTGAACGTGAACGCGCTCGCGATGAGGGGGGCGGGCGCGGTGACGGTGCCGGCGGTGGTGCTCGGGGTGAGGGGCGGCGCGCGGGTGGTGATGGGGGCGGAGGAGCGCATCGGGGTGATCGTGCAGGTCGTTGGGATCCCAACCATCAGCATGGCGTCGTCGCAGGTCAGCGTGCTCGTCGTGTCCGGTTCGTCGATGACGGTGATCGGGAAGGTGCTCGAGCCGTCGCTGATGGTGACGGGGCCGGTGGTCGTAGGGGCCGTGAACGTGAACGTGAACGCGCTCGCGACGAGGGGGGCGGGTGCGGTGACGGTGCCGGCGGTGGCGCTCGGGGTGAAGAACGACGCGCGTGCGATGATGGTCTGGTCCTCGCGCTTCGGGGTGATCGTGCAGATCGTTGGGATCCCAATCATCAGCAACGAGTCGTCGCAGGTCAGCGTGCTGCTCGTGTCGGGCGTGTCGGTGATGGTCAGCGGCCAGGCCACGCCGACGCCGGTCGTGATCGGCGTCGTGGCGGAGGTCGTGGCCGTGAAGGTGAACGTGAACGCGCTGCCGTAAGACGGCGTGAGCGCGCTCAGCGTGCCGCTCGGAGCCGAGAGCTGGAAGTTACCCGACGCCGTCGGGATGACCACGCCGAGCTGCTTCGGTACCAGCGTGCAGGTGGTCGACTCGCCGACCGCTAGCAGGCTCTGCGTGCAGCTGATCGTGCTGGTCGCGTCGGGGGTCGCGCCGGTCACCGTGACGAGGCCGGTCGCGCGCTCGAGGCCGGCGTAGAAGCCGTGTCCGCTGGTCGACGTGTAGGCAGTCGCGACGCCGTTGCCGCCATCGAGCGTGTGCGTCGTGCACACGCGCTGGCCGGCGCTGTTGGTCAGCGCGACGTCCCACTGGACCAGCGGATAGCGCGTGTCGGGCGGGGTGACGCCGCTCGCGAGCGGGCCGTCGCTGGCGCTGGCCGCGCCCGTGAGGCGGCACGCGCCGAGCGTCGTGAAGGCCTCGGCGTTGAGGCCCAGCGCGACGTTCCAGTAGGCCTTGTTCCAGCCCTGCAGGACCTCGCTGCCGCGAAAGATGGCGGCCTGGTAGAGCAGGTCGCGGCTCGGCTCGTCGAACAGCGGGTCGAGGTTGCCGGGGCCGTCGGCGACGTCCACGTTGAACGGTCCGCCGTGCTCACAGGTCACGACGAAGCGGTCCATCCAGAGGTGCGTGGCGGCGCTCGGACCCGCGGTGCAGGCGAAGCCGACGACGGCCGTCAGCGCGCGCTCGCCGGCCGCGTCGTGCAAGAGCGTCAGCGGCACGCCGGGCGCGGACTCGCAGTCGAGCTTGGCCGAGCAGAAGATGTCGTCGAACGTCACGGCCACGTCGAAGAAGCCCTGGTGCGCCGCGCGCGCCACGGTCAGGTCGAACGTCACGGGCACGTCGCTCTGGGCGACGCAGGTGCGGGTCAGCGTGATCGGGTTCGTCGCGGGCGCGGGGTTCACGTAGTCGACGCCGTCCGTGAGCACGCCGCTCGCGTCGCGCAGCTCGACCAGCGTGAGCGCGATGCTGGTCGTCGGCGCGGACGCGTCGCAGGGCCCGACGTAGGCGAGCGAGCCCGCGCCGTCGCCGTAGTCGCTGGACGTCAGCGTCTTCGTCCAGAGCTCGTGCCCGAGACCGTTCTCGAGGCTCACGCGATACGTCGCGGCCACGACGTCGGGCAACGACAGCGCCCGCACGGCGATGGCCACGCGGCCGGCGTCCGAGACCTTGGAGTCGGGGCCGCAAGCGGCCATCGAGATCATGCCCAGCGTGACGGCGTGGGCACTCAGGAACCGGCTCGGGCGCGCGGTCCGCATGTCGTTCCTTCTGCTGACGGGCCCCGCTGCGCCCGCGCGTCGCCGCACTCTGAGGCCTTTCGGCGCGCGCGGCAACGGGTTCGGGCGCGCCGCGGTTACGCACTTGCGGGGCCGCCGGTGATCACCGATGGTCGCCGCGTGGACCTGGACGAGCTGCGCGCATTCCTCTCGATCGTCGAGCACGGCTCGGCGCTCGAGGCCGCGCGCGTCGAGAACGTGTCGCGCACGACGCTGCGTCGCCGGGCCGAGGCGCTCGAGGCGCGCGCGGGCGTGTCGCTGTTCGAGAACACCGCGCAGGGCGCGCACCTGACCGAGGCCGGGCGCCTGCTGGCCGAGCAGGGGCGGAGGCTGGCGGCCGAGGCGGCCGCGATGCTCACCGCTGTGCGCGAGCTCGGGCGCGAGGCGGTCGGCACGCTGCGCGTGGTGGTGCCGGCGGGGCTGCCGCCGCAGGCGCTGGTGGCGTTCTTGACGCTGGTGCGCACGCGCCATCCGAAGCTGGTCGTCGAGGGGTCCGTAAGCGACGACCCGCTGGCGTCGAAGCTCGACGCGGTCGACCTGGCGCTGCACATCGGCACGCGCCCGACACGCGGCCCGTGGATCACCGCCAAGCTCGTCGATCTGACGCTGTGGCTCGTGGCCAGCAAGAGCTACCTCGAGCGCCGCGGGCGGCCGACCACGCTCGCCGACCTCGCCGGCCACACGCTGCTGATGTGGCGCCCGCCGCCGTCGACCGCGACGCGCCTCGAGGTCCCCATCGCGCTGCCGCTGCGGGCCGGCGGTACCTTCCGGGTCGACCCGACGATCATCATGAGCGACGTGCACGCGCTCAGGCAGGCGGCCATCGCCGGGCTCGGCATCGCGCTCTTGCCCGACGCGAAGCTGCCCGATCCGGGCTTCAAGGAGCCACCGCTCGAGCCGGTCCTGCCGGACGTCGTCGGCCAGGAGATCGCGCTGTGGGCGGCCATCCCCGAGGTCTTGCGCAACGCGCCCAAGATCCGCGCGATCCTCGCGGGTGTCGGCCTGGTGATCGACGAGATCACCTGACGCTCTTGTTCCGCGCGCGCGTGGATGTGGACGTGGACGCGCGCGGATAGCGGCAATGGGACGCGCGTCCCCGCCTCCTCTCGCGTTCACCTCGGGGAGGCGGGTCGCGGAGGCGCGCGCGGTCGCCGCCTCGCGCGCACGTCCGCGTCCACACTCAGCTGCGGCGGGCCGCTCCCGCGTCGGGGAGGTGCACGAACATCGCGCGCACGGGGTCGGTGTCGTCGCCGTAGACGTACGCCGGGCCGAGCGCGTTGCCGCGGTCGACGAAGCCGCCGACCCCCTCGAAGGCGCCGCGGTCGCCCTTCCACACGGCCATGTCGTTCCTCTGCTGCGCCTCCCACTGCTGCTGCAGCAGCAGCAGATCGCCGAGGCGCTCGGGCAGCTTCGCCAAGATCGCGTACAGCACCAGGCCCGCCGCCTCGGCGTCGTCCTCGGCGCGGTGCGCGTTCGACAGCGGGATGCCGAGGCGCTCGGCCACCGCGGTGAGGCGCTTGCTGCCGTCGTTCTTGTGGATCTCGCGGATGAACACCAGCGGATCGAGGAACGTGTTGGCGGGCAGCTCGCGGCCCGTGCGCCCGAGCTCCTCGGTGAGGAAGGCGCGATCGAAGGTCAGGTTGTAGGCGATGAACGCGCGGTCCCAGAGGCGCTGGTGCACCTCGGCGGCGACCTCGGCGAAGCGCGGCGCGACCGCGAGCAGCGCCGGATCGATGTTGGTGATCTTGATGACCTCGTCCGGGACCACCATCTCCGGATTCACGAGCGTGCTGTAGCGATCGATCACCTGACCGCCGAGCATGTGGATGATGGCGACCTCGATGACGCGATCGACCTTCGGATCGAGGCCGGTCGTCTCGCAGTCGATGACCGCGACCGGCAGGTCGAGGAAGCGGGTGTCGTTGATGTCGATCATTGGGATCCCAACTATTCGTTCGGAGAAGCGCTAGCCGCGCAGCGCCAGCGCGATCTGATAGACGCGCCGCCGCGGCACGCCGAGCGCGCCCGCGACCGCGTCGACCGCGTCCTTCTTGGTGTTGCCGCGGTTGAGCGCGGCGTGCAGCGCGAGCGTGATGGCCTCGTCGTCGATGACCGCCTCGCGCACATCGAAGATGACGACCGCCTCGCCGAGCAGCGCCTCGGCGTCCCCCGTCAGGCGCTCGACGAGCGCGTGCGGCGTGCCGCGATAGAACGTCTCGTGCAGCTTGGTCAGCTCGCGCGCGATCACCACCTCGGCGATGGTCGGGATGAGCGCCGCCTCGGTCGCGATGAGCAGCAGGTCACGGGCTGGCGCGAAGAACGCGTGCACGCCCGACGCCAGCCCAGCGAGCTGCTTACGCAGCGACTCGCCGCCCTTGTCGACGAAGCCGCCGAACGTGAAGCCGGCCGCCCCGAGCCCCGCCGCCGAGAGCGCCGCGGTGAGCGCCGACGGCCCGGGCACCGGCACCACCTGGAGCCCCGCATCCCACACGGCGCGCACCAAGCGCTCACCCGGATCGGACAGCCCGGGCGTGCCCGCGTCGGAGACCAGCGCGAGCTGCTCGCCGGCGGCGAGCCAGGTCAGCACCTCGGCCATACGCTCGCCCTCGGCGTGCGCATCGCAGCGCACCAGGCCGCGCGGCGGGGTCTTGAGCTGCAGCGCCTCGAGCAAGGCGCGCGTGCGGCGCGTGTCCTCACACAGGATGCGATCGGCCGAGCCGAGGATGCGCACCGCGCGGCGCGTGAGGTCCTCGAGGTTGCCGATGGGTGTCGCGACGACGAACAAGATCCCTGACATGACCGACGACCCTTAGCAGAGCCGCGCCGTCGGGTATACGCGGCAACGCCCGGCCTCCGCGGGCATGCGCTCGCGCGACCGCCACGCGCCTGAAACCCCAAGCGACGCGAGCGCCAGCGCATCCTTGACACTCAAAGGAACGAGGAGTAGCTAGCCGCGCCTGAACCCTGGGCCCATAGCTCAGCGGTAAGAGCCGCCGGCTCATAACCGGTTGGTCCCTGGTTCAAATCCAGGTGGGCCCAACCCTCAACGCTCGCTACGCAGGTAGCGGGCCGGCGCCTCGAGAAGGCTTCCGCGCAGATGATAATCCGGTACCTCCCCTCTCAAGCGAAGACCTCACCGATGGTGTGGCTCGCCGAGGGGTCGGGGCAGCGGTGCGTCGGCGCGCAGCCACTCTTGGCGTCTCTCTTCGACGAGAGGATCCGATGAACAAGGTGATGGAAGGACTCATCGAGCTGCAGCGCATCGACGACGAAGGCCGCACCGTCAAGAAGGAGCGCGACGAGCTCGCCGTGAACCTCGATCGACTCCAGAAGATCCTCGTGCAGATGAACGCGGAGCTCGTCGACAAGCGCAACCGGCTCGCCGAGGTCACCAAGTTCCACGACGACAAGAAGATCGACCTGCAGGCCGACAGCGAGCGCGTGGGCGCCGCCAAGACCAAGCTCGGCGGCGTGAGCCGCACGAAGGAATACCAGGCGATGACCAAGGAGCTCGACACGCTGCGCAAGAAGCACAGCGAGGACGAGGCCGAGCTCGAGCGCCTGGCCACGGCCATCAACGACTACCGCGCGAGCGTGAAGGCGCAAGAGGCCAAGCTCGCGGAGATCGAGGCCGAGGTCGAGCGTGAGCAGGCCAACGCCGGCTCGCGCCTGGTCGACATGGAGAAGGCCATCAAGCTGGTCGCCGACACGAAGGCGATCGTCAAGAAGGACATGCCCAAGGAGATCGTGACCCGCTACGAGCGCATCCTCGCCAAGCGCGATGGCGTCGCGGTGGTGGCGGTCGTCCAGGGTCGCTGCACCGGCTGTCGCATCGCGCTGCCGCCCCAGAACTGGGTGAAGGTGCAGATGGGCAAGGAGGTCTTCCAGTGCGCCAGCTGCCAGCGCTTCCTGTACTACACCGTGCAGGCGTCGCAGGCGCAGATGCAGTGATTCCGCAGTAGGCCCTCTCCGTGATGCGGAGAGGGTGCTCTGAGGATTCTCGGTACGCGTGGACGTGGACGCGGACGCGCGCGGGAGGCGGGACGTGGGTGGCGGTAGCCGCACGCGCACCCGCGAGCCACTCTCCGCGACCCGCGACGCGCGCGCTTCCACCTCCACGTCCACGGCCCGCGCGAAGAGCTCGTGTAGCCGCGGCGGTCTACTTCGAGAGCTGATCCTTCAGGGTCTTGGCGTGCTCGAGGTGCATCGTGACGGCCTTGTCGAGCGCGCTCAGCTCGTCGCGTAGCGCCACGCTGGTGGCCTGCGGGGCCAGATCCGTGCGGATCGCGTCGAGCACGTGCTGGTGCCCGTCGACCATCGCGCTGGCGTAGGCCTTGTCGAAGTCGCTGCCCACCGGGTCGCGCAGCTTGGACGCGGTCTCCTGGTTGTGGGCGGCGACCTCCGAGCTCCGCTTGCTGGCGGCCGGGGCGGCGCCGATCTTCGCCGCGAGCGAGTCGATGTGGCCCATCGCCTCGGTGTGCTGGTCGATCATCATCTGCGCGAAGTCCTTCACGCGCTGGTCGCCCGACTTCTCGAGCGCCATCTTGCCGGCGTCGATCTCGCCTTGGTGCGTGACCTTCAGGATCTCGAGGATCTGGGCCTCGCTCGGGCCACTCTTGGCGGGCTCGGGGGTGGCTTGGGCGTCGACCGGGGTGGAGGACTTGGCGCCGCAGCCGGCGGCCATGACGACGAGCGAGAGGAGGAAGCTGCGCATGGTAAAATCCTTGGGATCCCAACGAATCGAGCTCGGAGGAGCCATCGTGAGGAGAGGTTGACGAGCAGCCGCAGAGCCCTTGGCACGAGGCCGCGCTGCATCGGGTGGGCGGCCCGCGACGCGAGCCGACGTGCACGCTAGGCGCTCAAGCGCGCGCGCACATCGGGTTTACCCCCATCAGGGTGCGTGGGCGCCGCGCGGCGGGATGGTGATGACGCCGTCTGGGTCGATCTGCGGCGCGCTCTCGGGGAAGTCGGCGCGCGAGTAGCGGCGGATCCAGCTGACCGACCACGCCTCGGGGTCGAGGTGCGGCACGCCCGGGTGGCGCAGCCGGAGCGGGATGATCTTGGCCTCGCGCAGCTCGCCGTGGCGGTCGAGCGTGACGCTCAGCACCAGGCTCAGGTGGTTCGGCGACTGGATGTCGAACGGGCCGTACGTGATGAAGTTGCCGAGCGCGTACGCGATGAGGCGATCGTGGTGGATCTCCATCGCGCGCGGCGCGTGCGCCCCGAAGCCGACCACGAGATCCGCGCCCGCGTCGACCAGCGCGCGGCACAGCTCGACCATCTTGCCGCGTGCCTCCTTGCCGACGTACTCGCGGCCGCGCGGCACGTGCAGCGCGTCGCGCCCCTCGCCGCCACCGTGCACCAGCGCGATGACGATGTCGGCGTCGACGTCGGCGGCACGCACCGCGGCGACGGCGGCGTCGTGATCGCGGTTGCTCTGGAAGTCGGGCGCGTAGGGCTGCGTGAAGCCCAGGACGGCGACGCGCGTGCCGCGTACAGTCGTGCGCCAGACCTCGCCGCTGTGGCCGACCGCGCCGATGCCGAGCGCCTCGAGGTGCGCGAGCGTCTCGGCGTGGCCCTCGGGGCCGAAGTCGAGCGCGTGGTTGTTGGCGGCCAGCATCACGTCGAAGCCGAGCTTGGCGAGCGCGGGCAGGAGCGAGGGCGGCTGGCGCAGCGCCCAGATGTCGACGCCGTCGGGCGCCACCGCGAGGTGATCGCTGGACGTCATCGGCGCGGCCATGCTGCCGAGCGTGATGTCGGCGGCGCTGGTCACCGGCGCGAGCTCGTCGGCCATGGTCATGCCGAGGTCGGGCGGCACCATCGCCAGGGCCGGCGGCCAGTCGACGCCGAGCACCACGTGCCCGACCGCGCGGATGGTGACGGTGCCGTCGTCGTCGCCGCTCGGCGGGGCGGCGAGCAGGAGGCACGCGGCGATGAAGAGGTTCATGGCGGCGGACCATAGAGGTACACCCAGCCCTCGTCGCCTTTTCGTACGATCGTGAGCGTCGGGTCGGTCGCGCGGGTGAGCGCCGCGAGCGCGTCGAGCATCGCCTGCGCATACGGACCCGCGAGCACCCGCGGCTGCAGCGCCGCTGGCGGAAGGTCCGGGTGGCCCGCCAGTAGCAATGGGTAGCCGTTGTCGACCCACAGCGGCACGACCTCGAGGTGGTCAACCTTCTTGTCGATCACGTGCACGATGGGCAGCATGCCCCAGAGCGTCGCGCCGCGATCGTGGTGGCGGTCGGTGATCGAGCCGAACGCGAGGTTGCCGACGCCGTGCAGGATGAGCGTCGTGTGGTAGCGCTCGAGGCCGCGGATGACGTGCGGGTGCTCGCTGACGATGACGTCGGCGCCCGCGTCGGCGAGCGCGTGGAAGAGCGCGACCAGCGTGGGCTCGGCGGCGTGCTGGTACTCGGTGCCGCCGTGGATCGACACGATCAAGACGTCGACCCGAGCGCGCGCCGCCCGCACCTTGGCGACGACGGCGCCACGATCGCCGAAGTGCGCGACCTCGGGTGCGCGACCATTGCCGAACGCGAGGAAGCCGACGCGCACGCCCTTCACCTCGGTGATGACCGGGTCGGCGGCGCGCTGTGGATCGGGGTCGGCGCCGGTCCACGACAAGCGAGCGTCGCACGATCCCGGCTGGTCGGAGGCGGAGCGCAGCGTAGCCGGAGGAAGCCGGGCTCCCTCCTGACACGCGCTCTCTGCAGCGTGTGCATCCTTCAAGGTGGCGATGGTGTCGGCGACGCCCGCGCGTCCGGCGTCGCCCATGTGGTTGTTCGCGAGCGAGAGGACGTCGATGCCGGCGGCCACGAGCCAGGCCAGGCGCGCCGGCGGCATGGTCAGCGGGAAGGCCTTCTTCAGCACCGCGGGGCGCGTCGTGAGCGGCGCCTCGAGGTTCGCGAAGACCAGGTCCACGCGATTCATGAATGGCTGTACATATTCGAAGACACGCGGCCCGAGCACCTCGAGCGCCGCGTCGTTCGGGCCGGCCGGCAGCGCCACGTCGCCCCCGAGCAGGATGGTCACGTCGTCGGCCCGCGCCTCCGTGGTGGCGATCACGCAGGCGAGGGCGAGGGCGAAGCGCATGCCGTCAGCGTGACCCGAATCGCAGCGCGGGGCCACCATCGGACGGCAGCACGTACAGGTCGGCGCTGCGTGCGCTCTCCTCGGGCGCCTTGCAGCCGCGCGCCGTGCCCAGCGGGCCGATCACGTCGCTGAGCGCCGGCACGAGCGTCGAGACGAGCAGCGCGCCGTCGTCGAGCACGCGCAGCGCGTTGAAGTCGTGCTCGCCGAAGCCGGCCTCGCTGTGGTCGGCGATCGCCACGATGTCGGTGCCGTCGAGCGTGACGTGCAGGAGGCTGCCGCCAAGCCGGCACTCGGCGCGCGCGGCGAGCCAGAAGCCGTCGCTCGTCCGGGCGAGCGCGACGACGGCGAGGTCGGGCAGCGCCACGGACACGGGCGCGACCGTCAGCGTCGCGCCGACGAAGGTGGCCCGCTCGAGGCGATACGGCGTGCCGATCCAGGCGCCGCCGTTGCTCGGCAAGATGGCGGTCACGGCGTCCTCGTCGACCATGGCCCAGGTGCCTGTGTCGTCGCTCGGGTCGGCCGCGTCGGCGCCCGGGTCGAGGCGCAAGAGCGCGCCGTCGGGACGCGGCAGGGCAACCGGCGTCGGGGTGGTGTCGCCCCTCGCGGGCGGGCTCGCGGTGAGCTCGGCCTGCGTCGAGAAGCCGGCCCACACGATGCCCTGCGTGTCGACCGCGATGGCCAGCGCGGGCCCGTCGGCGACGCGCGTGAACGTCAGCTCGTGGGCCGTACGCCGGACGTGGAAGACACCGTTCAGCGTCGCGACCCAGGCGGTGCCGGGGCGTGTCGCATCGGGCGCGATGGCGAGCGCGGTCTGCGCCAGCTCGGCGGCCGCGGGCAGCTCGGGGTCGAGCGGCTGGCCGTGCACCCACACGTCGGTCGGGCCAGTGGCACCCGCGGGCGCGAACCACGAGACGCCGGTCGCGGCGCTCGCGAGCCACATGGCGCCGGGCGTCTGCGGGTCGGGCTCGAGCGCGAGCACGAGCGGCGACTGCGGCTCCTGCGCGCTGGCATCCCACGGGTCGGCGCTGGCGACGCCGCTGTAGCGCGTGACGCTGCCGTCGGTCGCGACCCCGACGAGGCCGGACTTCGGCGTGGCGGACCAGGTCGTGCCGTCGGGCGTACGCAGCGCGCTGATGGCCTGGTGG
>Ga0164241_10002517_pt1 | contig 19674 bp, 18 predicted proteins | sample OricomyardsoilBY_FD_108780 | JGI IMG/M metagenome (GOLD analysis project Ga0164241, IMG submission 108780) | Backyard soil microbial communities from Emeryville, California, USA - Original compost - Back yard soil (BY) | ecosystem: Environmental > Terrestrial > Soil > Unclassified | place: USA... | reverse complement strand
TAAACGGAACAGTGTCCGGGAGCGCCGTTCTCGATTCAGTATGGCTCGATGTCCGATTCCATGACGCGGAGTTGACGCATCACGATGGGGATGGACCGGTATCCCAGGTGTCCGGTAATGGCCGCGTCACCTGGGGCGAAAAGTATCTGACGTATGATCTCGATCTTCAAGCGCACCCGCTGTCGTTCACGACGTTGCGCCGTTCGTACCCAGGTCTTCCGTTGCGCGATTCGCTGAGCGGACCGTTACGCGTCGTTGGGCAGAGCCCGGCACTCCGCGTTACGACTTCGCTTTCAGGTGATGGCGGTACTCTCGCGTACGACGGACTGGTCGACGCTGACCCGCCGAGCTATGGCGCTCATGGCGTAGGGAGCGTTTCAAATGCGAATCTTCGGACTCTACTTGGCAACGAGTCGATGCCCCTCACTTCGCTGAACGGTACATACGCACTCGAGGTCGCAGGTGACTCAGTAGCGGATCTTACTGGAACGGCGTCGGCGTCAATTCTCGAGTCACGCCTGGGAGCGCTGACGATGCGACCATCGCTCGCGAGGGTGCATTTTGGCGGTGGGCTCGTGACCGTGGACACACTGCTGGTTGCCACCGGCGACGCTACCGCGCATGCGAAGGGCACAATCGCTGCAGCCGCGGGCCAGAGCGGGGCGTTGAACGTGGATGTGGCACTTACCTCGCTCGGTGCGTTGGAGCATCTCCTCGGCACCGTGCCAGCTGACTCCGCAACTCGCACAACGTCGGGTCCGGTGCTGATCAAGGGCACCTTGAGTGGCTTCCGGAATGCGTTGCAGGCTCAGGGTACAGCCTCTGCGCGGGACGTTGTCGCGGGACCCGCCCATATCAAGAGTCTACACGCCAGCTACGCGATGCGCGACCTCGATGCCAAGCCGAGCGGCGTCGTTGCGCTCACCGCTGATACCCTATCCGCTGGCCCGATACCGGTCGTGCAGGCCACGGTTGGGCTTCGTATCAGCAACGGGAATGACGCCGCGTTCAGAGCGGATTTTGTGGGACATGACAATGCGCGCGCATCCGCCTCCGGCGAGATCGCGCGCGCCGACAGTGGTGCCGTGACCTTTCGTGTCGACTCGGCACACGTAGCCGTCGATTCTCTCGATTCGTACGCGTTGCGCGCGCCAGTGCACCTGCTGTCCAATACACGCGGCCTCACCATCGACTCCGTGATATTCAGTCGAGCGTTGGGAGGTTCTGTCGCCGCCCGCAACATCGCGTTCCTGGGAGATTCCATCCGCGGCTCGATCCGAACTGACGGCTTCAGCCTGGCTCTGCTCGAGTTGTTCGGTAGTGGTCTGACCGATCTCAACGGAGCGCTGACCGCGAGTCTCGACGTGAGCGGGACCACCGAGCGACCACGCATGGAAGGTAGCATTGTAGTCGACAGCGGATCGGCGACTGTCGTGCCGATTGGGGTCCATCTGGATCGCATTGACGCGAACGTGGTGCTGGCAGGCGACACCGTGTTCATTCGGAAAATGTCGGCGTCCACGACACGCGATCGTCGAGGGACGCTCGACGTGAGCGGGAACGTTGCTCTCACGCAGTATGACAACCCCGTTTTCGCAATCAAGGCCACTGCGCGGGATTTTCGTGCGGTAGATCGACGCGGACTCGCGACGCTAGATATCACGACGGCGTCGCCTGTATCCCTGACGGGACCGTATTCCGGAGCGCGCGTTACCGGAGCCGTCCGTGTCGATCGCGGTACAGTTTACATACCAGAGCTCATAACCAAGCGACTGGTAGATCTCAACGATCCCGAACTTGTCGACGTTGTTGACACGACAGTCGCAAGCAATCGCGCGATCCTGCCGACCGCGCCGAGCGATTTCGTCAAGAATCTCAGGCTTGAAAATGTTTCGATCAATGTCGGCGACGATGTCTGGTTGCGGTCGGCTGAAGCCAACATCAAACTCGGCGGCTCTCTCAACGTCACCCTCGGCCGCAGCCCTGTGACTGGAGAGCCCTCTCAGCTCGCGCTCGACGGGCAGCTCAGTGCGATTCGTGGAACCTATCGACTGAACGTGGTGCCGTTCGTGCAACCGACTTTTGACGTGGAGCAGGGGACACTTCGCTTCTTCGGTACGCCGGATCTCGATCCCGCGCTGGATATCACAGCGATCAACACGGTACGCCGGCCGCGTCAGAGCTTGAACGGCCAGGACATCAGGATTCGCGCTACCATCGGGGGCACGCTTTCGGCGCCGTCACTCGCCCTGTCGAGCGCGGACAATCTACCGTTGTCCCAGTCTGACTTGCTCAGCTATCTGATTACTGGCGAACCAGCTTTCGCACTCGATTATACGTCGGAACAATATGTGAATCAGCTCGCGAATGTCGCGGTGCGTTCTGCCGGTAACATCATAAGCAGTGCAATTCCCAAGTCGGTGTTCGACGTCGTTGAACTGCAGACGCCAGCGCTGCTCGCTCCGCAGGCCCAGGGAACGACCGATAACGCGACCTTCTATAGCAATCTTCTCAATACGCGAGCGCTCGTAGGAAAGCAGCTCAACAACAATCTCTTCCTTAATTTCAGCACCGGCTTCTGCGCTGAGAATTTTCGCAGCGCATCGAACTTCCAGCACAACCTGGGGCTTCGCCTCGAGTACCGTTTCAGTCAGAGCTACACGGCGCAACTTGGCGTAGAACCGGGCACCACCGATCTGCTATGCTCGCGCCCCGGGTCGCTGCAGACTCTCCAACAAACTCCGCCACAACTCGGAATCGACTTCCTGCGGTCCTGGCGTTTCTGATGGCGTCGCCACGTGGGCGGCGTGCTCTGCTAATCGTGAACCCAGCGTCACGTAGAGGGAACGCCTCGATCCGGAAGGCCACCCGTGCGTTTGCGAAACTTGAAGTCGCGTGCGACGTGGCGATCTCCGAGCGGCGCGGTCATGCGGGCGAGATTGCAGCCGCGAAAGCCGCGGAGTACGACTTCATTTTCGCGCTCGGCGGCGACGGCACAGCGATCGAAGTTATCGCCGCGACCACTGCTTCCGGTCCGCCTGTGGGAGTCCTGCCGGGCGGCACCGGCAACTTGCTCGCTCGCGCGCTCGCGATTCCGATGCGCATCTCGACGGCGGTAAGAACACTCGTCAACGGGGACGAAGCCCGCGTCGATCTTGGCAGGCTGGCAGACGGAACATGTTTCGCGATCGGAGCCGGCGTCGGTATCGACGCGTCGATGATCGCGTCCACCTCGCGCATCTGGAAGCGACGCGCAGGTGTGCTCGCGTATGTCGTCACCGGAACGAAACACGCACTGAAGCGCCCAAGGTTTGTCGCGGAGATCGATGTGGACGGCGTCGTGACGCGCAGACAGGCGGCCGTCGTCCTAGTCGCGAATTTTGGCGTCCTGCTCAACGGGCTCATCACACTCGGCGATGGCATCCGCCACGACGATGGCATGCTGGACGTGTGCGTGTTCGATCCCGTTAGCCTGATCGATGCCCTGCGAATATCCCGTAAACTATTGTTTCGCGATTTTTCTGCTGACCCGGCCATGACTTACCTGCGGGGGCGCCATATTTCAGTATCTACCGACGCTCGCCTTCCAGTTCAGGCAGATGGCGAACTCGTTGGATTCACGCCCATTATCGCTACGGTCGAGCCACTTGCGGCTCGTTTGCTGGTACCACACTGTCAAATAAATCGTCAGTAACAGGTCACCGCGAACCTCCCTCAAGCCAGCCAACACTATCCCTGTGGTTCACCGATACTCCTTTCAGCTGCAGCGTGAGGAACCAATAATCCTCCCGCTAGTCGGGACGTCGCGCGTGATGCGCGATCTCGTTCTGCAGGTGGAAGTCGTCGCACGGAATGACGGAGCACCTGCGATGATTCTGGGTGAGGCAGGGAGCGGAAAGGGATGGCTCGCCGCCCACATCCACGCGGCTTCGGCCAGATCCTCCTATCCCTTTGCTGAAGTGCACTGTGCCGCAGAGACGAGAGCAGCGATCGATACCGAGCTCTTTGGGGCCAGCGCCTCGGAGGGCGACGTCGGGGTATTGGTCGCAACGGCCCGCGGCGGGACTATTTTCATCGATCAGGTCAACACACTTTCGCGGGATTCGCAGGATCTTCTTTTCGGCCTCCTGAATGATTCGGCCGCCGCCCACGAGTCGCCTGCAACCAATCCCATTCCTCGCTTCATCGTTGCCGCGAACAAGGATCTTGTGAGCGAGGTGAACGGAGGAAGGTTCCGGGAAGACCTATATTATCAGTTGAGCGCGGCACCCGTCCACATACCTCCGTTGCGTGCGCGATCGCGCGAAGATCTGGTGGAGCTGATTGCCGCAACATTCAACTCTCTCTCGATGTCAATAACCGATTCGCCGGTCGAAATTGGCGATGGTGTCATAGACGGCCTTGCCGGATATCCGTGGCCCGGCAACATTCGGGAGCTTCGGAATGCGCTGGAGCGCGCCATTATCGGAGCGCGCGGAGAGAGTGTCTTGCGGCGGATCCACTTCCCCGAATGGTTGATCGGCGCGGAAGCCGAGGACGATCACACGCCGCGCACAATCGCCGATGTCGAGCGGGCACACATACATCGTACTCTCCGCGTCCACAAATCAAATCGTACGCATGCAGCTCAGGAGTTGGGGATTTCCCGCGCCACGCTCATAAAGAAGATCAAGGTCTACGGATTGATGCAGCGCTCGTCAGGCGACGCATGACGGAACTGCGTGAGCACGACGCTATGCTGTGCCGCAGTTGTGGCCAGGAGGAGCGAGCCTCTGAGGGCTATCCCTGCAAGGACTGCGGTACGTTCATCTGCATCATGTGCGTGTTCAAGGGCGTCGTCCGTTGCGAGCGATGCGACGCCATCGCGCAGCATACCACCGTCCCGCAGCCAGTAACAACCAGCGTTGCAACCGCGTCGGAAAAACCGCAGACCCTGGACTGGCCAGAGCATTGATAGACTCGCTGGCGAACGGTGCCAGTCGCGCACAGTCGGCTCGCGCGACGGTCCGGGTAGCGATAGCGCCACTGCTCTCGAGCGCGAAACCATCCGCCAATCAGGTATCGCAGCTCCTTCGCGGCCATCAGGCAGACGTCGTTGAAGCTGATGGAAAGTGGTTGCGGCTCCGCGGTGCCGACGGCTACGAAGGCTGGTGTCACCGCGGCTACCTCGACGTCGAGCACGCAATCGCACTTCCGCCACTCGCCTCGGCATGGAGTGCCGAGCGCCGCATGTCGATCGGCTGCACTGTACGCTCCGCAATGCTCGGATCGGTCGACCTGCCAGCCGGTGCCCTGCTCGACGCCGACGAGGAGGTCATCCGCGGACTCGCGATGAACCACCGTGCGCGCCTCAGGTACTTTGAGGCCGACTCACAGTCGCTCATCCTTCGAGCGAGGGAGATGTTCCGAGGAACGCCGTATCAGTGGGGCGGTGTCACGCCATGGGGAGCCGACTGCTCAGGCTTCGTCCAAACCATGTTCGCACTGCACGGAACTCAGCTTCCGCGCGACGCGTGGATGCAGGCAGAGCGCGGCCGGGAGGTTTCGAGCGAGATCATCGATTTCGAGCCTGCTGACCTGCTCTTTTTCTCCGACAGTAGCGACGGTCGCCCGACTCACGTCGCGATTTCGCTGGGCGAAAACGCGTGCGTTCACCTGTCGCTCGCCAACGGCGGCTTCGGAGTGAATGCGCTGGATGCCGATGATCCGGTTGCCCGACAACTGCGGGAAAGCTTCAGATTCGCCAGACGGGTGCTCTGAACTTGATCTGAATGCGCAAACGCCGAACCGGTTGCGACGTCTACTCGGGTGCGTGAAACCCTGTCGAAGTGACGCTATTTAGTGCCGTCACACGTCCCGAAAGCCTGCTCCGCGATCCGTTTGCAGTGAGCAGGATAGTACGTTCTCTGCTAGGGGCAATATTGAAGTAATTGTCGCTCAACTTCCAGCCGATTGCTTCGATTGCCACCGCTAGTGCAAGCTCATCCGACGCAATTGTGAGCGAATAAGCCGTCTCACTGATTCGAGTGACTTGTGTCTGCAGGCGCGCCGGTGCTCGTGACGCTCCGATGCCAGTCGGAAAATGAAAGGACTCGGCCAACAACATCCCACTCACCGGATCAAGCAGCGTGACGACCACCGCGTCATGATTCGGCTTGCCGAACATGTACGCATAGCTGACGTCCGTGAACGTTCCAATAAGAGCGTCCGCAGTCAGATCAACCGATGCATGCGCGCCGATTGTGATAGCTGTTGTCGTCTCACCGACCACCGTTACACCTTTCAACAGGGTCAGGCGAAGTTCCGGACTGATAGGGTCAGCGGTGTCATTTATAGCGGTAATTCCGATCCCGTTCAGCCCCTCATCCGTCATGAGTACCACAATCGGGCTGAATACGCGTGCGAGGTAATAGTACGCAGCCTTGGGATTACCCTCACTGTCAATTACGCCCCATCCTGCACCGGGCCGCAGGTCATTGTAGAACCACAGCAACGCACCGCTGCAGGGAGATCCCGACCGCCGCCACTCCGAGATCGTGCGCGACATCAGCTCACCGCCAGCGACGCGACCGAGTGCGAGATAGCGTTCCGGGTCGCCGTAACGAACGACGGCGGGATCCACCGAGAAGAGCTTGCTCACGTAATGGTCGCGTACGTCCTCGAAGTCCCATGCCGCGCCGTTGTCCCGAGGAACTCCGCGCTTCCAGTCCGGATGATGGCCCGCACCAGCGCTACCGCATTCCATGCGGTCTATGAATTCCGGCTCTGGAGGATTGGCCAGTGCCAGGCATTCGGAAGCGAACTGGACATTGCTCGCGCGCACGTCCAGTTGTTGCCGCAGGTATGGTCCAAATCCAAAGTAGTGTCCATCGCCGGCATTCACATGGAATGGCAGATCGCCTCCGCTCGGTGACGACGCCCAGTAGGGAATCCCCGGCGCTTCACTGACAACGACATCGGGGAAGACGGATGCAAACAGAGAGTTGCGCCACTCCGTTTGCGGTAAACCGAGCATCGCGGCCTGCTGCTCTACTTCACTGTTGCCGCAAATGATCGCAAGCGACGGGTGCGGTGCGATCCGCTCCATCAGCTGACTGACTTCGGCGCGAACATTGTCGGTGAAGGCAGTGTCAGTGTGTGGGTAATCCATGTTCGCGAACATGAGGTCCTGCCAGATCACGATTCCGAGCTCGTCACACAGTTCGTAGAAATCGTCGTGTTCGTACACCATCGTGCCGCCAACGCGGAGCATGTTCATGCCGGCATCGCGTGCAAGCTCCAGAATGCGACGATATTGTTCCCGCGAGCTCTGCAAGCTGAACGGATCCGGCGGGCACCAGCACGCACCCCTCCAGAACACGTCCGTCTTGTTGATGCGAAGCTGGAATTTTCCGTCTGCCGAATTGAGGCTCACTTCGCGAAAACCGACACGCCCAAGCGCAATGTTGGTAGTCGACGTACCGACTCCAAGTTTCAGATTGACGTCGTACATAGGTTGCGATCCGTGAGTGTGCGGCCACCAGATGCTGGCGTTCGGGACACGGATCGAAGCGGTGACAATCATGTCGCCGTCCACGCGTTCGATTCTCGCCTGCTGACTGTCAGATCCTACCGAGATAGTGGCGGAATCGAGGTCTGCACCTGCTGCGTTGCGAATCCGCGCCGTTACTGATACGCGTCCGTCAGCTTCATCGAGAACGGCATCCATGCGACGCGAAACAACACGCGGCGTGTCATGCGAAACAAGCGTGATCGCTTTCCACGGACCCACAGGCTGCTCGAAGGACGACCAACCTGGAATTCGGCCGAGTAGAGTGGTGCGGATCCAGCGCAGATTCTGGTGTGAGGCCAGTCGCGTCCGCCAGCGAGGGCGCGGACGTCGTTCGGCGAGGGCGCTGGTCAACGATCTGAACCGGATAACCAGCTCGTTCTCGGCGCGCAGCGCGGTGCTCGTATCCATCGAATGAGCGACGAACATGTTGTCGCTCGAGAGCAGGTGAACGCCGTTCAGCCAGACGTCGGCCAGGGAGGCAAGTCCCTCAAAGTCGATTGAGGCTCCGATGGCGGGATGCGCACACTGGAAGTTGCAGCGATACCACCAATCGTCATCATCGAGGTTGGTAGTAGAGCGCCAGTCCCACATTCCCGCATCGCGCAGTGCCGACGCAACCGTGCCAGGCGCGGAGGCATCGATCCACCCATCACGCAGACTGGCCAGCGCGCTTATCTCGGGGATCGCTCCGGGAGCTGATCTGGCCATCTGCCACTTTTTCAGCGCAATGCGACTCGATCCGCCGCGTGTTTCAGCTTCAGCACCTGGAGCAATTGCTCCGGTGTCGTCAGGCGCCATACCGTTCTTTTAGACTGGCAATCGCTCTTTCCCAACCCGATTCCATCTGATCGAGCGAAGCTGCTACGTCGACCGTGCGTCCTGTAGCCATCATTCGCGCAAGCTTGAACTGCATTGCCTTCGCTGCCGACGAACATGTTTCGAAGTCGGCGCCAGCCGATGTGACGTGACCTTCGATCTGTGACAGCCAGTTGAGAAAGGTGGAGGCAAGTTCCGCGCATGCGCCAAATTGCCGCAACGTTGCGAAAGCGTACTTGTAGAACATCGTCATGTCCGACTCGGCGAGCCATTTGATGTCCACGTCATAGCGGGCACGATACCGAGTCACCGGATTCTTCCGTGGTACGCGCGCCAGGTAGTGCACGAGCTGATCGCGTGCTATCGCCGCCGACTCGACCGGACTTAGATGTGTGATTCTGTCCAGCTTTGCAAATTCCGTGTAAGGTGCCAACCCATCGGTATTCGCATTGAAGATTGCATCGAAATCGGTGCCGCCGAGCTCGAAGTATCCTGCGCTGTGGAAGTAGCCAAGAGTCCCGGCGTCGAGATCGATTGCCTGGATGCCCACCGTAGTCTTGGTGTGCTCGATCTGATAGGAAACCCCGACTGTGTCTGGAAGGTAGAACGCGTCCACTTCAACCAGTGGCACCCGCCCCTGGCTGACCTGCTCAGCCATGTGCATTTTCAGCGGCCGCCAGATCGCAAGCTCCTGCACATCGATGCCGTACAGCGCGTGGATGTCGCTGAGAGCGGGTTTGAAGAACGTCCACTGATCACCCTCGAAATCCATCGCGACCGTGAATGCCATCACCGCAACGGGATTGAGCTTCAGTGCGTGAAGCAGCTCGATCCAGAGATCGACATAACAGTTGGTCTCTGGCCAGATCCGATCAAGACTGTGCAGTTCGTGTGATGTGTACGAGGCCGCGTCCACACCGAAGGCCTCGTACTTCACAGACCGAGAGTAGAACGCACCGCTGTTGGCCAGCTTCTGGTTTCGAATCCATGCGCCTTGAACAGGCCCAGGGTGATCCGCTCCAGACCGAAACCAACGCACGAAGTATGCGCTGCGCTGCCGTCCTCGTTGGTAATGCCGAAAGCGACGCCGAAGTGATCCTGATGGTAGTTGCACGAAACCGCAGCAGTAAGCGCGTCGCGACTGGCAACCGGCACTACGAGTTCGAATTTGAGGGCCTGCTCCACCTGGCTTGCCGCCAACATGGCGCCGCCGCGTCCAAAGAATGGATCGTTCGCTACAACCGCCTGCACATCCAGGCCGACTGCGCGTAACATTATCTGTCCGCGCTCCAGCCAGAGATCCCTGAACTGGCTGACGCTGTCGGGTGTGCCGATACGAACATATTCGCGCTGCCTGAACATCTGCATTCTGGCCGGGTCGTCCGACGGCTCATATCTGAAGCAGTAGGACTGAACGTCGAACAACCGTCCCTTGCTGGGTAGCTTGCCTGCGACCATCGGGTACAGCGGGTAACAGGCAGCTGGAGTCAGTACCAGGTCGGTATGATGGAAATGCGTGGTCCAGTCTGTACCGGCCTCGAGCATGTTGAGCATGTCGCCGTGATCGCGCTCGTTGCCACGAAATCCGTGGACCGTGCCGATCAGGTGCGGAAAGGACTTGAGATAGTCGCTCTTCTCAAAGTCGGCGCGATTCAGGACGGGAGGGAACCTGAAGACCTCTGCCCCCTGATCGAGCCCCGATTCAGTAACGAATCGATCGAAACCGCCGAGCACTCGTTCGAAGATGCCGGAACGCCCGTAAACGCCAGGAACTCCAGTCTCCGTGATGATCCCTGCGGCAAGCAACTCGTCCAGATATTGGCGCCGAGCGGCGTCGATGTCTGTGGCGGCGGTATCAGTCATCCTTGGACACCAGCAGCATTGCAGCGTTTGCCCCGTAGATACGATCGTTGTTGATCATGAGCGCGGCGCCGTATGCGTCACGAAGCAGTCTGCCCAGCGAGAACTTTGAATCCTCGCGATAACCGGACATACCGCAGATGAGCATCGCGTGGCCGACTATATCGACGACGGCCGTCGAGCAGTTGAGCTTCAGATTGTTCATGCGAATGGCAAAATTCATTGCCGACAGCGCATCCGGGTCACCCATGATGCCTTCATAGTCCCGAACCGAATCGTTGACGACTGCGCGCATGCCCTGAAGCTTGCTCACGACTTCGGCGAGCCGGACGCTGGCAGCCGGAGTCTTGCCCGGGTTCTTACGCGCTTCGGCGCGGATGTATGCGCGAGCGCGGCCGACCGCTGCTGTTGCAATGCCCACCCAGAGCGAAGCCCAGAGGATGTGTGAGACTGGCAACATCGTCTGGCTCGAGATCTCCGCGTAAGACACGGGGAGAATATGGTCTTCCGGTGCGATGGCGCTGAGTACGAAGCCCGGGCTGCAGGTTCCACGAAAGCCCAGCGTATCCCAGCCACTGGTACGGGTGAGGGTGAATTCTTCCCGTTTGAGAAGCGTGAGCACCTGGTCACTCGGCGGTGCATCCGGCGAGCTGCGGGCCGTCGCAAGGATCGCGTCTGCGTGCTCGCCGTATGAGATTACAGGAGCCTGTTTGCGGATCGCGAAGGAGCCGTTGTCGCGCTCGACTGCACATACAGAAGAACGAACGTCGCCGCCGACTCCAATTTCGGAGGTCGCGGAGGCGATGAGTGCCTGAGTATCCGCAAGCTCGGCGAGATACGCCGCGAAGAACTGCGAGTTGCGCGCGTGGCGCACGAGGCAGGCGATCTGGATCTGGTGCATCGCGAAAACCATCCCGGTCGCCGAGCAATACTGACCGAGCGTCGTGCAGATAGCGGAAAGGTCAGCTATGGAACAGCCGCCACCACCGTATTCGGGTGGAATGAAGATTCCTAGCATACGCTCGGTCCTTAACGCATCGAACGCCTCGGATGGAAACCGGGCGTCCTTGTCTACTGCGTCGGCGTTAGGAGCTGCGATCTCCAACCCGATCTGTTGAGCTTTTTCGAGTGCACTGAATGAGCGACTCATTACTGTGATTGGCATGGCCGGCCTCAGGAAGCGCTGGCCGTCTGGCCGCTGGTGAGTTCTTCGATCGATTCGCGAATATTCGCGATCGTCTCGAAGGTGCGTCGGCGAAGCATGCGTTCGGGAAACTCGACTTGAAACGCGTCTTCGAGTCCGAGCATCAAGTTCACGGTTGCGTGCGAGGTAAGACCGAAGGCGTACAGGTCAGCGTCCTCGGATATGGCGGATACGTCCCGGTTGAGTCGTGCATACTGGCGGAGTGTATCTCGAATTTTTTCTACCATGATCGAATGCTGGGCTAACAGATGAACAGGTTAGGATACCGGAGTTTACCGGGCCGCTGAAGTCGGGGCGCGAGCCGCGCGGCGATGCCATCATCCCGGTTACGCGCATTACGCGGTAAGCGAGAAGGGCAGCTTCATACTACACGTCGGCGCTCCTCTGCGTTCGAGTATCGGCACGATATCGGACGAAAATACTTGTAAACATCAGAGTATGGGAGTCGAAATTTGGCTCGGGTCGCCCCCTGGACGTCGTCGAGGGATAAATCAAGACACAGATGACGCGGAAGTCAGGTCGTCAGGAGACCATTGTCGGGCCGCTGCCGTACGGGAGGGCGGCGGTCGGTCCATTCACAAATACATTTGTGTGCGCTACCGGCTCTCCGTCCAGCTCCACGCGCATGGTGTACTGGCCCGAGGCGTCGAGTGGCAGGTCCACCACGGCTATTATCGGGAGGTCCATCTCGAGTGCGGCAGTCGGCCCTGCCTCGACCGCAAGCTCGCCACTCGATGCCCATAGTTCGGTGTCGTGCGGGTTCAGCCAGTGGAAGGTGAGTCTGTGCGTTCCGGTGTCCGCCGAGCCTCCTTTGACGCGTACGACGAAATGTGCGCGCGGATGCATCGATGGGAATCCACTGACGTGCAGCGCGTCGAAGATTCCAAGAACATTCAGCTTGCCTTCCTGTGACAAGTTAGCCGCGTCGGCGAATACTGCGAAGGATATGTGCACGACTGAAAGATACTAGATTTGGTGATGCCGGACCGATCCAACTCGTTTGGTACGACGGACGCGCTGCTCCTCCTCATGGCGACTATCTGGGGAGTAAATTACAGCGTCGTCAAATACGCCGGTCACGCATTCGGTGAGCTGACTTTCACCTGGATGCGCGTGCTTTTCGCGACCATAGTGCTGTGCATTGCCGTAGTGCTGCAACGCAAGGCATTCCCGAATCGGGCAGACGTGTTTCATCTGCTTGGCCTGGGTGTGATTGGCAACGGTCTCTATCAACTCCTGTTTGTATTCGGCGTGGCAAGAACGCGTGTCGGGAGTGCGGCGCCCACGGTGGCAGCCGCTACGGCGTTCATTGCCCTGCTTGGCGTCGCACCGGGCAGCTCTCATGTCAGCCGGCGCGGGTGGTCCGGGATCCTTCTTTCCATCGCCGGCGTTGGCGTCGTGATGCTCGGCAGTACCGCGACTGGGCCTGTGCAAGCGGGCTCAATGCTGGGGGTGTTGCTTGTCTTCATCGGTGTACTGTGCTGGAGTTCCTATACGGTAGGCTTGCAATCGCTGACACAGAGAGTGGACGCAGTGCAGTTGAGCGCCCTCACGATGCTGGGCGGAATGATTCCTCTCGCATTTGCGAGTCCGCGTGCGATATCGACCATCCTGGCGGTGCAGGTGACGCAGCTCGCGTGGTGGTGCGTGTTCTACAGCAGCGTCATCTCAATGGGTGTCGCGTATTTGTTCTGGTATCGCGGGATCAGGGTGTTGGGACCGACGAGGGCATCTGTATATGGAAATCTGCAGCCGATTATAGCGATTCTCGCCGGTTGGGTTGCGCTGGGAGAAGTCCCAACGAGTTGGCAGCTGATTGGGACCGTCGCAATCATTGGTGGTATTTTTCTCACGCGCAGCTAGTTGGAATTCTCGAGCTCTCGAAATGCAACATCTTGTCTTGTTCGATATTGACGGCACCATTCTGCATTCTGGCGGAGCAGGGCGCGACGCGATGGAGTACGCGCTGGCAACGGTATTCGGGATCGCCGGAGATCCCGCCATGCGATATGATGGCAAGACCGACAAGCAGATCGTTCGCGAGTCGATGCGCGCGGCCGGATTCTGCGATGCGGAAGTCGACGCCCGTATGGATGAGGCGATTGCGCTGTATGTCGCATCGCTTCCTGCCAGGTTGAATGCTCCCGACAGGCACGTCGGCATGTATCCCGGTGTAGTGGAACTTGTCGACGCCGTTCGGAACAGACCCGATTTCGCCATGGGTCTGCTGACCGGGAACGTCGCGGCAGGAGCGCGACTGAAACTGGCCGCAGTGGGGCTCGATTTCGAGCAGTTTCGCGTCAACGCGTTCGGATCCGATCATGAAGTCCGCGGCGAACTCCCCGCAATTGCGCATGCTCGCATGCTCGCGATGTTCGGTGTTGCGCTGCAGGGGCGCGATGTAGTCGTGATCGGTGACACCCCTGCCGACATCTCTTGCGGCAGGGCGCTCGGAGCGCGTGCGATAGCGGTGGCGACGGGCTGGTATTCGGTCGATGATCTCAAAGCTCACGATCCGTACGCGGTATTTGCTGATCTTAGCGACACGGCGAGTGTGCTCGAGGCTATCATCGGATGAGCGAACCAACTCTTGAGATCGAGTTGAAGGCCAGGGTCGATGATGTGGCGGCGGCGCGGCGGCGCGTGGAATCCGCGGGAGCCGTGCTCGTATTCGAGGGTGAGCTTGCAGATCGCATCTACGATTCTGCCGCGCGGACCTTTCTTGCGAAGGATCTCGTTCTCCGACTTCGCACGTACACCGACCGCACCGGCGCGACGGCGCATCTCGACTGGAAGGGGCCGACGACTCACCAGGATGGATTCAAGCTACGCACCGAGTTGACGACCGGTGTGACGGAGCCGAGCGCCCTTGCGAGCATCCTTGAAGGGCTTGGCTACAGCGTCGTGCGGTCGATCGATCGGCACATTGCCCAGTATGAGCTTCCAGTGCCAGCGACGGGTGTGTCCGTCGTGATCAGATTCGAACGCTATCCGAGAATGGATGATCTCGTCGAAGTCGAGGGCTCACCGGACGCGATCGAATACGCGATACGCCAGCTCGAGATACCGCGAGATCGATTCGTGGGCGACCGATTGACGGATTTCGTCATCGCGTACGAGACGAGAACCGGAAATCGTGCTGATGTTTGTGAAGCAGCCTTGCGCGCTGACTGAACAGATTCAGCGCGCAGAACTGGCGGGGGCAACGACGATCGCTCCAAGTCGATGCTGCCGAGCGCGTGGCCCGGCTTCTTGCTAAGCGCCCTGCGGCTGCGCGTGAATACCGGGCGCTGTCGCCGTAATTCTGCGACGTGATTGCATGATGATGACTCCTGCAATGACGAAGCCGATCGCAATGACCTGTGCCGTCGTGAACGGGCCGAAGAAACGGTCGTCCTTCGCGCGGAATATTTCCATGATGAAGCGTTCGACTCCAGCGAGCACACAATACAGTCCGAACAGCCACCCTTCGGCGTGCTTGTGATCCCTCAGTCGCCACAGAATGAGGAACATGATGAACGCCAGTATCACTTCGTAGAGCTGAGTCGGATGAACAGACACCACCGCGAGCGGATTCGTGCCCGCGGGGAAGTGCATGTGAAATAGCTTCGTCAAGTTCTGAACGGTCGTCGGCGGTGCGCCGTTCGGGAAAGCAACGGCCCACGCTCCATTCCACGGCCGACCATAGTCATCACCTACCGCCCAACATCCGGTGCGCCCTACTGCGTATGCTGCCGCCACGCAGATTCCACCGACGTCTGCGACGCGCCACAGGCTTAGATGTTTGCGCCACGCCACAAAAAGAACGGCGACAATACCGCCCATCAGTCCGCCCCAGAAAACGAGCCCGGCTCGGCTGAAGAGAGCACTGATATCTCCCATCAGGATCGCATAATAGATCTTGCCGCCTAGAAGGCCGCCAATGACCGCAGCGAAGATCAGGTCCGAAATGGGTGCCGGATCATGCCCTCGACGCCAGAGTTCGTGCTGCGCGATGATCTGAGCAATAATGAATGCGGCGAGTACGGCAATGCCAAAGCCGGTAAACTCAAATCGCCCGATGTTGTATGTAAACGCGTTCTGCGAAATCGAGGCGTAGATGTGAATCATGCCTGGAAGGGAAGAGGAGCCGCGGCGCGCGCGGCCTGTTCGAGCGATGCCCGCTCACCATGATAATAGCGGAAAAGTCCGGCCCGGGCGATCATGGCGGCGTTGTCCGTAGCGAGACGAGGGGGCGGCGCGAACACCTGCACGTCGCCTTCCAGCCGCCGACGGATTGCGTCTGCAAGCGCACGGTTGCACGCCACCCCGCCTCCGAGTACAACGCGCTCGCGATTGTAGAGCGTAGACGCACGGGCGGTCTTCTCAACCAGGGTTTCCACCAGCGCATCCTGGAATCCGCGCGCGATATCCGCGCGGTCGCGTTCGATATCGTCAGATCCACGTACAGCGTTGAGTACCGCCGTCTTGAGTCCGCTGAACGATACGTCGAAATAAGAGGGGTCCCCGATTGCGGTGTTTCGCTTCAGCATGGGACGACTGAAGCGAAACCGTGAAGGATCGCCTTCGCGGGCGAGCGCTTCGACGTGGCGACCGCCCGGATAGGGTAGCCCAAGCAGTTTCGCTACCTTGTCGTACGCTTCACCGGCGGCGTCATCGCGAGTAGAGCCGAGGAGTTTGTATTCACCCCAGGAAGGCACATCCAGCAGCAGCGTGTGGCCGCCGGATACGAGGAGTGCCGTAAACGGTGGCTCCGCCTCTGGTTGGTCGAGAGACGTCGCGAAGAGATGGCCCTCCATATGATGGACAGCGACCAGAGGGATTCCAAGCGCGAGCGACAGACCCTTCGCGTAATTCAGGCCGACCATGAGTGCACCGACAAGCCCGGGCTCGGTCGTGACAGCGATGGCGTCCAGCTCGTCGAATTTGGAGTCAGCCTGCGACACAGCTTCTCTTACGACCGGAACGATTGCGGTGAGGTGCGCGCGGGATGCGATTTCAGGCACCACGCCGCCGAATACGCGATGTATATCCTGCGACAGGATTACCAGTGAGCGAAGAACCGGCTCGCCGGTTACGTCGTCGATGATCGCGGCAGAGGTCTCATCGCAGGACGTTTCAATTCCGAGGATGCGGGTCATTGCTTGGTCACGCCGCGCTTGGTCACGCCGCGCTCACTCGGCGAGCAGTCGCTCGATCAGGCGACGATTTCCTTCGGAGTCCCAATCCGTTGCCGCCGCCACCTTCTTGCGGATGACCCCGTCCTTTCCGACAATTACGGTTTCCGGATAACCGGTCACCTGGTATGCATGTTCGATCGCGCCTGCCGAATCGTGCAGCACGTCGAACGTCATTCCCATGTCGTGTACGAAAGCGCGGATCGCAGGTGCGGTGCCGGGATCGTCGATGCTAACAGCAACGACGCGCAATCCTTTCGGGCCGTATGTTCGATAGAGGCGCTCTATGCTGGGCATCTCGACGCGACATGGCTGGCACCAGGTTGCCCATACGTTGATCAGAACAACCTGCCCCTTGTAGTCCGCGAGAGACTTTTGCTTGGGAGGAGTGTCTAGCGTCATCGCGTGAAAGTCCGGCGCGCGCGTTCCCGTACCGAGCGGATGAAGCTCCGTGCCTAGCGCGCGAGTGATCCCGAATCCTATTCCTGCAACGGCGATCAGAACGATCGCTACCACTCCAAGTTGTTGGCGCCCAGTCATGCTACCTCAGTGGCGGCGATTCTCAGCGCACCGATTTCCGCGGAAGGGTTTGTCGCTGCGAAGATTGCGTTACCGGCGACAAAAGCGTCGGCGCCGGCGCGACGACATTGCAGGATCGTGTCGCGTGATACTCCGCCATCTATTTCGAGATCCGCGTTACAGCGCGAGTCGTCAAGGAGCTTTCGTGCGCGACGAATCTTGTCCACCGAGGCGGGGATGAACTTCTGACCGCCGAATCCGGGATTCACCGTCATGATGAGAAGAAGATCGATATCGTCCATTGCTTCGACGACTGCGTCGAGTGGCGTCGCGGGGTTCAGCGCGACACCTGCTCTGCAGCCCAGCGACCGGATATGGGAGAGATTGCGCTGAAGATGAACCGTTGCTTCCGCGTGTATCGTGAGCCCCGTCGCGCCAGCATGTGCGAAATCTTCGAGATATGACTCCGGATGCTCAACCATGAGATGCACGTCGATCGGCAGCTTCGTGCAGCGCCTGACAGCGTCGATCACCTTGGCGCCGAACGTCAGATTGGGTACGAACTGGCCGTCCATCACATCCACGTGAATCCAGTCTGCGCCACCCTGCTCGCACATCGCCATCTCGTCCTGGAGGCAGGCGAAATCCGCGCTCAGGATCGACGGGACAATGCGAATTGGTTTCACGGGCATGGCCTACTCGGGGTGGAGCGTATCCGGCGATGGAGGAATATCCAGCCGATCTGCCGTATCCGCTTCGGGGCTGGTACCGGTTAGCGGGTCGGGCAACTGTAGTCGCATTGTATCGGAGGTACTGTCGGGAGGAAAGTACGAGATGGTAATGCTCACGGTTCCGCGGACCATGATTAGCGAGTCCGCGGCGGGACTTTGCCGGAGAACGGTGTTGGGTGGCTGGAAAGAGCTCGTGTCGCGGCTGATCGCGACGCGCAGCTGAAGCCGGTTGAGCGCCCCGCGCGCGTCCGGCAACGACATTCCGACGAGGTCTGGGGTGACGATCGGGATGGTGTCGTCCGGAGGTGCTTCGGTGATCTGCGCGGTGACTGGCGATGGTTCGGCTGGCGGCGCGACGGGCTGCGCGGCCTGCGGTGCCACTCCAGTGTCAATCGGCTGGACGGAGGCAGCAGTGTCGAAAGTCTGTGTCTGCGGCGCTGATGGTACGATCTTCGATGGAAGGACGAAGACAAACATCACGACGTAGGCGAGCCCGAAGCCGCCGATGCCGATTACGATGTATGGGAACGCACGCCGCAGAAGCGCGCGAAAATTCACCTATTCCGATCTCCGAAGTCTCGCGGCGAATGCGCCGTCGGTCCCGTGCTTGTGTGGCAGCACCCGTAATCTGCCAGCATCGAGCGTTGATGCAGGAACGGAGCCATCCGGGGGGGGCTCGAGCACAAACTGCGGATGTTCGGACAGGAAAGTCTCGATCTGCAGATCGTTTTCTTCCGTTTCGAGAGAGCAGGTGCTATAGATCAGCAGACCACCTGGCCGGACCGCTTCTGCGGCGGCGCGGAGGATGGAACGCTGAATTGTGGGCATGACGGCCAGATCCGATACCTTGAGCCGCCAGCGTGCGTCCGGATGGCGCCTGAACGTTCCAGTGCCTGTGCACGGTACGTCGACGAGGACAGCGTCGAGGTCGTGCAGCGCCGGATGCCGCGCATCGTTGACGAGCGGGATGACGTTCGTCGATCGGAGCCGGTGCGCGGTGGCTGTGATTCGCTGGAGCCGGGACGCGGAACGGTCCGCCGAAAATACGAGTTCGGCGTCCCGCGCCATTTCGAAAGTCTTGCCTCCCGGGGCGGCGCAGAAGTCCGCGACGCGTGATCCGGCTGGAATCGCGGCGTATTGAACCACCAGAGTGGCGGCCGAATCCTGAACGAAAAAATGGCCGTCCGTGAAAGGATCGAGTTCGGTAAGGGCTACGCCATGGCCGAGCTCGATGGATTCAGCGACGAGCGGCGCCGCGTGGACTGCGACACCGGCAGCTGCGAGTTCGTCTGCGAGTTCGGATCTGCTAACGCCGAACGGCCGAAGAACGACCGGCGCTTCGGTGTTATTCGCGGTGAGCAGCGCTGCGGTATCATCAGCCCCCCACCTGGCAACCCATCTGGCGACGAGCCAGCGAGGGTGCGAGCTGGCAAGGGCCAGGGCGTCGATCGGATCCGGGGGGGTAGACACTGCCAGATTGGACCGTTCCCGATCGGTGCGCCTGAGTACTGCATTGGCGAGCTTGCTGGCGCCGATTCCATGTCGAGTCTTTGTCAACTCGACTGTCTGTGCGATGGCCGCATAAGCGGGAACGGAGCCCATGCACAGCAACTGGTACGCACCCAGGCGCAGAAGATCTATGAGGTCAGGGTCGAGACGGGCGAGACCGCCGCGGACGCGGTCGGAAAGTACGGCGTCGAGAAATGCTCGCCGCCGCATCATCCCGTACAGAAGCTCCTGGGTCCAGCGCCGGTCGCGGGAGTCGATTTGTGTGGTATGGCGTTCGAACGAGGGGTCCAGCAGCTGACCAGCGCG
>Ga0164241_10002516_pt1 | contig 19675 bp, 16 predicted proteins | sample OricomyardsoilBY_FD_108780 | JGI IMG/M metagenome (GOLD analysis project Ga0164241, IMG submission 108780) | Backyard soil microbial communities from Emeryville, California, USA - Original compost - Back yard soil (BY) | ecosystem: Environmental > Terrestrial > Soil > Unclassified | place: USA... | reverse complement strand
GTCACCGTGACCGGCCCCGACGGCAACCAGTATCAGTCGGGTGCGGCGACGATCGTCGGCGCGCAGCTGAGCAGCGCGGTGGCGACGTTGCCGGTCGCCGGCACCTACACGATCGCCTACCGGGTCGTGTCCGACGACGGCCACCCGGTCGAGGGCACCGTGAGTTTCCAACTCGAGGCGGCGGCGATCGCCCCGGTCGGCACCGCCCCGGCGACGCCGACAGCGACCACACCGACCACGGCCGGCTCGCCGACCGCGGCGGCGCCGGCCTCGGTGTCCCCGACCACCGCGCCCACCGTCACCGCTGGATCCGCTGACGCCGCCGCGTCCTCGTCGAGCGGCTGGTCGCTGTGGCAATGGGTCATCGTCGTGCTGTTCGTCGCCCTGGCCTTCCTGGCCACCCTGATCGTCCGCAAGCGGGCGCAGGCGTCCGCGCGGTCTCGGTCCGGCCCGGATCAGTAGCCGCCCGGAAGCGGCTCCACCCCGGTCAGCTCGGCCGAACGGCTCCATAACCAGCCGGCCTCGGCCGAATCGGTCATGGCCCGCGCCGCCGGATGCGCCGACGGCGACCCGCGAACCAGGAACCGCGGCCCGACGAGCGCACCACCCGGTATGTCCCGGTAGGTGGCGGCCGCGACCTCCGACCGCGCCCCGGCGACCGGGGAACTGCCCAGGATCGCGGTGGCCCGTCGGGACAGCCGCACGAATCGCCCCGCGCCGTCGTCGGGCCGGCTGATCGCGGTGGCGGACCAGCCCGGGTGGGCCAGGAGGCAGACCGCCCGCGAACCCGCGGCGCGCAGCCTGCGGTCAAGTTCGACGCAGAAGAGCCCCACCGCGAGCTTGGACTGGCTGTAGGCGCCCATCGGGCTGTACTCGCCGTCCAGACCGAGCCGGTGATCCAGGTGGCGAGCACGGCGGGCGGCGATCGACGTCACCCCGACGATGCGCGCGGCGCCGGCCCGCTCCAACGCGGGCAGCAGGCCCGCGGTCAACGCGAAGTGGCCGAGGTGGTTGACGCCCATGTGCAACTCGAAGCCGTCCGCCGTGTACTCCCGGCGCGGGACCAGCATCACCCCGGCGTTGTTGACCAGGATGTCGACCGGCCCCTCGGCGGATTGCGCGCCCGCGAAGTCGGCGACCGAGGCCAGATCGGCCAGGTCCAGGTGCACCACCCGCACCTTGGCATCGTCGAGTTCGTCGCGGATCCGCTGGGCTGCCGCCACCCCACGGTCCAGGTCCCGGACCGCCAGCACGACCTCGGCCCCGGCCGCGGCCAGCGTCGTCGCCGCGGCGAAGCCGAGGCCGGTGTTCGCGCCGGTGACGATCGCGCGGCGACCCACCTGGTCGGGCATTCCGATGCTGCGCCATCTGTTCACGTGGATCCCCCGGACCGGGCACCTGCGCTCACGAGCGCTCCTGCATGGGCATGATCACTTCCCGGACGATCAGCATCATCGCAGCCGCGACCGGAACGGCGAGGATCGCCCCGGTCACACCGAGCAGGGCCGCGCCGATCAGGATCGCCACCACCACGCCGCCGGTGGAGATGTTGACCGTCCGCCGCATCACCCGCGGATAGAGCCAGTACGCCTCGAACAGGTGCTGGCACAGGTAGAACAGGCCCGAGACGATGCCGATCGCCGCCCCCTGGGTGAAACCGATCAGGGTGATGCCGACGCCGACGATGATCGGCCCGACGATCGGGATGAAGTCCAGCACGGCCGCACCCAGGCCGATCGCCCACGGGTACGGCAGACCGATGATCGCGGAGAAGATGCCGGCGACCAGACCCGCCTGGATCGCGATGATCGTCGCGCCCGACAGGTAGCCGCCCATCTGCTTGAGGATCCGGTCGCCCAGGTCGCTGACCCGGGCCCGCCGGGAGGCCGGCACCAGCCGGTAGGCCGCCGCCTTGATGCGGCCGAAGCCGGCGAGGAAGTACAGAGTGAGAATCAGCACGATCAGCAGATCCGCGAAGACGGTGGCCACGGTGAATCCGGCGGACAGGATCCCACCGGCGGCCCCGCTGCCCAGGCTCTGCACGATGTTGGAGTTGCGCAGCGCCTCGAGCAGCCCGAACCGCTGGTCCAGGTTCTGCACGGTCTCGTTGGTCTGCAGCTCGCCGATCAGCGTGGGGACCGACGCGACGAACGAGCCGACCTCGTTGACGATCGGCGGGATGATCGCGTACACCGCCGCGGCGATCACCAGCAGCAGACCCACGAAGACCAGTGCCACGCCGGCCCCCCGACCCAACCCGCGGCGGGTCATGAAGGAGACGAGCGGATCGAGGCCGATCGCCAGCAGGGTGGCGATGGCGATCATCACCAGGGTGTCGCGGATGCTGTCCAGCACCAGGAAGGTGATGTACGCGATCAGCACGCCGAGACCGCCGAAGAAGCCCCACTGGAACGGTGACGGCCGGTCGCGCGCGGCTTGATCCCGTTCGGCGGCGGCGTATGCGGCCTGGGCGCTGGCCGAGGCCGCAGCCGCTGCGGCCTCTGTCGCCTGCACCGCGCGATCGGACGCCATCCGAGCGGTCAGGGTGTGCATCGCCGCTCGCAACCCGGCCCGGCTGCGACGCCACCGTTCCGACTGCACCCCATCGGTCGCGTCGGCGGGCGGAGCCGCGTCGGCCGTCGCGCCGGTTCCCTGGTGGACACCGTGCAACTCCGCCAGGGCATCGTCGATGGCGGCATCCAGGGCGTCCGCCCCGCTGTCGTCGTCTTGCCGGCCGCTCGGGTCGCGCGGGACGTCGGGCCCACGCTCAGGCCCCGGCGGGCCACCCGGACGGACGGCAGGCATCAGGTCGCGACGAGATCTTCGTAGTCGCGGTGCTCGCGGATCCACCAGGCCACGTACGGGCAGGTCGGCACGACCTTGACGCCCTCGGTCCGCGCCTCGTTCAACACCTCACGGATCAGGTCCGAGGCCACGCCGTAACCACGGGAGGCCGGCTCGGTGTAGGTGTGCACGATGTTCCACTTGCCCGGCAGCCGCCGGTAGTCGACCACGGCCACCTCGCGACCGTCGATCGTCAACGCGAACCGGCCATGGGACTTGAGGTGTTCGATCTCCCGGGTCCGCGTCGGCCCGGCGCCGAGAGGTTCGAGGTTGGCCAGATCCTGGGTGCTCTGATCGGACATCCCGACCCCTTCTGCATTGGTGCCGCGACCGGCTGCCGCGGTCGCTGGCATCGTGACACATCCACGCCGATCCGCTCGCCGGGGGTCATGAAGTGGTCGCCGCGGATGTGTTCCTGTCTTCCGCCCCGACGCGGTGGGAGATGCCGGACCAGATCGGTGCCCAGTGGAACTCGGCGACCGGAGCGACGGGCGATCGGGCCCGGCCCGGCGGGCGGGCCGCCTTCGCGGCGTAGAGGCGGGCGTCCGCACGCTGCAGCAGCATCATCGGGTCGGTGTCGTGCCGGTCCGCAACGGCCCAGCCGACGGTCACCCCGACCACCACGGGCGGGTCGGCGGCGTGGATCGGCCGGGTCACGGCCGCCCGGATCCGGGCGGCCACCTCATCGGCACTGCGCTGCCCGTGTCCGCCGGTCAGCAGCACCGCGAACTCGTCGCCGCCGAAGCGGGCCACCACATCGCTGGACCGGGTTGACTCCTCGAGCCGGCGTGCGACCTCGACCAGCACCCGGTCGCCGACCAGATGACCCAGGTCATCGTTGATCTGCTTGAACCGGTCGAGATCGACGAGCAGCAGCATGACCGGGTTCCGGTCCAGTTCCGCCGCGGCCAGCCGGGACTTGATCTGGGCCAGCAGGTGGGCCCGGTTCGGCACCGAGGTCAGCGGGTCGGTGCCGGCCTGCGTGGTCCGCGAGGTGACCGCACCCAGGCCGGACTGCGCGGCCACCATGGCCACCGCGAGCAGGGGCAACAGCGCCGGTTGGGCGGCCGCCAGCACGGCGGGGATGGGGGCGGTCAGATCCAGCGTGGCGACGACCACCTGGCTGCGCCAGTCCGCCAGATAGGCCCCGGCCGTGGTCGCTCCGGCGAGGTAATGCGAGGTCATCACCAGCAGGATGTTCATTCCCTCGATGACCGCGGCCAGCAGCACGGTCATCGGGATCAACGCATGGGCCGGCATCTGGTCGACCCAGCCGGCCAGGCTCCAGACGAGGGCGAGGACGCCGGCGGCCATTGCGCCCTGCACCCCCCACAGGGCGGTGTTGAGCACCACCCGCCACCACCGCATGCGAAGGGCCACCGTCATCGCGAACCCGGCGATCACGAAGACGACAGCCGCGTGCGGGCCGAACACCATCAGTGCCGCGATCGCCAGTGGCGTGGACAAGATGAACTCGTCGAACGGGTTCGATCCACGCATCCAGGGCAGCGTCGGATAGAGGTCCGCGAGCACGATGAGGGCGAGCAGCATCAGCGCACCGGGCTGCCGCACGATCGTCTGCAGGTCCGGGCCGGGCGCGAACGCATGCAGCGCGGTGAACCCGGCAACCAGCGCGACCAGGCACCCGGCCAACCACCAGCGCACTCGCGCCGGTGTCCGGCGCAGCGGCGCCGTCATGGGGTTGTGCTGCTCACCCGGCCCGGTCATGACAAGGGTGCCGCCGAACGCTCACGGTCGGCCGGCAGGTCGCTCCCGCCCGACGAGGCCGACCAGCGGACGCCCGGCCAGCCGGCCAGCGGGGCCGATGCGGTGCCCTGGACGCTGATGGTCCATGCCGGCGGCCGCGCGACCCACCGTCGCTCGGCCCGCTGAGCCTCGACCGTCTGCTGGCGGCCGCCGTTCCGCTTGATCCGGTACATGTCCAGGTCGGCCTCGGCGAGCAGGCTCAGCACATCCATTCCCGGGTCGGCCGTGGTCGCGACGCCGACCGATCCGCCGACCGTGACCCGCTGCTCGCCGACCTCGATCGGTTCGATCAGCGCGGACCGGTACAGTTCCGCCGCCTGGGTGACCTGACCGCCGGTCATCCCCGGTGCCAGGACGACCGCAAACTCGTCACCGCCGTACCTGGCGACCAGGTCGTTGGGCCCGGCAACGGCCTGCAGCCGGGCGGCCACGGTGCACAGCACCCGGTCACCCACCAGGTGACCGTGATTGTCGTTCACCTGCTTGAACCGATCGAGATCGATCAGGAGCAGCGCCACCGCGTCGTCCGGCCCGGCATCGGCGATCCGACCCGACAGCACCCGGGTCAGCCGCAACCGATTGGCCAGCCCGGTCAGTGGATCGGTGCGCGAGGCGGCGGTACTGCGGTACATCGTGCTCGACAGTCTGTTCAGCGAGATGATCACGATCGCCACCGAGGGCAGCGCGGCCGGCCCGTCCAGCGCGAGCGAGGCCAGCAGTGGCGCGGCGATCAGACTCACGCCCCAGATCCGCACGCTCTTGTTGAACCAGGCCCGCTGCGCTCGCCAGGAGTGCACGCCCAACTCGATCTGCGCCCACCCGGTCAACCCCGCCGCCATGCCCACCACGACGGCGCCCATCAGCAGCCCCCAACAGACCAACCGCCAGGCCCCGGCCGGCATCAGCGGGTCGAACGTGTTCGCGAACGGGGACAGGGCGGCCGTCGTCAACCCGATCAGGCCCATCGCGACCATGTTCAAGGCAATAAGCCACCACCGGCCGCTGCGGCGGGACAGCGCCGCGGTGAACCCGGACAGCAGGAACAGCACCGCCGCCTGCGGGCCGAAGGCCAGCACGGCGGCCAACGACAACGCCGCCGACCACGAAAAGGTCACCTTGGCCCGGACATCGCGCATGGAGGGCACCAACGGATACAGGTCGGCGAGCAGCACCAGGGCGGTGAGCAGGACAAAGCCGGGCATCACCAACAGCTCCGGCAGGCTGCCCTCGGTCGGCCGCAGGATCAGCACGACGTACCCGATCAAGACCAGAGTTCCGCCGACGAGCAGCAGAACCCGAAAACGCAGCGGCGTGGCCCGCAGTGGCGCCCACGCAATGTCCGGTGTCGAACGACTCACGTCCCCCGCCCTCCCCTGGGCTTGAACACAGATTGTACTCGGCCGAATGCGGGGTGCTATGCATCGTGCGGGTGACCACCGGTGCCGAAGGTCACGCCTGGATGAGTTTCATGGCCCCAATGCGACCGGGGCTATCACCCGAACGAGGCCGACATCACCGTGACGGACCGGTCAGAGGTCGGCGCGTCGCGAAGCGGTCGGGCTCGAAACATGGCAATCGAGCGGGAGTCCCACCCGAGGGAGTGAACAGACCCGGGGGCTGATACCGCCGAGCGCTCCCGATGCGTGTTTCCGGCCGCGGAGCAGCGGAGTGTGGAAGGCTTTCCGCATGGCGGACGCGGACCTCATCGTCGTCGGAGCCGGCCTGGCCGGCCTGGTCGCCGCGGCCGAGGCGGCCGATGCCGGTCGTTCGGTGATCGTGCTCGACCAGGAGGGCCAGGCGAGCCTCGGCGGTCAGGCGTGGTGGTCCCTGGGCGGACTGTTCCTGGTCAACACCCCCGAACAGCGCCGGCTGCGGATCAGGGACTCGGCCGAACTGGCCCTGGAGGACTGGCTGGGGTCGGCCGGGTTCGACCGGCCCGAGGACCACTGGCCACGGGAGTGGGCCAAGGCCTACGTGGACTTCGCGGCCGGCGAGAAGCGATCGTGGCTCAAGGCCCAGGGCATCGGGCTGTTCCCCGTCGTGCAGTGGGCCGAGCGCGGCGGCTACGAGGTCGGCGGTCACGGCAACTCGGTCCCCCGATTCCATGTCACGTGGGGGTCGGGACCCGGCGTCGTCGATCCTTTCGTCAGGCGGGTGGTCGAGCACGTCCGGACCGGCAAGGTGCAGCTGCGGTACCGGCACCGGGTCACCGAGCTGACCGTCGACGGCGGCCGGGTGACCGGGGCGGCCGGCGAGGTGCTCGAGCCGACGTCGGTGCAGCGGGGCGAGCCCTCCTCCCGGACGGTCGTCGGTGACTTCTCGCTCACCGCGGCCGCCGTCGTCGTGTCCTCCGGCGGGATCGGGGCGAACCACGCGCTGGTACGCCGGTACTGGCCCGGCGGTCCGGACGGCGCCCCGGCCGAGTTGCTGTCCGGGGTGCCCGACTCCACCGACGGGCTGATGCTCGACGTCGCCGAACGGGCCGGCGGCCGGATCATCAACCGCGACCGGATGTGGCACTACCCGGAGGGAGTCCACAACCATTCCCCGGTGTGGACCGGGCACGGCATCCGGATCCTGTCCGGCCCGAGCCCGCTGTGGCTGGATGCGTTCGGCCACCGGCTGCCGGCGCCGCTGTTCCCCGGCTTCGACGCCCTCGGCGCCCTGCGGCACATCCTGGCGACCGGGCGCTCGCACTCCTGGTTCGTGCTCGACCTGGACACCGTCGGCCCGGAGTTCGGGTTGTCCGGTTCCGAGCAGAACCCGGACTTCGCGCAGAAGTCGATCAAACTGCTGCTCACCACCCGGGCCGGCGGCAAGATCACACCACCCGTCCGAGCGTTCCTGGACCGCGGCGTCGATTTCCTCACCGCGCCCACCGTGGTGGAGCTGGTCGCGAAGATGAACGCGCTGGTCGGCGAGGATCTTGTGAACCCCGCCGAGGTCGGGGAGCTGATCCGGCTGCGTGATCATCAGGTGCGCACCGGGCTGGGCAAGGATCCGCAGCTGGTCGCGGTGGCCGGCGCTCGCCGGTACTTCGGTGACCGCAGGATGCGGGTCGCGCCGCCGCACGAGCTGCTCGACGGGAAGCACGGCCCGCTGGTGGCGGTGCGCCTGACCGTGATCACCCGCAAGACCCTGGGCGGGCTGGAGACCGACCTGTCCGGCCGGGTCCTGGGCGCCGACGGTCAGGTCGTGCCCGGTCTGTATGCCGCCGGCGAGGCCGCTGGATTCGGCGGCGGCGGCATGCACGGGTACCGCGCGCTGGAGGGCAGCTTCCTTGGTGGGTGCCTGTTCTCGGGCCGGATCGCGGGCCGCGCGGTGGCCGGCGCGGTGTGAGCCCGGGGGCGGAACGGCCGGACGAGCGGGAACTGGCAAAGATGGCAGTCATGACCGCTCCAACCCGGCCGATCCGAATCGGCATCCAACTGCAGCCCCAGCACGCCGACTACCGGCAGATTCGCGACGCCGTCCTGCGCGCCGAGGACCTCGGCGTCGACGTCGTCTTCAACTGGGACCACTTCTTCCCGCTGACCGGCGAGCCGGATGGCAAGCATTTCGAGTGCTGGACGATGCTCGGCGCCTGGGCGGAGCAGACCGAACGCGTCGAGATCGGTGCCCTGGTGTCCGGCGGCGGCTACCGCAACCCCGACCTGCTCGCCGACATGGCCCGCACCGTCGATCACATCTCCGGCGGCCGGCTGATCTTCGGCATCGGCGGTGGCTGGTTCGAGCGGGACTACGACGAGTACGGCTACCGGTTCGGCACCCCGGGCACCCGGCTGAACCTGCTCGGGGAGAACCTGGACCGCATCGCCGCGCGCTGGGCGCGGCTCAATCCGCCGCCGAGCCGGCCGATCCCGGTGCTGATCGGCGGCGGCGGCGAACGCAAGACATTGCGGCACGTCGCCCGCCACGCCAGCATCTGGCACGCGTTCGGCGGCCCGGACACCCAGGCCCGCAAGGCCGCGATCCTGGCCGAGCACTGTGCCGCGGTCGGCCGCGACCCGGCCACCATCGAGCGGTCGACGGCCGTCCCGAGGCGCGGCGCGGAGGACGCCCAGGCACTGCTCGACCTGGGCGTCACGCTGTTCACCATCGGGCTGTCCGGGCCCGACTATGACCTGGCCGCCGTGCCGGAATGGGTCAACTGGCGCAACACGCGCAACACGGACCGAGGCCGGTGACGCTCCGGCCGGGTTCACCGAAATGTCACGTCACAGATCGGTATCGAAACGAGCACCACCCCCCTCCGGAGCGCATATAAAGGCTCTGTGAGCCGCGCGTGCCACCGAGCCACGCCCACGTGGCGATCCTCGCTCGGGGACCATCGGACGGCTTCAGGGGATGAATGCTGCCCGCCCGAACATCACGGGCGGGTTGAGGGGATGAAGGACACATCATGACGGCACTGCACGAGGCCCGCCTGCAACCGGACGTTTTCGACGATGACGACATTCTGCTTCCGCTGCTGGAACATGCGCCGCACGGCGCGCTGCGCCTGCCGGACGGGCGGACGATGGCCTGGGCCGAGTACGGCAGCGCCCGCGGCCTGCCATGCGTGCTGATCCCGGACGCCGGATCGTCCCGGCTGGCGCCGGGCTGGCTGCTGCACGACAGTGCCCTGCCCGCCGCCATCCGCCTGCTCGCGATCGATCGGCCCGGGGTCGGCGCCTCCGACCCGATCGGCCTGGGCGGCTTCGAGCAGCCGGCCGAGGACCTACGCCGACTGGTGGAGACGCTCGCCGTCGGACGGGTCGCGGTGATCGGCATCGGCCGGGGCGCGGACGACGCGTTCGCGTTCGCCGCCCGCTACCCGACGCTGGTCTCATCGGTGACGGCGGTCTCGGTCCGGCTGCCGAGCCGGGACGCGCGCCGCCGCACCGTGCTGCATCCGTGGCGCCGGCCGGCCCCGGCCTGGGCGGGCCCGCTGGCCTGCTGGGTGCAGACCGCCGGCAAGGACGCGGACCTGGCGGCCGAGGCGACCTGGCGGCGGATGCTCGACCGGCTCGATCCGAAGGCCGCCGAGGTGCTGGCAGACCGGTGGATGGAGTCCGACTTCCGGGACGCGGTGGCCGCCGACTCCGGGCAGATGAACCCGGACTGGACGGCCCCGGCCCGCAGCATCGGTTCGCCGGGCTGGGTGCTCGACCCCGGTGCGGTGCGGGTTCCCGTCGAGGTGTGGCACGGCAAGCACGAGACCGGCACCACGCTCGTCGCGGTCGAGGAGTTCGCCGCCGGCCTGCCCGGCTGGACGGTGCATCCGACACCGGGAAGTTCCGCGGTCCTGGGCACCTGGACGGACATCCTGGGCGTCGCGGCGAGGCGATTTCTCGGCACGGTCTGACCGGAACCCGCTGAGGGCCCCGGGCGCCTCACCCGGGGTCGGCTCGGGCCTCGGGGGAAGCCGACAGTTGCCGCGCGAGTTCGGAAGACCACCGTGGCAGGCGGTGTTCCAGCAGCTCCCACACCACGCCCCGGTCGATGTCTTCGTAGTGGTGGGCGTATTTGTCGCGGGCCCTGGCCAGTGCCCGCCATGGGCCGGGGTGAGCGTTCTTGAACTCGTCGGACAGCCGCTGCGCCGCGACGCCCAGTTCGATGACGATCATTCGACCGGCAAGGAACTCGACGGCATTCGCCTCGTCGAAAACACCTCACGGCCGCGAGCGACGATCTGCTCGGCCTGACGGGCAACGGCGACCATCTGCTGGACCTGGTCGGCGTCCGCACCGCGATTCACAATCGGACCGCGTCCGCCTTGGCGTTCGCCAGCGCATAGGGAGTTCGGTCGTCATCGGACACCACGTCGACGCCGATGCCGAGCAGAACCTCGAGCTCGGCCTCCACCTCCATCAGGTCGAACAGGTCGAACCCCGGTGGGAATTTGGCCATGATGTCCAGGTCGCTGCCGGGCCGATCCACCCCCCGAGCCGTCGAACCGAAAACGCGAATATCTCGGGCACCATGCCGCAGCAGGCTCTCCCGCAGTTCGCGGCGGATCTCCTCGTCGGCGAGCACAGCGCTCGGGCGAACCAGCTGCCGGATGGCGACCTGAACGCGGCGGTGCAGCTCCGCACCGCCGCGTCGGCCATGCTCGATGGCCGACAGGTCCGGCTGACGCATACCCGCGGCACGGGCGACTTCGGCCTGGGTGAGCCCATAGCGTTCCCGAAGATCGCGCAACGACTGTCCGTCCACTGGACCAGTATAGAACCGATCTATGTCGCAGTCATGGTTGTGCCGGACACCGGCAGTCGAGTGTGCAGAACACGCCCTATTCGGCGGTCCGAAAGGGCGTGTTCTGCACACTCGACGCCGAGCTCAGGCGAGCGGCAGCAGCTGGTTCGTCGCGATCAACCTCGAGTACCACTTCGCCGAGTCCTTCACCGTCCGCTGCTGGGTGTCGTAGTCGACCCGGATGATGCCGAACCGGCGATCGTAGCCCCAGGCCCATTCGAAGTTGTCCAGCAGCGACCACAGGAAGTAGCCACGGACGTCGGCCCCGGCATCGATGGCCTGCCCGACCGCGTCGATGTGCCCGTGCAGGTAGGACGTGCGGTCCGGGTCGTGCACCGCACCGTCGTCGGCGACAGTGTCGTGGAACGCCGCACCGTTCTCGGTCACCATCATCGGCAGGTCCGGGTAGCGCTTGCTGATGTCGGTCAGCAGCTCCAGCATCCCGGACGGGTCGATGTTCCAGCCCATCGCGGTGTAGGGACCGGGTTGGCGCAGGAACTCGATGTCGTCGGCACCGACCCACGGGCTGAAGCCGGTGTCACCGTGCCCGTCCGCATGCTCCATCGGCTCGTCGCCGGTGTGCCGGCGGGCCCGCGACGTCGAGTAGTAGTTGATGCCGAGCACGTCGATGGGCACCGCAGAGGTCGCCTCGTCACCGTCCTGCACGAACGACCAGTCGGTCACCGACCTGGTGTCGTCCAGCAGGTCCTTGGGGTAGGCCCCGTCCAGCATCGGGCCCAGGAACACCCGGTTCCCGACCGCGTCCAGCTGCCGGATCGCGTCCCGGTCGGCCGCGGACTGCGGGTCGACCGGCCGGGTCACGTGCAGGTTCAGGGTGACCGACAGCTTGGTGTCGGCGCCGAGCACATCCCGGACCGCACGACCGGCCAGGCCGTGGGCCAGGTTCAGGTGGTGCGCCGCGCGCAGCGCGGACTCCGGCTCGGTGCGGCCGGGGGCGTGGATGCCGGAGGCGTAGCCCAGGAACGCCGAGCACCAGGGCTCGTTCAGCGTCGTCCACAGCTCGACCCGGTCGCCCAGCGCGCCGGCGACGTGCGCGGCGTAATCGGCGAACCGCAGTGCGGTGTCGCGGTTGGGCCAGCCGCCGGCATCCTCCAGCGGCTGCGGCAGGTCCCAGTGGTACAGGGTGACGACCGGCTTGACCCCGCGGTCGAGCAGCCCGTCGACCAGCCGGGAGTAGAAGTCGACGCCCTTCGGGTTGAACGCGCCGGACCCGGCCGGCTGGATCCGTGGCCAGGCCAGCGAGAACCGGTAGGCCTGCAGCCCCAGTCCCTTGATCAGGTCCAGGTCGGCGGACCACCGGTGGTAGTGGTCGTCGGCGACGTCACCGGTGTCGCCGTCCTGGGTCTTGCCGGGGGTGTGGCTGAAGGTGTCCCAGATCGAGGGCCCGCGACCGTCCTCGGACACCGCTCCCTCGATCTGGTACGACGCGGTCGCCGACCCCCACAGGAAGCCATCGGGGAACGTGCGCGGCGAGTTGGTCATCAGAAATCCTCCTGGGGCGACGGTGGCGACAGTGGATCGACGAGCTGACCCGGCCCGGGTGCGGGCAGCGTCACGCAGACGCTAGCCGACACGGCCAGGAAAGTGGAAGCGCTTCCACCTTCTTTTTCATCCGCTCGGTGGACGACGGACCATGGTTTTTCGGCCGGATCCGGACCCCCGACGGTGACCTGCCGCCCGTTCCGGCGCACACCGAATTCCACCTCACCGACACGCACGGTCGTGTCGGCCAGGGCGTCCGGTTCGAACAGGTGGAGGGCGACGCCGTGCGCGTGGTCGTACTCGGGGCCGTCGTGGTGGGCGCCGATCGGCAGCACCGCGCCGGGTCGGACCAGCAACGGCAGGCTGTCGAAGCCGTGCGTCTCGGTCACCCAGCGAGGGCCCTCGATGACCCGATCATCGAGCAGATGGGTCCATCGGCCCGCCGGGACGTAATAGCGGACGTGGCCGTCGGCGTGGAAGACCGGGGCGACCAGCAGCGAGTCGCCGAGCATGTACTGGGTGCTCAGGTGCTCGGTCGCCGGGTCGTCGGGAAACTCCATCGCCACCGGCCGCATGATCGGCGTGCCGTGCTCGACGACCTGTCGGGCCGCGCCGAGCAGGTACGGCATCAGCGTCATCTTCAGCCTGGTGAATTTCCGGGCGACCGCGACGGCCTCGTCGTCGAACGCCCACGGCACCCGGTAGGTATCCGAGCCGTGCAACCGGCTGTGGCTGGACAGCAGGCCGAACGCCAGCCAGCGCTTGAACACCCCGGCGTCCGGGGTGCCCTCGAAGCCGCCGATGTCGTGCGACCAGTAGCCGAATCCGCTGGCGGCCAGCGACAGGCCGCCCCGCAACGTCTCGGCCATCGAGGCATAGGTCGAGTCGCAGTCGCCGCCCCAGTGCACCGGATACTGCTGACCGCCGGCGGTCGCCGAGCGGGCGAACAGCACGGCCTCACCGCTGCCCCGCCGGCGCTCCAGGAGCTCGAAGACGGTGCGGTTGTACAGGTGCGTGTAAAAGTTGTGCATCCGCTGCGGGTCCGACCCGTCGAACCACACCACGTCGGTCGGGATGCGTTCGCCGAAGTCGGTCTTGAACGCGTCGACGCCCTGGTCGAGCAGCCGCTCCAGGTGCCCGGCGTACCACTGGGCGGCGGCGGGGTTGGTGAAGTCGACCAGGGCCATGCCGGCCTGCCACTTGTCCCACTGCCACACACTGCCGTCGGCCCGGGTGACCAGGTAGCCCTTGGCCCGTCCCTCCTCGAACAGCGCCGACCGCTGCGCGATGTAAGGGTTGATCCACACGCAGACCCGCAGGCCCTTGGCCTTGAGCCGGGCCAGCATGACCTCCGGTTCGGGGAAGGTCTGCGGGTCCCACTCGAAGTCGCACCAGCGGAACTCGCGCATCCAGAAGCAGTCGAAGTGGAAGACGCTCAGCGGGATGTCGCGCTCGGCCATGCCGTCGATGAAGGCGTTGACGGTCTGCTCGTCGTAGCTGGTCGTGAACGAGGTGGTCAGCCACAGGCCGTAGGACCAGTCGGGCACCCGCGGCGGCCGGCCGGTCAGCCTCGTGTAGCGGTCCAGGATCTGCTTGGGGGTCGGGCCGAGGATGACGAAGTACTCCAGGTGCTCACCGGGTACCGAGAACTGGCTGCGGGACACCGCCTCCGACCCGATCTCGAAGCTGACCTGCTCCGGGTGGTCGACGAAGACGCCGTAGCCGCGGTTGGTCCAGAGGAAGGGCACGTTCTTGTAGGCCTGTTCGCTGCTGGTACCGCCGTCGGCGTTCCAGATGTCGACGCTCTGACCATTTTTCGCAACCGGGCCGAAGCGCTCACCGAGGCCGTAGACGACCTCGCCGACGTCCAGGTCGAGCTGCTGGAATACATAATGTTCGCCGTCGGGTCCGGTGGCCAGGCCGATGCTCGTGTCGTCACCGCCGGTGAGTCTGTGCCCTGCGCTCTCGAAGTCCAGCCGCAGCGGACCGTCGCGACGGATCCGTGCCGTCAGCCCACCCGCGGTGAGCGTCGCGTCGGACGGACCGGTCTGGATCGTCGGTCGGAACGCGGTCGCGCCGGGCAGCGCGAAGTCGGGCCCGGCGTGGCGGGTTCCCGCGTGGTGCTCGATCCGCACCCGGATCACCCCCTCCGCGGGGGCGGACAGGGTGATGGTGGCGGTCGCGGCGTTCAGGGTGTCGCCGCGGGTGGTGATCACCCTCGTCGACGCCAACACGCTCAGTTCGCCGTCGGTGGCGCCGATGTCGCGGGCCTGGCGGGGGTGGCGAACCTCGAATCCCTCGCGGGTCAGCCAGTAGCCATCGCTGAATTTCATTGCGTTCCTTCGGGTCTACTTGATCGCGCCCGCGGTGACGCCGCGGGTCAGTGTGCGCTGGAAGATGAGGAAGAAGATGACCGCCGGGATCAGGCTGATCAGCGCGCCGGCGTTGGTGGTCGGGGCGTCCATCAGCCGGTCGCCCTGCAGGCTCGCGAGCGCGACCGGAATGGTCTGGGTGGCGTTGTCGATCAACATCACGAGCGGGATGAAGAACTCGTTCCAGGTCCAGATGAAGAAGAAGATCAGCAGCACGGACAGGGTGGGCCGCACGATCGGGAAGACGACCTTCCACAGGATCTGCCAGCGGCTGGCGCCGTCGAGGGCGGCCGCCTCCAGCAGCGCCTTGGGGAAGGTGCCCAGGACGGAGGCGAGCAGGTACGTGCCGAAGGCGCTCTGGATGACGGTGAAGATGATGATGACGACGAGTTTGGTGTTGTAGAGCCCGATCTCCTTGGCGAAGAAGTACAGCGGGTAGACCAGCGCCTCCTGCGGAATCATGTTGCCCAGCAGGAACAGCGCGACGATCCACAACCGGCCCTTCACCCGGCCGACGCCGATCGCGTAGGCGTTGAGCAGGGAAATCAGAACCGCGGCCACCGCCACGCAGCCGGCGATCAGCGTGGAGTTCCACAGCTTCTGCGGGTAGTTCACCTCGGTCCAGTAGGTGGTCAGGCCCTTGGTGTAGAACTCGGTCGGCCAGCTCAGCGGGCCGTTGGTGGAGTAGTCGGCCGGCGACTTGAACGCGTTCAGCAGCATCAGCGCGAACGGCACCAGCATCAGCAGCGCGCCCCCGACGATGATCGCCAGCACGACCCAACGGCCGGGCCCGCGGTGGAATCGGTCGCGGGCCTTGACGGCCCGCTCGTCGGCCTTTCGTTGCCCGGCGGACACCTTGCTGTCAGTTCTGGTGATGACGGGGACGCTCATGTTCCGCTCAGCTCCTTTCGCTCACTGTGCGCCTGCCAGCGCATGATGCCCACGGCGACGAGCACGATGATGACGGTCAGCACGGTGGCGATGGCTGCGCCATAGCCGACGTCAAGCTTCTTGAAGAACGTGTAGTAGGCGAAGTACGACGGGACGTTGGTCGCGTTCTCCGGACCGCCGCGGGTGAGTGCGTAGATCGGCCCGAACACCTTGAGCGCGGCGATCGTGCAGGTCAGCGCGACCACGAAGGTCTCCGGCCGGATCTGCGGCAGGGTGATCGCCTTGAAGCGGGCCCAGTAGCCGGCACCGTCGATCTCCGCCGCCTCGTAGATCTCCGGATCGACCCGGCCCAGCGCCGACATGAAGATCACCACCGGGTAGCCGATCTGCACCCAGACCATGACCACCATGACCATCGGCAGGGCGGTGTTCGGGTCGCCCAACCAGTCCCGGGTGAAGCCCTGGAGGCCGATCGCGTCCAGGAAGGCATTGAACGCGCCGTCCGGCCGCAGGATCCAGCCCCAGACGATCCCGGCGACCACCACCGGCAACACCTGCGGCAGGTAGAACACCGCCCGCAGCACGCTGATACTCGATGCGCCGAAACGCTTCCCGAGGTAGTCGAACAGCACCGACGCCAGGATCAGGCCGATCAGGGTGGGGATGACCACCATGGCGATGATCATCGCCACGGAGTTCTTGAACGACGTCCAGAAAACGCTGTCGCCCATGAGTCTGATGTAGTTGTTGAATCCGATGAATCGGGGGTTGCCCACGCCGGACCATTTGGTCAGCGACAGGTAGGTGTTGTACACCAGCGGCCCGAGAATGACGGCGACGAACAGGATCGCGCCGGGCACCAGGTACCACCAGTAGCCGCCCCGACGCCGGGGTATCGCGGGTTGCTTCGTTGTGAACTGCGTTTCGCGCTCGGCGAGATCTGCCATTGTCGTCTCCCTCTGCTGATCACCCCGGGCGCGGACGCCGCTTGTCGGGTCCGCACCCGAGGTGATTCCCGTCCTGCGCTCAGCCGGCCTGGATCGCCGCGACGCCCTCGGTGTACGGGCCTTCGATCGCGCCCATCACCTCGGCGGGGGTCTTGGACTGGTTGATGGCGGATTGGAAGGCCGAGACCAGCACGTCGTAGAAGCCGGGCACCGGCCAGTCGGGGTAGAAGGCCAGGCCGTCGTTCTCGGCGATCGTGTTGAAGTTCTTGATCAGCTCGGCGGTCCTCGGATCGGTGATCGCCGACGGGTCGGCGGCGACCGGGATGCCCCCGGAGTTGCCCAGCAGGTTCTGCACCTCGGGACGCATCGTGATGTCGATGAAGTCGTAGGCCAGTTCCTTGTTCTTGCTCGCCTCCGGCACGACCCACAGGTTGCCCGAGGAACCCAGGCTCAGCTTGCTGCTCGGGAACAGAAAGGTGCCCCAGTCGAAGCCCTTGATCTCGTCGGTGAGGCGACCGAACCACCAGCTGCCGGAGATCATGATCGGGCACTTGCCGCCGATGAACGCGGTGCCCATGTCCTCGGCCTTCAGCGAGGCGGAATCCTGTGCGATGTAGCCCTTCTGGACCCAGTCGCTGAACATCTCGGCGCCCTTGGCGGTGGGTCCGTGCTGGAAGTCGACCGGGTTCTTGTACAGCTGGTAGTCGTCGACGAACGACCGGTCGGCCTGGGTCAGCGCCAGCTGGTACCACAGCTGGCCGGCCGGGTACTCGGCCCCGGACATGCACAGCGGGGTGGTGCCGGCGGCGACGAAGGTGTCCATCGCCGCGGTGAACTCGTCCAACGTGGTCGGCACCTGGATGTTGTTGGCGGCGAACAGGTCCTTGTTGTAGTAGACCATCACGTACTCGCCGTAGTTCGGCACGCCGTACCAGTTGCCGGACCCCATGACGCCCCGCTCGTCGTAGCGGGCCGTGGTCTGCAGGCTGGGTGAGAGCTGATCGGCCCAGCCGCGGCTCTGCGCCTGCTCGGTCAGGTCGGTGAGCAGGCCCTGCGAGGCCAGCAGGCCGGCGGTCGCGTTGCCCTTGTTGTATTCCATGATGTCCGGGCCCTCGTCGGAACTCAGGATCATGCCGGCGTTCTGCTGGATCTGCTCGAACGCTTTGCGCTCGAAATCGACGGTCACGTCAGAGTGTTCGGTCTTGAAGATCTCGATGGCCTTGTCCCAGGCGATACCCATCGCGCCGTTGGCGCTCTCGTAGTGCCAGAGCTTGAGCGTGCCGCTGTCGGCCTGGGCCGAACCTCCGGCGGATCCGGAGTCGCCCGAGCCGCTGCATGCGGCCAGGGCGAGAGTCGCTACAGCAATGGCGGCCACTGCGGCTGTGAAGCGGCCTGCTCGGTACCGACGACGGAACATCAGTCCTCCTGTGGTGGCGACCTCGTCGGGAGACGGGTCTGGGTTGAGGTTGCGGCGAGGCGTGCGCCATCGCCGGCGTACGGTCGATCGGCCGTCCGGGTGGACGACTGGCGGGTGGTTTCGATCCGTTCGGGGGTCGAACTGGTCAGCGCGGGCGGTGAGCGGCCGGTGGGACCGGCCCGGTACTGCGGCCCGCCTCCCACCGGCAGGGCAGCAACGTGGGTCGGTCGGCGGTCGACCGACCGTCGAGCTGGTCGAGCAGGTTCTGCACGCCGAGCCGACCCAAGTCGGCGCCGGGTGAGTGCAGGGTGGTCAATCGAGGTTCGACCATTTCCGCCATCAGCGGGCTGGTCACGACGGACAGGATCGAGAAGTCTTGGGGCACCGTACGGTCGTAGGCGGCCAGGCCGCTCACCGCACCTATCACCGCGTTCTCGTTCATCGCGATGATCGCGGTGGTCTGCGGGCGGCGGCTCATCAAATCGTCGACGCTCCGTCGACCGGCCAGCGGAGTCTCGTCGCACCACACGATCTCGCCGGCCAGTCCGCGGAGCGCCATGGCGCGGGCGAAGCCGTCGGCGATGCGTAGCGTGGGGCCGTAGCCGTGGTCGCGGCTGGCGGCCGAGTGGTTCAGCAGGGCGATCTCGGTGTGCCCGAGCCGAATCAGATGATCCACCGCCGTTTCTGCAGTGGCATCGAAATCGATATCCACACAACGGGCATCGTTGGTGTCGTCGGCGCGGCCGATCATCGTGAGCGGGATCCGGTGCTCGTCGAGCAGGTGCACGCGCGGGTCGCCCCGCCGGACCTCCATCACGATGATCCCGTCGGCCAACCCCTGCCGGCTCATCTGCAGCATCTCCTCCGCCTGGGTCGGCGCGTACGGCCACACCACCAGGTGGAAGCCGCGGTCGCGGGCGACCTCGGCGGCTCCGGTGACGAACTCCATGATGGTGCTGCCCAGTGCGTTCTCGGTGCCGGGGAAGGTCAGCGCCAGGATGTTGCTGCGCCGGCTGGCCAGGCTGCGGGCGATCTGGTTGGGCCGGAAGTCCAGTTCGCGCATCGCCCGCTCGACGCGTTCGCGGGTCGCGGCGGAGATCGGCCGGGTGTTGTTGATCGCGTACGACACGGTGCTCAGCGAAACCTGGGCCAGCTTGGCGACGTCCTGCATGGTGGCCATCGGTGACCTCCCGCCTCGTTGCCGTCGGAACATTCTTCAGATCGAAGCGCTTCGATGCTACCGGTGGCCGATGGCGCGGTCGTATCGGATGCCACGGCGTGCGGCTCCCCCGGGCCGCCGTTGCCGGCCCGATTCACCGCGTCCACCAACACTTCGGCAGATCGCCGGCTCTGCTTGAGCCAACCGTCGAAGCGCTTCGATGGGTTTGATTATTGGACGAACAAACCAGCGAAGTCAAGACCGAGTTTGGTCACGGATTAGTAAACCGCGGCCTGGCTCCGCGGCCGCCTTCGTCCCACCGCGCCGACCGGCTCACCCGGGGGCGTCCGTCCACCGCGGCCCGCCCACCGCGGCCCGCCCACCGCGGTCCGCCCACCGCGGCCCGCCCAACGGCGTCGCGTCCACCACCGCCGGCCCACAGAAGATGGCGGAGTCACCGCGGCACCGTGCGAGCGTCGTGGGGCCGGCCAGCTTTGGATCCGTTTGCCAGGTTCCGCACCGATTCGGGTTGGGGTGG
>Ga0164241_10002515_pt1 | contig 19678 bp, 14 predicted proteins | sample OricomyardsoilBY_FD_108780 | JGI IMG/M metagenome (GOLD analysis project Ga0164241, IMG submission 108780) | Backyard soil microbial communities from Emeryville, California, USA - Original compost - Back yard soil (BY) | ecosystem: Environmental > Terrestrial > Soil > Unclassified | place: USA... | reverse complement strand
GGGTTCACCCAGATCACCCGGTGCGCCAGCCGGTGCAGCCGGGACATCTGCTCGCCCAGTTGCGCGGGGTCGGCCCGTTCCCAGCCGTCGGACACGATGACGACCACCGCGCCGCGGGCCAGCCCACGCCGACCGTCGGTGTCGAGGAACTCCTTGATCGCGGCGCCGATCCGGGTGCCGCCGGACGCGTCGGGCGACTGGGCCATCGCTCGGGTGATCCCCGCCTCCCTTGATCCGCGCGCCAACGCCCGAGTGACCGGATGCAGCCGGGTCGCGAACAGGTAGGCGTGCGCGCGGGCGCCCAGCACCGCGCCCTGCAGCACCCGCAGGTAGACCCGGGCGTACGCCTGCATCGACCCGGACACGTCGGTGAGCAAGACGATCCGGCGGGGCAGCTCGCGGCGCCGCCGGCGCACCCAGCGCACCGGGTCACCCCCGGTGCGGCAGGCCCGGCGCAGCGTCCGCCGGAGATCCACCGATCGTCCGGCACCCAGCGTCGGTTCCCAGCGGGCCGGTCGGGTGGGGGCGACGACCCGCATCCGGTCGACGATCCAGTTGAGCTCGGTCAGTTCGGTGTCGTCGCACTGGGCGAAGTCCTTGGTCAGCAGCAGTTCGATCTCCGACGCGACGGCGGCCACCGCCGGAGCGCCCTCGTCCGGCCCCTCGTTCCCGTCCCCGCCGTCGTCGCCGACGGTCTGCAGGCCGGACTGCTCGCGGTCAGGACCGTCCGGCGGCGTCGCCGCGTCCGGTGCCCGCGGGGAACCGGCGGTGGTGCCCGCCGGGAGCGGCGCGCCGCGGTCCCCGCGGAACTCGGCCGCATCGTCGGGCTGTGCCACCGTCCCGAAGACGACGGCGAAGACCGCGTCGAACAACGGCAGGTGTTCGTTGCGGTCGATCATGGTCGCCCGGGACAGCCAGTAGAGCTCGTCGACGGTGGTGGGGCCGGCGGCCATCACCGCGCGGGTCCACCAGACGGTGCGGTGCACCGGGACCGGGACACCGTTGGCGGCGAGCCGTTGGGCGAACTCGGCGCCGAGCGTCGCGAGGTCCGGCCGCGGGTCAGGCACCGGCGACCCAGGCCAACCCGGCGGCCACCGCCACCTCCTGGTCCTCCTTGTACTTGAGCACCGACCCCAGGGTGGCGGCGAGGGCGGTGTCGTCCAGGACGTCGCGGCCCAGCACGCGCAACGCCCGCAGCCAGTCGATGACCTCGGCGGTGCCGGGCGGCTTCTGCAGGTCGAGGGTCCGTAGCTTGGCCGCCGCGGCGGCGGCCGCCACGGCCAGCGCCTCGCTGACGCCCGGGACCCGGGACCGGACGATGGCGACGACGCGGGCCACGTCCGGGTGCTCGATCCAGTGGTAGAGGCAGCGGCGTTTCAGGGCGTCGTGCACGTCGCGGGTGCGGTTGGAGGTCAGGACGCAGATCGGCGGCACAGTGGCGCGCAGGGTGCCCAGTTCGGGGACGGTCACCGAGCGCTCGGCCAGCATCTCCAGCAGGTACGCCTCGAAATGCTCATCGGCCCGGTCGATCTCGTCGATCAGCAGGACGGCCGGCCGCGGCCCGGCATGGGCCAGGGCCTCCAGCAGGGGGCGGTCGATCAGGAAGTCACGGTGGAACAGGTCGGCCGTGGCGATCTGGTTGCCCTCGGCCTCGGCGACCCGGATCGCCAGCAGTTGGCGCGGGTAGTTCCACTCGTACACGGCTTCGGCGATGTCGATGCCCTCGTAGCACTGCATCCGGATCAGTCGGGTGTCCAGGGCGGCCGCCAGGGCGAGCGCGGCGGAGGTCTTGCCGACCCCGGCCTCGCCCTCCAACAACAGCGGCTGGCCGAGCCGGGCGGCGCAGAACAGGGCGGTGGCCAGGCCGTCGTCGGTGAGGTAGCCGGTCCGGCCCAGCAACTCGCTCAGCGCGCGGACGTCCGGCAGCAGGTCGGTCAGGTCGGCCGGAGCGGTCACGACTCAGGCTACCGAGTCGGCCGAGTTTGCGAGGCCGCCATTCATCGCAGCAGGACCGGGCGCAGACGATCCGGCGACGCAGGAGCCGGATTGTTCAGCGCGGTCATGGTCGGCCGAGTTTGCGAGGCCGCCATTCATCGCAGCAGGACCGGGCGCAGACGATCCGGCGACGCAGGAGCCGGATTGTCGAGCGGGGTCTGTTTCGTAAGCCCTCAGGCAGCCGGGGCCGCAGAACCAGACCGTCCGGCCGTCGTGATCGACGTGCAAGCTCGCCGCTACCGTCGCCACCGTCATCCCGCACACCGGATCGACCGCGGTGCCGCGCGGATCATCGACGCCGGCGCGGCCGAATTCGTTGACGTCCGTCCCATCGTCAACAATCGGCGCGAGGTCATCTCCAGGCACACCGGTCACATCTGGCGGGTGTTGATCGGCGCCGGCGTAGTTGGTCCGCGCGGGGTGGGCCGGGGCTGTGGTGGACGCCCGGGTGCGCACGATCGAGGCGAGGATGCAGATCGCGATCTCCCCAGCGGTGCGGGCGCCGAGGTCCAGGCCGGCCGGAGTATCCACTCCGTCCAGAGCATGAGCGAGATCGGGCCGGTCGGCTGCGATCTCGTCCAGCACGGCCGCTCCGCGCCGGCGGCTGGCGACCAGCCCCACGTACGGCACGCCTGACTCGATGGCCGCGCACAACACCGCAATCTCGTCCCGACCGTGCGAGGCAACCACCACCGCATCCGCGCCATCCATGAGGGCGGCGGGTGCGCACCGGTATCCGGCGGCTTCGGTGACGGCGATGATGGCCCGGGCAACCGGCCCGTCACCGTGCACCACCACCAGCGGTGTCGGGACGACCGGGTCCAGGAAAATCTCCAGCGAGCCGCCGGACAGGCAAGGGTTGTGCACGGTCAGGGCGCCGTTCTCCTCGGCGGCCCCGCCCGGAGCGGCGTCCGGGGAGATGCGCAGCAGCAACGGCTCGGGCGCTCCCCGAGCGGGGGTGAGCAGCCGCAGGCTCTGCGTCCGCACCGTCGACTCCGCGCAGGTTCCGCCGACGAACCCCTCGATCGACCCGTCGGCGTGCACGATCGCCTCGTCCCCGGGCTTCGCCGACGTCGGGCGCTGCGCCAGCACCACCCGCGCGCGGACGAACGGCTCACCCGCGGCCCGCAGCAGCGCCGCCCGCTCGTCCAGATCCGCTCGGCTCATCGCCGGCTCAGGTGATCGCGAGGTCGGTGCGCACCGGAGTGCCCTGCATGGCCATCCACACGTTCGCCGGGGTCAGCGGCATGTCGGCGTGCCTGACGCCGAACGGCGAGATCGCGTCCATCACCGAGTTCACGACCGCGGCCGGGGAGCCGACGGTGGCGGACTCGCCGACGCCTTTGAGCCCCAGCGGGTGGTGCGGCGACGGCGTCACCGTCTCGCCCAGTTCCCAGCTCGGGCACTCCAGCGCCGTGGGCAGCAGGTAGTCCATGAACGACCCGCCCACGCAGTTGCCGTCCTCGTCGAACGCGATCAGTTGCATCAGCGCCATCCCGATCCCGTCGGCAAGGCCGCCGTGGATCTGCCCCTCGACGATCATCGGGTTGATCCGCGGCCCGCAGTCGTCCACGGCGATGAACCTGCGCACCTTCACCTCGCCGGTGCCCGGGTCGACGTCGGTGACGCAGATGTACGCGCCGAACGGATAGGTCAGGTTCGGCGGATCGTAGACGACGGACGCGTCCAGGTGCCCCTCCACGCCCTCGGGCAGGGTGAGCGTGCCGTGGCTGAGCATGGCGATCTCGGCGATTGTCCTGCCCTGCTCCGGGTCGCCCCTGACCTGCCAACGGCCGTGTTCCCACTCCAGGTCGTCCGCCGACACCTCCAGTGCGGCCGCGGCGATGATCCTCGCCTTGTTCCGGATCCGTTGCGAGACAACGGCTGCCGCCGCACCCGAGACCGGGGTGGAGCGGGATCCGTAGGTGCCCAGGCCGAACGGGGTGTTGTCGGTGTCACCGTGGATCACTTCGACGTCCTCCGGCGGGATGCCGAGCTCCTGCGCGACGATCTGCGCGTAGGTGGTCTCGTGGCCCTGCCCCTGGGTCTGCACGGATATCCGTAGTTGCGCCGTGCCGGTCGGGTGCACCCGTAGCTCGCAGCCGTCGGCCATGCCCAGGCCCAGGATGTCCATGTGCTTTTTCGGTCCGGCGCCGACGCCCTCGGTGAAGAACGAGACGCCGATGCCCATCAGTTCGCCGCGGGCCCGTTTCTCGGCCTGTTCCTTGCGAAGGGTGTCGTACCCGGCGATCTGCATGGCCAGCCGCAGCGCCCGCGGGTACTCGCCGGAGTCGTACTCCCACCCGGTCTTGGACGTGTACGGGAACTGCTCGGGCCGCAGCAGGTTTGCCAGGCGCAGCTCGGCCGGATCCATGTGCAACTCGGCCGCCAGCAGGTCGACCATCCGCTCGACCAGGTACACCGCCTCGGTGATGCGGAACGAGCAGGCATAGGCGACGCCGCCGGGCGCCTTGTTGGTGTAGACACCGGTCACCGTGCAGTGCGCGGCCCGCAGGTCGTAGGAACCGGTGAAGATATGGAAGAAGCCGGCCGGAAACTTGGTCGGCTGCGCGGTGCCGTTGAACGCCCCGTGATCGGCCAGCACGTCCACCCGCAGGCCGAGGATCTTGCCCTCGCGAGTGGCCGCGATGCTGCCGGTCATGTGGTAGTCGCGGGCGAAGCTGGTGGCCATCAGGTTCTCGCTGCGGTCCTCCATCCACTTCACCAGGCGGACGGTGAAGATGGACCCGACGACGGCCAGCACGTACCCGGGGTAGATGCCGACCTTGTTGCCGAAGCCGCCGCCGATGTCCGGCGAGATGATCCGGATCTTGTGCTCGGGAATCCCGGCGACCAGCGCGTACACGGTGCGGTGGGCGTGCGGCGCCTGGTTGGTGGAATACACGGTGAGCTTGCCGGTCACCGGGTCCATGTGCGCGACCGTGCCGCAGGTCTCCATCGGCGCGGGATGCACCCGGGGATACAGGATCTCCTGGCTGACGACGACCTCCGCCTGCTCGAAGATCCGGTCTGTTTCCTGCTTGTCGCCGGCCTCCCAGTCGAAGATGTGGTTGTCGGTTCGGCCCTCGACGTCGTCCCGGATGACCGGGGCATCCGGATCCAGGGCCCGCTTGGCGTCGACGACGGCGGGCAGCGGCTCGTAGTCGACCTCGATCAGCTCCAGCGCGTCCCGGGCGATGTACTCGGTGTCGGCGACGACGTAGGCGACCTCCTGATGTTGGAACCGCACCTTGTCGGTGGCCAGCACGGCCTGCACGTCGGCCGAGAGGGTCGGCATCCAAGCAAGGTTCAGCCCGGCCAGCGTCTCGCCGGTGATCACCGCGTGCACGCCCGGCAGGGCCGCCGCGGCGGTGGTGTCGATCGACCGGATCCGGGCGTGCGCGTACGGCGAGCGGAGGATGGCGGACTCGAGCATGCCGGGCAGCCGCACGTCGTCGACGTAGTTGCCCTGCCCGCGCAGGAATCTGGCGTCCTCCTTGCGGGGCATCCGGCCGAAGCCGATCGGGTTTCCGGCCGGGCTCCTTCGTTCGGTCGTCGTCATGCCGTCACCTCCTCGGATGCCTGCGAGGGATGGCCGGCCGCATGTCTGACTGCCCGCACGATGTTCTCGTAGCCGGTGCACCGGCAGATCTGGCCGGAGATGGCCTCGCGGATCGTGGCCTCGTCCGGATCGGGGTTGTGGTCCAACAGGTGTCGGGCGGTCATCATCATGCCGGGCGTGCAGAACCCGCACTGCAGCCCATGCTCCTGCATGAAGCCCTCCTGCACCGGGTCGAGCTTGCCGTTCGTGGCCAGACCCTCGACCGTCCGCACCCGATGGCCGTCGGCCATCACGGTCAGCACCGTGCAGGTCTTGACCGGTTCCTCGTTCAGCCAGGCGACGCAGGTGCCGCACTGCGAGGTGTCGCAACCCCAGTGGGTGCCGGTGAGCCCCAACGTGTTCCGCAGGTAATGCACCAGCAACTGGCGCGGCTCGACCTCGCCGACGTGCTCGGCGCCGTTGACGGTGATGTGTACAATTCGCCGCAGGGGCTGGTCCGGGCTTCGCCCGGGCTGATCATGATCTTGCATGTCAGATCCTTCCCTGCGCGCGGTCGGCGGCGCGCCGCAGCGCGCGGCGGGTGAGTTCGCCGGCCAGGTGCCGCTTGTAGGCGACCGGGCCACGTTGGTCGGGGCTGGGGTTGCAGGCCGCGGCGGCCAGCCGACCGGCCTCCTCGAGCGCCGTGTCGGTCAGTTCCCGGCCGCGCAGGCGGTCCTCGGCGTCGGCGGCACAGCCGTGCTCGACGCCCAGCGCCGCCATGCCGATGCCGACGTCGCGGACGGTATCGCCGTCCAGCACCAGGTAGGCCCCGACCGCGGCGACCGCCCAGTCCCCGGTCCGGCGCTCCACCTTCTGGTACGCACTGCCGACCCCGGGCCGGATGGGAACGCGTACCTCGGTGAGGATCTCGGCGTCGTCCAGCACGGTCTGGTACGGGCCGTCGGCAAGTCCGCGCACGGGAACGGTGCGAGAGCCGTTGCGGGACTGGATGACGACCTCGGCCCGGAGGGCGGACAGGACCGCGCTCAGGTCCTCGGCCGGGTCGGCCTGACACAGCGACCCGCCGACGGTCCCGCGGTTGCGGACGATCGGGTCGGCGATCACCCTCTCCGCGTCGTGCAGTATCGCGTAGTGCTCGCCGATCACCGGGGAGGACAACACGGTTCGGTGCCGGGTCAGCGCACCGATGGCCAGGTGGTCGCCGGTGATCCGGATGTAGTCCAGCTCGTGCAGGTCGTTGATGTCGATGACGCACTCCGGCTGGGCCAGCCGCAGTCGCATCATCGGGATCAGGCTGTGCCCGCCGGCGATCAGCCGGGCCTCACCGCCGTTGCGCTCCAGGAGTTCCAGGGCCTCGTCGACGCTGTGCGCACGGGCGTAATCGACGGGGGCGGGGGTCTGCATGCTCGGACGTCCCTTCGGCGGCGGTGGACCCATCGCGGCCGTCGGCTGGCCGTCGGTGCATGCGGACGCATCGACGTGGTCCAGCACGGCGGTGGACGGACCTGGGCCCAGTCTGCGCCCGAAGATCGTTGCTGACAATGCACGTGGCGCCCAGGTGTCGCAGCGACAACACAAGTCGGACAGAACGGTCACGACCCCTGATCCGCACCCGCCGCGCCAGGCGCGGACCGCCCGACGTAGCCTGATGCGCTGTGCGTGGTCGACCGCGCCGGCGCGCGATCGTGGAGGTGGGCGGGGTGGGGCGATGACGTCGCCGATACAGGCGCAGAAGGTCCTCGCGTCGCCGGCGAAGGCGGCGATCTTCCTGGTCGTCACCGTGCGGGCGGGCGCCGAGGCCGACGTGCTGGACCTGCTCGGTGACGTCGAGGCACTGACCCGGGCGGTCGGGTTTCGCGAGCGGGAACTGGAGCTCAGCTGCGTGGTGGGCGTCGGCGCGCAGCTGTGGGACCGGCTCTACGCCGGCCCCCGCCCGGCCGGGCTGCATCCGCTGCCGGTGTTCGACGGGGCGGCGCACACCGCCGTGTCGACGCCCGGGGACCTGCTGTTCCACCTGCGCGCGCGGCGTTTCGACCTGTGCTTCGAGCTGGCCACCCAGCTGATGATCCGGCTGGACGGCCGGGCCGACGTGGTGGACGAGGTGCACGGGTTCCGCTACTTCGACGAGCGGGATCTGCTCGGCTTCGTCGACGGCACCGAGAACCCGGACGGCTCCGCCGCGGCCGCCGCCGTCTTCGTCGGTGACGAGGATCCGGCGTTCGCCGGCTCCAGCTACGTCGTGGTGCAGAAGTACCTGCACGACCTGGACACGTGGAATGCGCTGCCGGTCGAAGAGCAGGAACGGGTGATCGGCCGCCACAAGCTCTCGGACATCGAGTTGCCGGACGAGGTCAAGCCGGCGAACTCGCACGTTGCGCTGACCACGATCGTCGAACCGGACGGCACCGAGCGGCAGATCGTCCGCGACAACTTGCCGTTCGGCACGGTGGGCAGCAAGGAGTTCGGCACCTACTTCATCGGCTACGCGGCGACTCCCGACGTGATCGAGCAGATGCTGACCAACATGTTCGTCGGCAGTCCGCCCGGCAATCACGATCGGGTCCTGGACTTCTCCACCGCCGTCACCGGCGCGTTGTTCTTCGTGCCCACCATCGACTTCCTGGCCGACCCGCCGGCCGGACCGGCAGTCGCCGGACCGGCCCCGACGACCGGGGGGTCAACCACGGAAGGATCACCGCGAGCCGACGGTTCGCTGGGAATCGGAAGCCTGGGAGGGAATGTCGCATCGTGAACAACCTGCATCGGGAACTCGCGCCGATCACCGAGGGCGCCTGGGAGCAGATCGAGGACGAGGCCAGGCGCACCTTCAAGCGCTCCATCGCCGGGCGCCGGGTGGTCGACGTCGTCGGACCGGCCGGCACGTCGCTGTCGGCGGTCGGCACCGGGCACTTGCGCACGTTGGGGGACCCGCGGGCCGGCGTGCTCGCCCGGCAACGTCTGGTGCAGCCGATCATCGAACTGCGGGTGCCGTTCGCGGTCACCCGGTCGGCAGTGAACGACGTCGAGCGAGGTGCGCTCGACTCGGACTGGCAGCCGGTCAAGGACGCCGCGATCCGGATCGCCCTGGCCGAGGACCGGGCGATCTTCCACGGCTGGGCCGAGGCGGGCATCACCGGCATCGCGCCGAGCAGCTCCAACCCTCCGCAGCCGCTGCCGGCCGACGTCGGCGACCTACCCGACGGCGTCGCGCACGCGTTGAGCACGCTGCGGCTGGCCGGCGTCGACGGGCCGTACAGCCTGCTGCTGTCCGCGGAGCTGTACACCGCGGTGGCCGAGACCACCGTGCACGGCTACCCGATCCGCGACCACATTGCCCGGCTCCTGCCGGACGGGGAGGCCATCTGGGCGCCGGCGCTGGACGGCGCGCTCCTGGTGTCCACCCGCGGCGGCGACTACGCGCTGCACCTGGGTCAGGACGTGTCCATCGGTTACCTGGCCCATGACGCCGAGAACATCCAGCTGTACCTGCAGGAGACGCTGACGTTCCTGGCCTACACGGCCGAGGCGAGCGTCCCGTTGACCACCGGCTGACGGCCGGGCCCGGGCCGCGCTCCTTATTCGGCCGGCGGTGACGCAGACCCGGCCCGGGCCACCTCGCGGTGGCCGGCATCCAAGCGGCGGGTCCAGCCGCGACCGTCCAGGTGTTCCAGCAGCGGGATCGCGACCCGGCGGGTGGTGCCCAGCGCCGCCCGGGCCTGGCTGGTGGTGAACGGCTGGGCCAGCCGGGCCAGCTCGCGCATGGCCTGGGCCGGGGCCGAGGGCAGCAGCACCACGCCGTCGCGCAGCCGCAGCAGTCGGCCGGCCCGCTGGGCGGCGGCGAGTTCGCGCACGCCCAGGCCCAGCGCGGCCAGGTCGTCGGCCTCGGGCGCGGCGAACGGGTGCTCCCGCAGCTGCAGTTCCAGTGCGGCGACCGCAGTCTCGGCCGGTCCGAGATCGGTGCGATGCCCGGCCAGGAGGAGGTGGCCGCCGACCTGCTCGAGCCCGGCGTCGTGGGCGACCGGGTCCAGCAGAGCCCTGTCCGGCAGGGCCAGCAGGTCGACCGCGGCACCGCGGGACAGCCCGGCGGCCAACGGGTCTCGCCGGTGAACTGCCTCAACTGCGGCCCGCAGCCGCTGCTGCCAGGTCGCGTAGAGGGGGCCGTGCACCCACCAGCCGTCCACCACCCGCACGTCCGGCGGGGGCGTCCCGGCGTCGTCGAGCAGGCCGAGCCGGCGTAGCTGTGGCTCGGGGATCGCCCCGCGCCGGGCCACCTCCGCCAGCAGGTCGCCGGTGGCGGTCAGCCCGGTCAGCGTCGCGCGTCGACGCGTGGAGTCGCCACGGCGGCGGAGCGTGGGCGGATCGGCGTCGAGTACCACCGCCCCGCCGAGCACCCGGCGGCTTCCGGGGTCGCGGAGCACCAGCCGGTCGCCGAGCACGAGCGGCAGCGGCCGGTCCAGGGTGAGCCGCGCGTGGTCGTCGTCGAACGGCCGGAGCCGGGCCGGGACGGCGGCGGTGCCCACGTGCACGGTCAGGTGTTCGGGAGCCTCGGTGTACGGGGTGCCGGTCGCCCGCCGCATGTCCAGCACCCCGGTGAGCGGCCAGGCGTCCGGGCTGACCAGGACGTCGCCCCGACGGACCTGGTCGGCCGGCACGCCGCGCAGGTTCACCGCGACCCGGTCGGTCGGCGTCAGCACCTCGTGCGCCTGCCCGCGGCTCTGCAGCCCCCGCACCTGGGCCGGCCGCGGCGCGCCGTCGCCGAGAAGGTGCAGGTGCTCCCCGCGGGCGATGGCGCCGGCGGTCAGGGTTCCGGTGACCACGGTGCCGGCCCCGGTGATGGTGAACGACCGGTCCACCCAGAGCCGCAACCGGCCGGTGGCGTCCGGTGCCGGAGTTCCGGCGAGGACCTCATCGAGCAATGTGCGCAGCTGCGGCAGGCCGGTCCCCTCGACGGCGGACACGACGACTGCGGGGGCGTCCCGCAGGCCGGTCTCGACCAGCTCCGCGCGGGCCTGGGTCAGGGCGGCGGCGCCGCCGTCGGCCGCCCGGTCGGCGCGGGTGATGACGATCAGGCCGTGTCCGATGCCCAGGGCGGCGACCGCGTCCCGGTGATCGCTCGACTGCGCCCGCCAACCCTCGTCGGCGGCGACCACGAAGACCACCACCGGCGCCGGGCCGAGACCGGCCAGCATGTTGCCGAGAAACCTTTCGTGGCCAGGAACGTCGACGAACGCCAGGTCCCGGCCGGACGGCAGTGTGGTCCAGGCGAAACCGAGGTCGATGGTCAGGCCGCGGCGCCTCTCCTCCGCCCAGCGGTCGGGTTCCATCCCGGTGAGCGCCCGGACCAGGGTGCTCTTGCCGTGGTCGACGTGCCCGGCGGTGGCGACAACGTGCACCGCTCAGCCGTCCTCGAGCGCGGCACGGACCGCGGCGAGCAGCCGGTCGTCGTCGGTCTCGGGGACGCAGCGCAGATCGATCAGGCAGGCGCCGTCGTGCACCCGGGCCAGAACCGCGGGCGTCCCGGTCCGCAGCCGCGGCGCCGCCGACTCTGGCAATCGGACCGCCCAACCCGGCAGCGGCACGCCGGGCGCGCCACCGCCGCCGACCCGTCCGTCATGGGGAACGACCTGGGTGCCGACCGCTTCGGCGACGCGGGCGGTGCGATCCCGCAGGCGCTCGGCGTTGGCATGCAGCGACGCGATGACGGGCGACGGGCCGCCGGTCAGCGTGGCCTCCAGCGCGGCCAGGGTCAGCTTGTCGGCGCGCACCGCCCGGGCCAGCGGGTGCCGGGCCAACCGCTGCACGACGTCGGCGCGGCCGAGCAGCAGGCCGGCCTGCGGCCCGCCGAGCAACTTGTCGCCGCTGGCGGTCACGACGTCGGCGCCGGCGGCCAGCGTGGTGGCCGCGTCGGGCTCCTCCGGCAGCAACGGATCGGGTGCCAGCAGGCCGCTGCCGATGTCGACGACCAGCGGGAGACGGTGCTCGTCGGCGGTCCGGCGCAGTTCCCGAACGGAGACGGCGGAAGTGAAACCATCGACCCGGAAGTTGCTGGGATGCACCTTGAGCAGGCAGCCGGTATGCGGGCCGATGGCGTCGGTGTAGTCGCTCAGGTGGGTGCGGTTGGTGGTGCCGACCTCGCGGAGCCGGGCCCCCGTGGAGGTGATCAGGTCGGGCAGCCGGAACCCCGCGCCGATCTCGATCAGCTCGCCCCGGCTGACCACCACCTCCTGGCCGGCGGCCAACGCGGTGGTGGCCAGCACCAGCGCGGCGGCGCCGTTGTTCACGATCAGCGCGTCCTGCGCGGCCGGGCAGGCCGCGAGCAGGGCGGCCCGCGCCGCGGCGCCCCGCCGCGACCGGGTGCCGGTGGTCAGGTCGAGCTCCACGTCGACGTACCCGGCCGCGATGATCAAAGCCTCGCGCGCCGCCGCCGACAGCGGCGCGCGCCCCAGATTGGTGTGCACGACGACCCCGGTGGCGTTCAGTACCGGCGTCAAGGACGTCGGGGCGCCGCGGTCCAGCGCGGCGAGCAGGGCCGGTTGGACCTCGTGCGGTCCGATGCAACCTCGGCGGGCCCGTTCCTGCAGATCCCGGACGATCGTGCGGACCGTTTGGTCGCCCAGCCGTGCGCGGGCCGCCTCGACGGCCGGGAGGCCGAGCAGGTGATCCGTGCGCGGGATCAGCCGGCGTGGGTCGGTCGGGGTCACGTCCGTGATTCTGCCCTGGCGATCGAGGGAGGTGTTTCGGCGCTTCCGGGGCGTCTCAAAGCGCCGAAACCCCTCCCTCGATTCGGGCCTGGTGGCACGGGTGGCGGAGGCGGACGGGAATCGAACCCGCCAGGCCGAGATGCTCGACCTCACCGGTTTTGAAGACCGAGGGGACCACCAGGAACCCACACGCCTCCTTCGACGGCACCAGCCCGGCCAACCTACCCGTCGGCGCGAACACGGGGGTTTGTGGTCCAGCCCGGCGCAAGGCACCCTGTAAACATGTCCGCAGGAGTAGTGAGCGTGAGGTTGCCGGACGAGCTGAAGGCGCGGCTTGACGCGCTCACCGCGTCCACCGGCCGTTCTGCCGCCTACTACGTGCGTGAGGCGCTGATCGAGCACCTGGACGAACTCGAGTACGCGTATCAGCTGAAGGCCGAAGCGGAAGCCCCACGTCGCGGCGAGATGTCCGGCCCGACCTGGGAAAAGCTGATGGAGGAGGTCGGCCTCACCGAGGCCGAGCTCGATCGCCTGCCCACCGAACTCGGCCAAGGTGATCACTGAGCCCGCGCATGGGTAGAGCATGACAACGATCAGGTGGCAACTCATCCCGAGCTATCGGGTGATCATCGACATCCGTCGTGGAGAGTTGACGCTGATCGCGCTTGACCTGGGACACCGCTCGGCCGTCTACGAGTGGATGCCCGACATCGGTTTCGATCTACTCTCAGTCGGTGACCGCGACAGAGACGACAGCGTCGGGTGCCATCAGGCTGACCGGCTACGCCCACGGCGGCGGCTGTGCCTGCAAGATCCCGCCCGGCGAGCTGGAGGACGCGGTCCGCGGCCTTGTCGGGCAGACCGGTGACGACGTGCTGGTCGGTTTGGACAGCGGCGACGACGCCGCAGTGGTCCGCCTTCGTGACGATCTCGCGGTGATCTCGACCGCCGACTTCTTCACTCCGGTCGTCGACGACGCCTACGACTGGGGCCGCATCGCCGCGGCCAACGCTCTCTCGGACGTGTACGCGATGGGCGGGCGGCCGGTCGTCGCCATCAATCTGGTCGGCTGGCCGCGGGGGGTGCTGCCGATGGAACTGATGACCGAGGTGCTGCGGGGCGGCGTCGATGTGGCCGCGCAGGTGGCGTGCCCGGTCATCGGTGGTCACACCATCGACGACCCGGAGCCCAAGTACGGCATGGCGGTCACCGGCGTGATCGATCCGAAAGACCTGCTGCGCAACGACTCCGCCGCTGCGGGTCTGCCCATCACGCTGACCAAGCCGCTAGGCCTCGGCCTGCTGAACAACCGGCACAGGCAGACCGGAGAGGTGTTCGCCGAGGCCATCGACACGATGACCCAGCTCAACCGGGAGGCGTCCGAGGCGGCGGTCGCGGCCGGGCTGCGGGCCGCGACCGACGTCACCGGGTTCGGACTGCTCGGCCACCTGCACAAGATGTGCCGGGCGTCCGGGGTGGGGGCGGTGATCGACCGGAGCGCGGTGCCGGTGCTCGACGCCGCCCGGGTTGCGCTGCGAGACGGCTTCGTGCCCGGCGGGTCCCGCCGCAACCTGGACTGGGTGCGCCCGCACCTGACCACCGCCGCCGACGTCACCGAGGACGACCTGATCATCCTGGCCGACGCGCAGACCTCCGGCGGACTGCTGGTGGTCGGCGAACTGCCCGGCCACCCCGTCATCGGGCACGTCGTCGCCGGGGCGGGCATCGAGGTGCGTTGAGCGGACGGGGTCAGGGCAGGCGGTGACCGACGGCGCTTCGGTGGCCGATGGCAAGATCAGTCCTCGAGGAAACCCCGAAGCCAGTCACGCACCTCGATGAGCGTCGCCTGATCGACGCGTCCGGACGGACCGACCAGCCGTTCCCGACTCAACGTTCGCGGTTGCTCGGTCATCGCCCATGACGGCCGTGGGAGTCCGCAGTCGCCCAGGTCGATGTGGTTCGGCCAACGCCGATCCACCGTTGTGATGGGCACGACGATGACCAGAGCTGTGACGGCTCGGAGATATCCGGCTGAGGCGACGACCAGGACCGGACGACGGCCCGACTGCTCGCGTCCTCTCACCGGATCGAGTTCGGCCCACCACACTTCTCCGGGCTCGAGTTCAGGCACTAGCGGCGTCGGACAGCTCCACCCGTTCCCATTCCGAGGTCTCGGTGGAGTAATCGGCGAGGACGTCGGGCGGTGTCGCTGCGATCGCGGCGGCAAGTTCGTCCATTCGAAGACGGCGATCCTCGGCATCGATCAGGTGCGCGACGTGTTCGCCAAGTGTCCGGTGCGCGGCCCTGGCTTGGGTGCGCAGCCGGTCACGAGTGGCCGAGTCGAGCTTGATCGTCGTACTGGTCATACCCAAAGTATGACATTGGTGGGAACCGCCGATGACGGCCAGAGTCTGCGCCGGTCCGGTCTCGTTTCGGCGTTCCGCCGGGCTGACGAATTCGAACGGCAGCTTGTAGATCCAGAAGCCACCGAGGTGGGTGCGGTGATCGACCGGGGCGCCGCAGCAGCGCCTACGTCGACACCGTGCGGGCGCTCGGGGTCGTTGGCGCGTCGACTGAACCGTGTGCGGGTTCCCGGGCCGCCGGGACCCCGCAGACGGTTCAGTCGATGGTCGTGCGGACTCAGCGGACGGTGGTGATCGAGTCGTCGGTGATCCCCGCGGCCCGGCGGGCGGCGAGCCGACGCTTCTGCGGTTCGATGGTGTACTTCGGGTCCTTGGCCGAGTGGATGCCGGCCTCGAAGATGCCGAAGCGGGTCAGCGCCGAGGCGGCCAGCAGGGTCACTCCCGACACCACCGCGATCGCCCGGTGCCGGCCGGCGAACAGCGCCCCTACGCCGCCGGCGATGGTCAGCGCCTCGCTCCACTTGAGCAGCTTGCCGGACTGACCGTGGTGCAGCGTCTCGGCCACCGTCGGGTCCATGTTGCGGTGCAACACCTTCGTCGCCGCGGTCTCCACGGCCGCGCCGATCACCGCGAGCGTCCGCGCCGGACCGGCCTCGTCGACGGGTGTGGTGATCATGGCCAGCCCGCCGGAGGCCAACGCCGCCGAGCTCACGAACACGAACGGCAACTCGTTGCGGGCCGCGTTCCAGGTCGGGTTGGCCGTGTCGCCGAGCAGCACCGCCGTGTACGCCGCCAGCGGCGGGGCGAATGCCGCCGCCCACAGTCCGGCGCCGACATCCACCACCGGCAGCAGCTTGCGCAGCGGGCCGAGCGGGAACCGGGATGCCGTCAGCCGGTCGACCTCGATGGCGGCGGTGACCCCGGCGCCGGCGCTGTACAGGGTCAGGATCCAGGAGCCGATGCTCATCGGCGAGGTCACCTTGACGGTCCGCAGCATGTTCAGGAACCGCTCCGGGCGGCCCAGATCGAGCACCAGCGCCGCGCTGCCCAGCCCGATCGCGGCGATGGCGCCCAGCCGCGAGTTGCGGCGCAGCTTCGGTCGCCCGGTGAGCTGGGCGCCGGCCGCGAGCAGTCCGGAACCGGCGGACAGGCCGCCCAGGAACAGGTAGGCGGGGATCTCCTCCCCCCAGGGCGGCGGCTTGACCACCGGCCGGCCGTAGTAGGAAGTGAACTCCACGTCCGGCACCATCGACATCTCGCGGGAGCCGTCGCCTGACTGGGTACTGCCGGGCCGCTGGCGCTTTCCGTCGCGCCGACCACCCCGCCGCCGTCCGGCCGGCTCGGGTGGGCGCAGGCTGTCGAACTCGGAGGTCGTCACCGCTTTCGTCCCGTCAGGAAGGAGACGACGACCGCCGCGATCATGCCGACGGCTGCGACGCCCGCCCGGTTGAACATGCTCGGCAGGTCGGCGGTCGGCACCCGGGGGTCCGGCGGCAGGCCGTACACCTCGGGCTCGTCGAGCAGCAGGAAGACCGACCCGGTTCCACCGACGCCGTCATTGGCGTTGGCGCCGTACAAGCGGGCTTCGGTCATCCCCTGGTCGTGCAACTCCTGCACGCGCTGCTTGGCCTGGGCGACCAACTCGTAGTGGTCGCCGTACTTGATCGAGGTGGTCGGGCAGGTCTGGGCGCAGGCCGGGGTCTGGCCGTCCCGGATCCGGTCGTAGCACAGCGTGCACTTCTGGGCGACGCCGACGTTGCGCACGTCCGGATGCTCGGCCCGCGATCCCGTCGCGTAGGTGCCGTCCGACCGCCGTTCGATGACGCCGAACGGGCAGCCGGCCACGCAGGTGCCGCAGCCGTTGCACACGTCGTCCTGCACCACCACGGTCCCGAACTCGGTGCGGAACAGCGCGCCGGTCGGGCAGACGTCCAGGCAGCCGGCGTGCGTGCAGTGCTTGCACACGTCCGAGGACATCAGCCAGCGGAAATCGGCGGTGTCCGGCGGGGTCAGGTCGACGGGTTCGGCAGCGGCGGACGACCGCACCGACGGCATGCCCAGGCCGACCAGCGCCCGCCCGGACTCCCGGGCCTGCTCGATCCGCTCGCGCCCCTGCTCGATGAACGCGACGTGCCGCCAGGTGCTGGCCCCGAGCGAACCGGTGTTGTCATAGGAGGAACCGAGGATCTGCAGGTCGCCGTCCCGCGGGTTGCGGTTCCACTCCTTGCAGGCCACCTCGCAGGCCTTGCAGCCGATGCAGATCGACGTGTCGGTGAAAAAGCCGGTGCGCCGCTCCCGGTCCACCGACCAGCGGGCGGCGAACGCCGGATCGGTCGGGCCGCTCAGTTGGTGGGCGAGCGGCAGGCCCTCCGTCTGGGTGGGCGGCGGGACGGTGGAGTTCCGGGTGCCGCGTCGGCGGCTGATCGGGGACCTCATTCCGCGCTCACCATCACGTCAGTTCTCCTTGCCGCGGTCGCGGTCGCCGGCCGGTGGATAGATGATCTCCCGGGCGGGGTCGGTCACCCGCTCATTGTCGGTCTGCACGGTGGTGCCCGATCGCGACTGGTACTCGGCGACCAGCCGCAGCAGGTCCTCACCCTGCGGGCGGCGACCCGGCCGGATGTCGCACGACCCGACCTTGGACTCCTGGATTTGCACGTTCGGATCCATGGTGATACCCAGCAGGTCGTTGGCGGCGTCGCCGCTGACCACCGCGTCCCCGCCGACGCCCCAGTGATAGGGCAGGCCGATCTGGTGCACCGTGTGGCCGCCGACGATCAGCGGCGTCATCCGATCGGTGACCAGCACCTTCGCCTCGATCGCGGTGCGCGGCGAGATGATGGTCGCCCAGCCGTAGTTCTCCAGTCCCCGCTCGGCGGCCAGCTCGGGGGAGACCTCGCAGAACATCTCCGGCTGCAGCTCGGCCAGGTACGGCAGCCAGCGGCTCATCCCGCCGGCGGTGTGGTGCTCGGTCAGCCGGTAGGTGGTGAACACGTACGGGTAGACGTCGACCCCGGGCTCGCCGGCGCTGGGCGCCCAGAGGTTGTCCTTGCCCGGCATCAGGAGCCGGGACGGGCTCTGCTGCTGCGGGTACAGCGCGTTGGCGATCGGGGATTCCTGCGGCTCGTAGTGGGTGGGCAGCGGGCCGTCCACCATGCCATTGGGCGCGAACAGCCAGCCCTTGCCGTCGGCCTGCATGATGAACGGGTCGTCGCCGGCCAGGGCCGCGGCGCCGCCCAGCTCCGGATCCGGGCGGGCGTGCGGGGCCCGGTCGGCCACGAAGTCGGGAATGTCGTCGCCGACCCACCGACCCTGCTCCGCGTCCCACCAGACGAGTTTCTTGCGTTCGCTCCACGGCTTGCCGTCCGGGTCGGCCGACGCCCGGTTGTACAGGATCCGCCGGTCGGCCGGCCAGGCCCAACCCCATTCGGACTGGCTCGGCCCGCCGCCGCCGCGGTACCGGCGGCGCGCCGCCTGGTTGACGCCGTCCGCGTACACCCCGGTGTAGATCCAGCAGCCGCCGACGGTGCTCCCGTCGGCCCGCATCTGCAGGTAGGACGAGAGCGGCTGTCCGGCGTCCGGGCCGGTCAGGTGGTAGCCGTTGATCTCCCGCAGCACGGATTCGGGGATGACCTCGCCGTGGTCGTCCAGCGGGTAGTCCCAGGTCAGGTCGAGCAGCGGACGGTCGCGCGGGTCGGTGGAATCGGCCAGCCGGGCCCGGATCCGCCGGCCGAGCTCGTAGAAGAACTCCAGCTCGGGCTGCGCCTGCCCGGGCGGGTCGACCGCCTTCTCCCGCCACTGCACCAGCCGCTGGGTCTGAGTGAACGACCCGGCCTTCTCCACGTGAGTGGCTGCCGGCAGGAAGAACACCTCGGTGCCGATGTCCTCGGTCTTCAGCTCGCCGGAGGCGATCTCCGGGCCGTCCTTCCACCAGGTGGCCGACTCGATCAGGTTGAGATCCCGCACCACCAGCCACTTCAGGTGGGACATGCCCAGGCGCTGCATGCGGCCGTTGGCCGACCCGACGGCCGGGTTCTGGCCGAGGATGAAGTAGCCGTCGACCTTGTCCTCGAGCATGTCGTGGACGGTCTGGTAGGTGCCGTGCGGCCCGGTCAGTTTGGGCAGGTAGTCGTATGCCCAGTCGTTCTCGGCCGTCGCCGCGTCACCCCACCAGGCCTTGAGCAGGCTGACCACGTACGTGTCGGCGGCCGCCCAATAGCCCTTCTGCTGCTTGGACGAGATGGCGTCCAGATAGTCCTGGTAGGTGTCGTGCCTGCCGACCATCGGCATCGGCAGGTAGCCGGGCAGCAGGTTGAACAGGGTCGGGATGTCGGTGGAGCCCTGGATGCTGGCGTGCCCGCGTAGCGCCATGATGCCGCCGCCGGGGCGGCCCATGTTGCCCAGCAGCAGCTGCAGGATCGCCGAGGTCCGGATGAACTGGGCGCCCAGCGTGTGCTGGGTCCAGCCGACCGCGTACGCGAAGCAGGTGGTGCGGTCCCGGCCGGAGTTCTGCGTGATCGAGTCGGCCAGGTAACGGAAGTCGGCGGCGGAGATGCCGCAGACCTGCGTGACCATCGCCGGGGTGTACCGGGCGTAGTGCCGCCGCAGGATCTGGAACACGGTGCGCGGGTGCTGCAGGGTCTCGTCGCGCCTCACCTCGGCGCGCGGCAGGGTCGGTCCGCCGCTGCCGTGCTCGTCGCCGGCCGCGCGGGCCGACGCGGTCGCACCGTGCTCAACCTCGGCGGCGGGCCCATCGGCCGCGGTCTCGTAGGCCCAGGTGGACGGGTCGTACTTGCCGGTCTCCGGGTCGAACCCGGAGAACAGGCCGCCGAGGTCCTCGGTGTCCCGGTAGTCCTCGTTGACGATCGTCGCCGCGTTCGTATAGGCGACGACGTAGTCGTGGAACCACAGGTCGTTGTCCAGGATGTGCTTGATCAGCGCGCCCAGCAGCACCACATCGGACCCGGCCCGGATCGGGATGTGCTTGTCCGCGACTGCAGATGTTCGGGTGAACCGCGGGTCGACGTGGATGACCCGCGCCCCGCGAGACTTGGCCT
>Ga0164241_10002514_pt1 | contig 19683 bp, 19 predicted proteins | sample OricomyardsoilBY_FD_108780 | JGI IMG/M metagenome (GOLD analysis project Ga0164241, IMG submission 108780) | Backyard soil microbial communities from Emeryville, California, USA - Original compost - Back yard soil (BY) | ecosystem: Environmental > Terrestrial > Soil > Unclassified | place: USA... | reverse complement strand
CGTTCTCCGGCGCGGTCCAGGACGGCTTCGTGTGGGGGCGCGGCGCGGGGGACATGAAGGGAATGGTCGCGATGACCGTCGCCCTGGCCCGCCAGTTCCGGACCCATGGGTTCGTCCCGCCGCGTGACCTGGTGTTCTCCTTCATGTCCGACGAGGAAGCCGGGGGAGCGTTCGGCGCGCACTGGCTGGTCGACAATCACCCGGAACTGTTCGACGGCGTGACGGAGGCGGTCTCCGAGGTCGGCGGCTTCTCCATCCCGCTCGGCGACGAGCGCCGTGCCTACCTGGTCGCCGCGGCCGAGAAAGGCGTCGCCTGGGCGACCCTGCGGGCCACCGGCACCGCCGGCCACGGTTCGATGATCAACAGCGACAACGCGGTCAGCCGGGTTGCCGCGGCCGTGACCCGCCTCGGCGCGCACGAGTTCCCGATCGTGCACACCGCGACCGTCGACGCGCTGCTGGCCCGCATCAGCGAGCTCACGGGTCTGGAGTTCCCCGACGGCGATCTGGCGGGGGCCGTCGACAAGATCGGGCCGGTGTCCCGCATCGTCAACGCGACCCTGCGCAACACCGCGAACCCGACGATGCTGCGCGCCGGCTACAAGGCGAACGTGATCCCGTCCACGGCGGAGGCGACGGTCGACTGCCGGGTGCTGCCCGGCTCCCAACACACCTTCCGGGAGGAGGTCGCGGCCATCGTCGGCGACGACATCGAGATCGACTGGGTCTGGCAGCCGCCGCTGGAATATCCGTTCGAGGGCCGCCTCGTCGACGCGATGGCGGCCGCGGTCACCGCCGAGGACCCGGACGGGGTGGCGCTGCCGTACATGCTGTCCGGCGGCACCGACAACAAGGCGTTCGACCGGCTGGGTGTTGCCGGCTACGGCTTCTCGCCCATGCGGCTGCCCGCCGACCTTGACTTCACCGCTCTGTTCCACGGCGTGGACGAGCGGATCCCGGTGGACGGACTGACCTTCGGCGTCCGAGTGCTGGACCGGCTCATCCGCACCTGCTGAGCATCCCGATGGACGGGCCGGAACCCTCGGACACCGGCAACCTGATCGCCATGCTTCTGGCTTTCGGCGTCCGCGTCGATCCCGGCCTGAGCCCGGCCGAGCTCGCCTCGGTCGAGGCCCGCCATGGGTTCCGGTTCGCGGCGGAGCACCGTGCGCTGCTGGCGGCCGGGCTACCCGTCGGCGAGCGGTGGCCGAACTGGCGTAACGGACCCGCGGCGGACCTACGCGACATGCTGGGCCGGCCCCGCGACGGCCTGCTGTTCGATGTCGAGCACAACGACTTCTGGCCGCGCTCCTGGGGCCCCGCCCACCCGACGACAGCGCCGAATCCGACGAGCTTTGACGCAGGCGCGCCTTCCCGGCCGTAGGGTCACGTGCCCGGGACAGCCAGCCGGAAAAGGGCCGTCGTCAGCGCGGCCAACCCGACCACAACCAGGAACGGCGCCCGCCGCCAGACGGCGATCCCGGCCACCGCCAGGCCGGCCGCCCGGGCGTCGAGCACCAGGCTCGAGCCGGTCGAGAATGTCTGCACCGCGACCAGCGCGGCGAGCAGCACGATCGGCAGCAGCGCGGAGATCCGGTGCACCCGGGGCCTTTTCAGAACCGACTCGGGCACGGACACACCGGCCAGTTTGAGCAGGTAGCAGCCCAGGCAGCCGACCAGCACCCCGATCCAGAGCGTCACGATGCACCGTCCCGCGGCGGATCGATCTCCTCGACGACCTCGTCGATCCCGGAGGCACCTTCCGGACCGGTCCTGCCGGGCAGGAACGCGGCGACGATCCCCACCAGCGCCGCGATCAGCACCGGGAAGCCGACCGGCACGAACGGCACCGCCACCACCGCGACCAGGGCGGCCACCAGCGCGATCGCCCAGGCTTCTCGTCCGCGGAGCCGGGGAGCGAGCAACGCCAGGAACGCGGCCGGGGCGGCCGCGTCCAGGCCGAGTGCCCGCGGGTCGGCCAGCCACGCCGCGCCGAGCACCCCGATCAGCGTGCCCAGATTCCACAGCACGAACACGCCCAGACCAGTCGCGTAGAAGCCCAGCCGGGCCGCCTGCGGCGAGTCGCGGCCGATGGACATCGCCGTCGACTCGTCGATGATCAGCTGGGCGGAGGCGAACCGGCGCCAACCGCGGAGTTGGAGCAGTTCGGTCAGCCGCAGCCCATACAGCGCGTTGCGGGCGCCCAGCATGATCGCGGTCGCCGCCCCGGCCAGCGGCGCGCCCCCGCCGGCCACCACCCCGACCAGGCCGAACTGGCTGCCGCCGGTGAACATCAGCAGGGACAGCGCCACCGTCTGCCACAGGTCCAAACCGCCGGCCAGTGCGATCGCGCCGAACGAGATGCCGTACGCGCCGGTCGCGATCGACACGCCGGCCGCGTCCCGCAGCACCGCGGACCGGGTCAGTTGCCAGGCCGGGTCGACCGCCCCGCTCACCGTTCCCCGCGACGGACCGTCATGGGATCAGGTCGGGGAGCAGCGCGGGGGAGCGCTTGCGGCGCAACCACACCCGCCGGGTGCCGTCCGGGAACCTGAGCACCCGGGCCAGCTCCCAGCCGGCGAACTCGGCGCGGATCGCGAGCATCGACGCGGCCGCGGATCGGGACACGCGCGGATCGATCCGCAGCGGCTGGTATTCGAACTCGTCGCTGGGCGCCCACCTCGGCCGGACCGCGGTCGACGCCCCGGACTCGCCGTCGCCGACGGCCGCCTCCGCACCGGCATCGCTGGAACCGAACATCCCGCCATCATGCCGAATTCGTCAGCGGAAGGGTGTCCTGCCCCTGGTCGGCCGGCCCCGGGACCGGAGAGAGCGCCTCCCGCAGCAGTCGGGTCAGTCGGGTCCGACGAGGGATCGAGCCGACCTCCCGCACCCCGCGGGCCACCGCCGGACCGGCCGCGTGTACCACCGACAGGTGCCGCCGGGCCCGGGTCAGCGCGGTGTAGACCAGCGGCCGGGAGAGCATGGTGCCGGCCTCGGGCGGCAGGACCGCGACGACGGCCTCCCATTCGGAGCCCTGCGCCCGGTGCACCGTGATCGCCCAACCGTGCAGCAGGTCGCCGAGCGCCTTGCCGCTGATCTCGGCCTCACCGCCGGTGAACGCGACCCGGATCGAGTTATCGCCGCAGGACAGCACGGTGCCGACCTCGCCGTTGGCATAGCCGGTGGGTTCGGCGTCCAGGTGGTTGGCGGTGGCCACCACCCGGTCGCCGGGGTCGAAGCCGCGGACGGTGCCATTGCCCGGATTGAGCTCGGCCTTGAGCGCCCGGTTCAGTGCCTGGGTGCCGGCCGGTCCGCGGTGCACGGGGGTGACGACCTGGATCTGGTCACGATCGCATTCGAAGACGCGGGGGATGGAGTCGGTGACGACCTGCACGACGCGGTGCGCGGCCTCGTCGGACCCGCGGGCCGGCACGATCACCACTTCGTGCGTGGGGTCGCTGACGGGGGGCAACTCGCCGGCGCGGACCGCGATGGCCAGGCGAGCGATGGTCCCACCCTCGTCCTGCCGGTACAGCTTGGTCAGCTCGGTGACGGGGATCGCGCCACTGTCGATCAGGTCGCCCAGGACCCGTCCGGGTCCGATGGACGGGAGCTGAGCGGGGTCGCCGACGATCACCAGGTGCGCCCCGTCGGCGATGGCGGCGATCAGCGCGGCGCCGAGTTCGACGTCGAGCATTGAGGTCTCGTCGACGACGACCACCTTGGCCTCGATCGGGTTGCCGGCGTCCCGGTCGAAGACGTAGGACGTGGAGCCGGCGTCCGGTGGGCGGGCGTCCAGCAGCCGGTGCACGGTCGAGGCGGCGCTGCCGGCCAGCTCCTCCAGTCGTTTGGCGGCCCGGCCGGTCGGCGCGGCCAGCGCGATCGACGCCTCGACCTCGGTGCACAGCTTGACGATCGCCTCGACCGTGCGACTCTTGCCGGTGCCGGGCCCGCCCGTGAGCAGGCTGACGCCGTGCCGGGCGGCGAGCGCGACGGCACCGCCCTGCACCTCGTCGAGGTCGGTGACGGCCCGTCCCACCGCCCGCTCGCCGGCCAGGGTCTTGGCGGTGCGGATCAGCCGGGCCAGCCCCTCGGCGATCGTCGTCTCGGCGTCGGCCAGCTGTTTGCGCGCCAACCATCGTTCGCCGCCGCCGTCGGGCGCGGGCACCGACAGCACGTCCTCGGAGAGCAGGGCGGCCCCGATCGCCGGCTCCGGGTCGACACCGAACGGCCGGATCCCGGCGGCGACCAAGGCGGCCGGTGAGGTGGTGTGCCCGTCCCGGGCGTGCCGGGCCAGCGTCCATTCGACCAGCGCACGTCCCCGACGCGGGTCGTCCCGCCGCACGTCGGGGTGCAGTTCGCGGGCCAGCCGGTCGGCCTGCGTGACCGTGGCGTCCGGCAGGACGGCGATCAGCCGCCACGGGTCGTCGCGAAGCCGGGTCGGCGCGTCGATCCCGAGGGCATCGGCGAGCCTGGTCGCCCAGCGGGCGGGAATCTCCACCGGGACCAGCAGTTCGGCGATGTCGTACAGCTGGCCGGCGCCGATGAAGCCGGTCAGCAGCCGGCCCGCCCGGCGGTCGGTCATCCGCGGGAGGGCGGCGAGGTTGGCCGCGGTGACGTCGGCGGGGGAGCGGATGCCGGCCGCGGCGAGCTGCTTGCCCAGGCCCGGCCCGACGCCCGGCCACAGGCCGGCGGCGCAGAATTCGGCGAACACGTCGGGCACGCCCGGCAGGCTACCCGCCTCCCGGTCCTCGTCCGAGCCGCCTCCGCTCGCCGCCGCCCCGGCCGAACACCTCTCCACGCCTCGAGCGGACCCACCCGGGCCGCGGACACCCCAGCCTGCGGAGCATCAGCGGGCGCCACACCGGCCGAACCTCCGCAGCCCGGACCCAGACGCCGACTCAGCCGCCCGATTCCGCGACCGGCCACGGTGCGCGGAACATCCGCAGGCGCCACACCGGCCGAACTTCCGCACCAGGCCCGCAGGTCGCGACCATTGTGGAAAGGTCCGCACTGAGAGCTGACTCCGGATCCAGTCCGCACCCCAAGATTGTGGATAACTCAGTTTGGCCCTTCCGAAGCAGTCACGATCGTCACCATGTTGCTTCGCAAGGTCGCTGCCGACCCGGTCTGGTTCGCGGTCGCAGCTGACCAGGGCGGCCTGATCAGTCGTCGTCAGCTCCTCGACCTCGGGCTGACTCGTTCCGAGGCGGCCACCAACGTCGACAACGGACGCTGGCAACGTGTCCACCCCGGGGTCTACGCCACCTTCACCGGCACGATCGGCCCGGAGCAGGAGGTGTGGGCGGCCCTGCTGTACGCCGGTCGCGGCGCGGCCGCCTGCTGCTCGACCGCCCTATGGCTGTTCGGGGTGACCGACCAGAAGCCCGACGCCCTGCACATCTCGGTCCCGGAGGCTCGCCGGGTCGGACGACTGCCGGACGTTCGCATGCACCGACGACGGGCCCTCAACCGACGGGAGACGCCTATACACCCGGCCGCCGTCCCGCCACGCATCCGGATCGAGGAGTCGCTGTTGGACGAATGCGCCAAGCTCCCCGAGGCCGACGTGGTGGGGCTGGTCCTGCGAGCGATCCAACGACGCAAGACCACCCCGGGCCGAATCGAGGGAGCGATCAGCGCGCGGAGCTACCAGCCACGGCGCGCCCTGCTTCGTGACCTGCTGGCCGAAGCGGGAGACGGCGTGGCCTCGCCACTGGAGATGCACTATCGACGGCGGGTCGAGGTCCCCCATCGACTCCCGATCGGTCGACGCAATCTGCTCGACGTCACGGTGCCCGGACGGAAGCGGTATCGCGACGTCGAGTACGAGCGGTGGCGGCTGATCGTCGAGCTCGACGGGCAGGAGGCGCATCCACCCGACCAGGCATTCCGAGACATGCGCCGGGACAACGAGACGACGCTCACCGGGCGCAACGTGCTGCGTTTCGGTTGGCGCGATGTCGTCGGGGAGCCGTGCGTCGCCGCCGCGCAGGTGGGGCTCGCGCTGCAACAACGCGGCTGGCCGGAACCAATCGGTCGCTGCGGTACCGCCTGTCTGATCCCACCCACCGCACAGTGTTGTTGACGCTCAGCGCTGCCGGCCGAGGGGGGCCTGATTGCGGAAGATCCGCAGGCGCCACACCTGCCGAACCTCCGCACCCAACGGGAGGCCTCCGACGCGCCGCCCGCCGGAACCGAGCCGCGGAAGAACAGCAGGCGCCACACCTGCCGAACCTCCGCACCCAACCGGAGGGCCGCACGCAGCAGGGGCGCCGCACCAGCGCCGCCGCACCCAGCGCCCGCCGTGGTAGGGGCGAGACGCAAGTTGACCGGCTCAGGTCGCGCTGACGTCGTCCAGGGCGCTGCGGATCTCGGCCGGCAGGACCACCTGCTCGGCCCCGAGCGAGCCGATCAGCTGCGCCCGGTCCCGCGCGCCGACGACGACGGACGTCACCGCGGGCCGGCCCAATACCCACCCGCAGGCCACCGAAAGCGGCGTCGTGCCCAGGCCTTCGGCCGCGGTGGCGACCGCCTCGACCACCCGCGCCGCCTGTTCCGTGCGGTAGCGCCCGACGTACCGGGTGAAGTGCGGGGACGCGCCCCGCGACTCGGCCGGAGTGCCGTGCCGGTACTTGCCGGTGAGCACCCCGCGCCCCAACGGCGCCCAGGCCAGCAGACCCAGCCCGTGCACCGCCGCGGCGGGTTGCAGGGTCTCCTCGGAGGATCGGTCGAGCAGCGAGTACTCGGCCTGCGCACCGACCAGGGGCGACGAGCCGGCGGAGGCGAGCAGCCAGGACGCCAGGGTGGCCGCCTGCCAGCCGGTCATCCCCGACACTCCGACGTACCTGGCCCGCCCGGAGGACACGGCCAGGGACAGCGCCGAGCAGGTCTCCTCGAACGGCACCGCGGCGTCGAAGCCGTGCGCCTGCCACAGGTCGACATGGTCGGTGCCCAACCGGGCCAGCGAGGCGTCCAGGGCGGCCAGCAGCGAACCACGCCCGCCGCCGACCCCCACCGAGGTGGTGGACAGCACCACCGACGAGCGCGGCACGACGTCCGGCACCAGCGTCCCGAGGATCGACTCGGCCGCCCCGTCGCCGTAGACGTTGGCGGTGTCGATGAGCGTGCCGCCGGCCTCGACGAACGCCTCCAGCTGGGCCGCGGCGGCATCGGCGTCGGTGTCCCGACCCCAGGTCATCGTGCCCAGCGCCAGCCGGGAGACCTGCAGGCCGCTGCGCCCCAGATAGCGCGAGTCCATACCCGCCAACCTATCGACAGCGGGCAGTGGGCCAGGGCGGGGGTGCGCTCCCGGTACCGTTGCCAGGCGGTGCCGCACCCCGGCACCGGCGTCATCGCAACCGAACCAGCACGCTCCGTGACGACAGGCCGGAGCGCGCGTCGACACAGGGGGCACCCGCAGAAGTGGCTCGCAAAATGCGCATCGGCCTGAACCTTGGCTACGTCAGCACCGCCGAAGAACTGGCCGACAACCTGGCCCTGGCCGTGGCCGCCGAATCCCTGGGCTTCGACTGCGTGTGGGCGGCCGAGGCGTACGGGTCGGACGCGGTGACCGTGCTGTCGGCGGTGGCCGCCCGCACCCACCGGATCGGCATCGGGTCAGCGGTGCTGCAGATCCCGGGTCGCACACCGGCGATGACGGCGATGACGGCGGCCACCCTGGATGCGCTGTCCCAGGGCCGGTTCAGCCTTGGCCTGGGCGTGTCCGGCCCGCAGGTGTCCGAGGGCTGGCACGGCGTCCGGTTCGCCGACCCGATCGGCCGCACCGAGGAATACGTGCAGATCGTCCGGCAGGCCATCAGCCGACGCCGCGTCACCGCGGGCGGCGACCATTTCACCCTTCCGCTGCCCGGCGGGCAGGGCAAGTCCCTGGTGCTGGCGCTGCAGCCGGTGCGTCCGCGGATCCCGATCTACCTGGCCGCGATCGGCCCGAAGAACCTGGACCTGACCGGACGCATCGCCGACGGCTGGCTGGGCATCTTCTTCGATCCCGACACCGCGGGCACGTCCATCACCCGGATCGGCCAGGCCGCGACCGACGCCGGACGCAACCCCGCCGACATCGACATCTGCGTGACGGTGCCGACCTCGGTGGACGCCGACCCGGTCCGGGCCGCCAACCGCGCCCGCGGCCACGCCGCCCTGTACATCGGCGGCATGGGTTCGCCGAAGACGAACTTCTACCACCGCACCGCCTCCGAGATGGGCTTCCGCGAGGAGGCCGACGAGGTGCAGCGCCGGTTCCTGGCCCGGGACTACGCCGGCGCCGCCGCCGCAGTGCCCTACGACTTCATCGACCGCACCGGTCTGCTCGGCGACGAGCGGCGGATCGCCGAACGGCTGGACCGGCTCGCGAACGCGGGTGTCACCTCCATCGCGGTGGCCTGCTTCGACGCCGACCTGGACGGCAGGATCGCCACTCTGACCACGGTGGCCGCCGCCGCCGAGCGCGCCGGGGTGGGCGCATGAACGCAGGGCGGGCGGACGTGCACGGTGTCGGCACGAGCGATCAACACAAGGCCGGCGCCGTTCGCCGGGACACCGGGCGGGTGCCATCGGTACCTGTGAGGTGCCCCGGAAGGGCGGCGGCGTGAACCTGCTGCAGGCGGTCATCCTCGGCATCGTCGAGGGCCTCACGGAATTCCTGCCGGTCTCCTCGACCGGGCACCAGACCATCGTCGCCGGGCTGATGGGCCTGCAGATCGACGACCCGTCCATCACGTCCTTCATCGCCGTCATCCAGGTCGGCGCGATAGCCGCGCTCGTCCTGTACCTACGCAGGGACATCGGCCGGCTGCTGATGGCCTGGTTCCGCGGCCTGCGGCACGCCGAGGAACGCAGTGACCCCAGCTACCGCGAGGCCTGGCTGGTGATCATCGGGTCGATCCCGATCGCCGTCGTCGGGGTGCTGGCCCGAGACCTGATCAAGGGGCCGCTGCGGTCCCTGTGGGTGGTGGCGATCGCGCTGATCGTCTGGGGCGTCGTCATGCTGATCGCCGAGGCGATGGCCACCCAGCAGCGCCAGGAGAAGGACCTGCGGCTGAAGGACGCGCTGATCATCGGCGGAACCCAGGCGCTGGCCCTGATCCCCGGCATCTCCCGATCGGGCGCCACCATCTCGGCCGGCCTGATGCTCGGGGTGAACCGGGTGACGGCGGCCCGGTTCGGCTACCTGCTGGGCATCCCCGCCCTGGCCGGGGCCGCCGTGCTCGAGGTGCCGGACGCCATCAAGGCCGGGGGAGTGGGCCTGCCGCTGACTCTGGTCGGCACGGGCGTCAGCTTCGTCGTGGCCTACGTCACGGTCGCCTGGATGCTGCGGTTCGTCACCAACCACACCATCCGGGTGTTCGTCTGGTACCGTTTCGCGCTGGCCGCCGTGCTGATCCTGTTGCTGACCACCGGTTTCGTCACCGACACCGGGGTCAGGGTGTGAACCGGCCCCAGGATGAGAAGGCCGAGGAGCGCAGGCCGCCGACCGTCACGGTCGTCCTGGTCAGGCACGGCCGATCCACCTCCAACGCCGCCGGCACGCTGGCCGGCCGCACCCCCGGAGTGGAGCTGGACGAGCAGGGCCGGGAGCAGGCCGCCAACCTCGCCCGACGCCTGAGGGAGATCAGCATCGACCGGCTGGTCTCCTCGCCGCTGGAGCGGTGCCGGCAGACCCTGGCGCCGCTGGCCGCCGCGCTCGACCTTCCGGTCACCATCGACGACCGGCTGCTCGAGGTGGATTACGGCACCTGGTCCGGCCGCGCCCTGCGGGAACTACTGCACGAGCCGCTTTGGCGCGTCGTGCAGGCCCATCCGTCGGCGGCGGTGTTCCCGGAGGGCGAGGGCCTGGCCGACATGTCGACCCGGGCCGCCGAGGCGATCCGCGGCATCCGGCAGTCGGCGACCGAGGATCTGACCGTGCTGGTGTGCTCGCACGGTGACGTCATCAAGGCGATCCTGGCCGACGCGCTGGGCCTGCACCTGGACGCGTTCCAGCGGATCGTCGTCGCCCCGGCGTCGGTCTCGGTGATCAGGTACACGCCGCTGCGCCCGTTCGTCGAGCGCATCAACGACACCGGCGACCCGATCCTGGCCCAACCACCCACCCCGACCGCCCCCACCGACGAACAGACCGGTGATGCCGTCCCCGGCGGCGTCACCCGCTGATCCCCGGGACGACTAAGCTCAGGACCGTCATGTCGCGCCAGATCCACGTCTTCCGCTCACCCGAACGGTTCCTCGCCGGGACCATCGGGCAACCCGGTGAACGCGAATTCTTCCTCCAGGTCGTCGACGGACGCCGAGTGCTGTCGGTCTCCTGCGAGAAGCAGCAGGTCGCCGTGCTGGCCGACCGCCTCGGTTCGCTGATCACCGAGGTCGCCCGGCGGTTCGGCGCGCAGGCCGAACCCCAGACCCCGTCGGAGGGTGAGCTGACCCTGGCCACCCCGGTCGACGCCGAGTTCCGGGTCGGCACCATGGGCCTGGCCTGGGACGGCGAGGGTTCGCAGGTGATCGTCGAACTACTCGCCCTGTCCGAGGAGGAGGTCGGCGAGGACATCGTGTTGGAGGACCGGGAGGACGGTCCCGACGCCCTGCGGGTGTTCCTGTCCCTGGCCGCCGCGCGCGACTTCGCCAAGCACGCGGAGCAGGTGGTCGCCGCCGGGCGCCCGCCCTGCCCGCTGTGCAGCAACCCGCTCGACCCCGAAGGGCACATCTGCCCGAGGCTGAACGGCTACCACCGCGGCGCCGTTGGCTGATCGCGACCCGACGCCGGACGAAGACGTTCTGCGACACGGGGAGATCAGCGTCACCGGGCGACTCACCGACGCCTCCAACGTCACTCTGCTCGGCACGGCAACCCTGGACGGTGTCGCGATCGACTGCATCTACAAGCCGATCCGCGGCGAGCGTCCGCTCTGGGACTTCCCGGACGGCACCCTGGCCGAGCGGGAACTGGCCGCCTACCTGGTCTCGGCGGCCGCCGGCTGGGACTGCGTGCCGCTGACGATCATCCGGGACGGGCCGTTCGGCCCGGGCATGGTGCAACGGTGGATCGACGACTGCGACCCGGAGTTGATGGTCGACCTGGTGCCGGTCAAGAAGGTGCCGACGGGCTGGCTGCCGGTCATGCGGGCGGTCGACGTCGCCGGCGACGACGTCGCCGTCGTGCACGCCGACAACCCCACCCTGGCCGTCCTCGCCGGGTTCGACCTGGTGGTCAACAACGCCGACCGCAAGGGCTCGCACGTGCTGCCCACCCCCGACGGGCGGATCCTCGGCGTCGACCACGGCCTGTGCTTCCACCAGGACGAGAAGCTGCGCACCATCCTGTGGGGCTGGGCCGGCCAGCGGCTGCCGGCGGCCGTGCTCGACGGCCTGGCCCGGCTCGACACCGACCTCGACGGCGTCCTGGGCGACCGGCTCGACGAGCTGATCACGACGACGGAGCTGGCGGCGCTGCGGCGTCGCATCGAACGCCTGACCGCCACGAAGAAGTACCCGAAGCCACCCGGGCATCGCACCCCGATCCCGTGGCCGCCGCTGTGAGCCCGGGGCGGGAGGGCGGTCCGGGCGCGGGTGTCCTGACCAACCTGGGCCGGACCGCCGTCCGGGCGGTCGGTGGGCTGGCCCTGGACGCGTCGAACGGGGTCCTGACCGCCGCCTCAGGATTGCGGGCGGCGGTGACGGGGGAGGCGATCGGCCCGGCGACCCTGCGGGTGCACGTGGTGATCCTGTCCGACGAAGCCGGCCGACCGCTGTGTTCGGCGCAGGCACTGCGGCCCTCCCTGGACCGGGCCGATCAGGTGCTGCGCGAGCAGGCGGGCATCCGGGTGCGGACGGCTGCGCTGCAGGTGATCGAGGAGCCGGCGCCGGCCCGCGCGCTGAATCCGCGGGCCAACAAGTTGTTGCTGCTGGACGACGTGCTCGGCCGCACCGAGTTCTACCGTCGGCACCAGGCGCCACTTGATGTCAACGGCCATCTCGTCGGTGTTCCGGTGACGGTCGTGGTGGTCCGGGAGATCGCCGGCCGCACCACCGGCTGCTCGCTGGGCATCAGCGCCGACTGGGTGATCGTGCAGGCCTCCCTGTTCGACCGGGGCGACGCCGGGAGCTACGACGAGACGGTGCTGGTGCACGAGCTCGGCCACGCGCTGAACCTGCCGCACCACCGCAGCCGGCGGAACCTGATGTTCCCGGAGTCCTCGCCACCCGATTCGGTCCGCGGCACCGCGCTGAGCGCCTGGCAGGAGGCGGTGTTGCACGCCAACCGGCACGTCGTGCCCGGGGTGATCCGCCCGCGGTGAGCATTACTGTGGGGCGGTGCAATCCTGGCCATCCCCACCCGTCCCCGGCATCCCCGGCGCGGGCCGACAGTTGCGGCTCTACGACTCGGCCAGCGGGGAGGTGCGGCCCACCGAACCTGGCCCGACGGCCACGATGTACGTCTGCGGCATCACCCCGTACGACGCCACGCACCTCGGTCACGCGGCCACCTACCTGACGTTCGACCTGGTGCATCGGATGTGGCTGGACGCCGGCCACCAGGTGCACTACGTGCAGAACATCACCGACATCGACGATCCGCTGCTGGAGCGGGCCCACCGCGACGGGGTGTCCTGGCGCAAGCTCGCGGATCGGGAGATCGGCCTGTTCCGCGATGACATGACGGCGCTGCGGGTGATCCCGCCGGCCGACTACATCGGCGCCGTCGAGGCGATGGACGAGGTCACCGCCGCGGTGCAGGAACTGCTGGACGGTGGCGCCGCCTACCGGGTACCCGACGAGCAGTACCCGGACGTGTATTTCGACATCAGCGCCTCCGGGCAGTTCGGATACGAGTCCCGGTACGACGAGGCGACCATGCTGCGGCTGTCCGCCGACCGCGGCGGCGACCCGGACCGGCCCGGCAAGCGGCAGCGGCTGGATCCGCTGCTGTGGCGGGTGGAAAGGCCCGACGAGCCGTCGTGGGCGTCGCCGATGGGCCGCGGCCGCCCGGGCTGGCACATCGAGTGCGCGGTGATCGCCGGCAACCGGATCGGCCCGGTGATCGACCTGCAGGGCGGCGGGAGCGACCTGATCTTCCCGCACCACGAGTGCTCGGCCGCGCACGCCGAGGTGCTGTCCGGCAAGCGTCCGTTCGCCCGGCATTACACCCATGCCGGGATGATCGGGCTGGACGGCGAGAAGATGTCCAAGTCCAAGGGCAATCTGGTGTTCGTATCCCGGCTGCTGCACCAGGGCGTCGACCCGATGGCGATGCGGCTGGGGCTGCTGGCCGGGCATTACCGGCAGGACCGGGCCTGGTCGGACGAGGTGCTCATGGCCGCCGAGGAACGCCTGGACCGCTGGCGCAAGGCGGCCGTGCGGGCTGGAGCCCTCGCGGACGGGCTGGTCGACGCGATCCGGGACGGGCTGGCCGACGACCTGGACACGCCGACGGTGATCGCCGAATTGGACGCCTGGGCGGCCAACGACGCGATGGACGGGTCGGCGGTGGCCGAAGCCGTGGACGCGCTGCTCGGGGTCCGATTGACCTGACCGGTCCGGGTCAGACTTCCAGCATGGCGTGCTGGCCGGCGAGGCTGACCGCCCCGAGCAACTCCGAGCGCAGACCGAGCGCGGCGACCTTGACCTCAACGGCGGCGGCGGTGCACGGCTGGGCGAACCGGTTGATCGACTCCCGAACGCCGTCGGCCAGCGGCTCACCCGCGGTTCCCAGCTCACCGCCGAGGACGATCATCCCGGGGTTCAGGCAATTGCACAGGTCGGCCAGCACCCGGCCGAGCGTGCGCCCCGCCTCGGCGATGAACCGCCCGGTCACCGGATGCCGGGCCGCGTCGGCCAGCGGAAAGGTGTCGTCGTGACCGCGTGGGATGCCGAGTTCGCTCATCAACTGGCGGACCAGGGTGCTGGACACCACGGTCTCCAGGCAGCCGCGGTTGCCACAGCGACACCACGCGCCCTGCTCGCCCAGGCGGGTGTGTCCGATCTCGCCGGCCGCCCCGGTCGCCCCGTGGTAGACCGAACCGCGCAGTACCAGACCGGCGCCGATGCCCTCGGATGCCTTGACGTACAGGAAGTCCCGCGCGCCCTTGGCGACCCCGAAGCGTAGTTCGCCGACCGCGCCCAGGTCCGCGTCGTTGCCGATCAGCACCGGCCGGCCCAGCCGGTTGGACAGCTCCTGGGCCGGGTCGAGCCCGACCCAACCGGTGAGCACCGACGCGGAGTGGATGCGATTGGTCCGGATGTCCAGGGGAGCCGGCACCCCGGCCGCGATCGCCCGGATGTCCGGCATGCCGATCCCGGTCTGCCCCAGCAGCCGGTGCACCATGCCGACGGCCACGTCGAGCGCGGCGGCCGCCTCACTGTCCACGTTCACCGCGGCGTGCTTCTCGCCCCGGATTCGTCCGTCGGTGTCGGCCACGGCCACCGCCACCCGTTCGTGGTCGAAGTCGATGCCGACGACCGAGCCCGTCCCGCCGGCAGCGACCAGCAGCGCCGACGGCCGCCCCCGTCCGGCCCCTCGCCCGCCGGCCGCCAGCACGTCCTCGGCGATCAGGCGTTCGTTGAGCAGGTCCTGGACGGTGTCGGCGACCGCGCTCCGGGACAGGCCGGTGATCAGGCTTAAGTCTGCGCGGGTGACGCCGTTCTCGCGTCGGATTACCTCGAGCAGCTGCTGTCGTGAGCGCTGCCGTCGGGTTGAGGAGGTCTCGGGGGGGTTCATCGTGGCCCAGCCTAGCATTTATTCCGGTAAAGCAACATAAGTCTGCTAGATTTACAGCACCTTCCGGAGAGAGTGTCGTGGCCCGCACTGGCCCGATCGCCGACATCGTTGTCTAATCCGGCCTGGCATCAATCTGACTGCGCTCACTGCGCGACGGGGAGGACCAAGAGTGGCTTTCATCGGACGACTGCCGGTGCCGACGACCGAGGCCTGGGACTGGCAGGCGCAGGCGGCCTGCCGGGGCATGGCCAGCTCGTTCTTCTTCCATCCGTGGGGCGAGCGAGGCCCGTCCCGGGACGAACGGGTCCGGCGGGCCAAGCAGGTGTGTGCGGACTGTCCGGTGATCCAGGCGTGCCGGCAGCATGCATTGGACGTGCAGGAGCAGTACGGCGTGTGGGGTGGGCTGTCCGAGGAGGAACGGCTTGTCCTGCTCAACCGGGGACGGCGCAGCCTGCGCCGCAAACTGATCGCCCAGTCGACCGAACTGGCCGCGCTGGTCGCGGCTCAACCGGCAACGGCGTCGTCGGGTTCCGGCTGATCCGCGGCCCCGGTCAGGGCCGCAGCACCAGCCGGACGACGTCCGACTCGCGGTCAGCCAGTCGCCCGAGCGCGCGCTCGACCTCGGCCAGCGGGATCACCTCGGTGACGGACCGGCTCAGGTCGAGCCGGCCACCCGCGACCAGGCCGACCAGTTCGGCGTAGTGCGGCAGGTCGGACCCGTAGTGGCCGAGGATCTGTTGGCGCAGGTAGATGAACTGCGCCTCGCCCGGAATGGTGATCGGACGGCCGGCCAGGCCGACGAGGACAAGTCGTCCTCCCGGGCCGAGCGCCCGGAGCGCCTGTTCCCGGGCGGCCGACGCCCCGGCGAAGTCGAACGCCACCGACAGGCCGCCCGGCCCGGTCGCCTGGCCGAGCCGGGCCGGGAAGGACTCGTCGGCCGGGTCCAGCGCCGCATCGGCCCCGAGCTCCAGGGCCCGCCGACGGGCCGCCGCCGACGGATCGACGGCCACGATCGGGGCCGCTTCGGCCAATCGGAGCAATTGCACGGCGTGGCTGCCGAGCCCACCGACACCCCAGACCCCTGCCGATTCACCGCGCCCGACCCGGGCCGTCGCGGTGATCGCGGCCCACGGCGTGGACACCGCGTCCGGGATGATGCAGGCCTGCTCGAACGACAGCGAATCCGGGATGGGGATGACCGTGTATGCCTCGGCCAGTGCGTACTCGGCCCATCCGCCGTCGTAGTCGACGCCACGGGTGATCACCGAGGCGGAGCCCGGCCCGAGCTGGCCGCCGGCGAGCAGCACCCGCTGACCGGGCGTGTACCGGGCCACCCGGGGACCGACGGCGTCGACGACCCCGGCCACCTCGTGCCCGAGGGTGACCTCGGGCGCGGCCAGGAACGCCGGCCGGAGCATCCCCCGGATCAGGTGCAGGTCCGACAGGCACACACCGGCCGCCGCGACCCTGATGCGCAGCTGCCCGCGGCCCGGCTCGGGCACCGGCACCCGGGTCAGCGAGAACGTGCCGGTCTGGACGTTCAGCCGGCCGGCGAGCATGTCCGACATGGTCGTCCCTCCGATGTGGGCGTGCGCCCGTCGAGTATGCCCAGTGAACCCCCGGCTGGGCGCGATGAGCGGGAAGTGAGCGGAATCCGGTCTGGGAATCGAGCGGATCGCGGACCTACCTTTCCTCCTGTCACCGACCGGAACACCAAGAACGGCCCGGTCTTTCACCAGCTGGAGGAAACATGAGCCGAACCATCGCCGCCCGGATCGCCGGAGCCGTGCTGGCCACCGGGGCCGCCGGGGCCATCGCCTTGGCCGGCGCGGGCGCCGCGAACGCGCAGTCCTACTCGTCCACCCCGCTCGCGCCCGGGCAGGGGACGTGTTCGACCGCGCAGTACGCCGGCTACCAGGTCCGGGCCGACGGGTGGGCGACTGGCCAGGGCGCCAAGTTCAAGCTGCTGCGCAACGGCGTCGTCATCGACACCACGCCCGGTCGCGCCACCGCATGGGCCGCCGAGTACCGCACCGCGTACGGCACCTTCCCGGGAGCGGGCTACTACAGCGTGTGCGCACAGAACACCGGCACCACGAACACCACCGTCACCCTGCAACTGCGCACCGATTCCGAATTCTGATTCGGCCCCATTCCGTGGGCGGACCCGTGGGGTGACGGGTCGGGACCGGGTCACACCGACTCGATCCCGACCGTCCCCCGCCGGGATGGGCCTGCCGCCTGCCCGGCTCGTCCAGGTCAAGCACGTGCCGGTCGCCCGGATTGTGGCTTGCCGCCGGCGGTTCGTTGAGCCAAGCTCTGGCTGCTGCACCTCGACGACTGCGGTGCGGCAGGTGGGAGCACGGCCGATGAGTCAGACGATGGCCGACCGGATCGAGTCCGCCCGCCGACGGCGCTTCGTCGGCCGGGCCGCCGAGCTCGCGCAACTCGATGCGCTGCTCCGCTCACCCGAGCCGGCGGTGGCTTTCGTCTCCGGACCCTCCGGGGTGGGCAAGTCGACGCTCCTGCGCCGATTCGCCGAGCAATGCGAACAGTCCGGAGCGGCGGTCACCCTGGTCGACGCACGCGACATCCCGCCCAGCGCCGATGCCCTCGCCTTCCGCGTGACCCGGCTGACGGCCGGCGGACGCCCCGGTCGGCCCGTGTTGATCCTGGACACGTACGAGCTGCTGGACGAGGTGGACGCGGCATTCCGGAACGAGATCGCACCCACCCTGCCCGGCGACACCCTGATCGTGATCGGCGGGCAGTTCCCACCCGGCGCCGGCTGGCGGACCGATCCGGGTTGGTCGGACATCATGGTCAGCATCCGGCTGCCGAACCTGGGCCGGACCGAATCGGCCGCCTACCTGACCGCCCGCGGTATCCCGGAACAGACGCACCCGGCGGCGATCGAGTTCACCCATGGGCACCCGCTGGCCCTGGCGCTGGTGACCACGGTCCTGCACGAACACGGCACCTTCGCACCGGACCGGTCCGCCGACGTGATCGCGGTGCTGATGGGCTCGCTGGTCCGGCACACCCCCTCGGTGGCCCATCGCCGAGCCCTCGAGGCATCCGCCCAGGTCCGGTTCGTCACCGAGCCGCTGTTGACCGCACTGATCGACGTCCCGGACGCCGCGGAACAGTTCGACTGGCTCCGGTCCCTGCCCTTCGTCGATTCAGGTGCCAAAGGCCTGTACCTGCACGACCTGGCGCGCACCGTGCTGTCCACCGACCTGCGGTGGCGGCACCCGGAGTTCTACGTCCAGCTCCACGCCAGGGCCCGCGAGTACTACCTGGGCCGGCTGGACAACCCCGACCCGGCCGCGCAGGCCGGACTGCTGATGGACCTGATGTACCTGCACACGGAGCTGCGCCGGTTCCTGGCGCCGCCCGAGCAGTCGGCCGGGTTGCGGCTGGACCGGGCAGCGGTCCACGACCGCGACGCGGTGCTGGCGCTGGTGGCCCGACACGAGGGCGACGGGTCGGCCGCGTTGGCCGGTCGCTGGTGGACGCACCCGTCGGCGAGCTGGGCGGTGGTGCGCGACGCCGGCGACGAGGTCGTCGGGACGGTCTGCCTGCTCGAGGTCGGGTCGGCCGGTGACGCGGACCGGGCGGTCGACCCGGCGGTCGCGGCGGCCTGGCGGCAGCTGCGGGAGATGCCGCCGGTGCGCCCGGGGGAGCGGGTCACCCTGGTGCGATTCTGGCTGACCCGCGACGACGATCAATCCGTCTCACCAGGGCAGGCGCTGATCACCGCCCACCTGGCCCGCCACTACCTCAGTGCGCCCGGCCTGGCCGTGTCCATGATCCCGTTCCGGCGACCCGACGAATGGGTCCAGGCGTGCGCGTACACCGATCAGATCCGCCTGCCGGCCGCCGACTTCGTGGTGGACGGCCACGCGTCGACTGTCTTCGGGCACGACTGGCGGGTGTCTCCACCGGCCGTGTGGATCGCCGGATTGTCCGCCCGGGAGGTCGGCACCCAGGTCACCTCCGCGGCCACCGACGCGGTGCCGCTGCTGGTGCTGGGTGAAGCCGAATTCGCCGCTGCCGTGAAGCGGGCACTGCGCGACCTGACCCGGCCGGACCGGCTGCGCGACAGCCCACTGCTGCGGTGCCGCCTGATCGCCGCGTCCGCCGGGGACAGCGCCCCGGTCGCCGACCGGGTGGCCTCGTTACAGGCGATCATCAGGGACACGGTCGGCGCCCTGGGCTCGGGCGGCGCGGCCGACCAGCGGCTCGCCCGGGTGCTGCATCGGGCCTACGTCAAGCCGGCACCCACCCTGGAGCGAGCCGCCGAAGTACTGGACCTGCCGTCGAGCACATTCCGGCGGCTGCTCACCACGGCTCAAGGCCGGGTGGTGGACGCACTCTGGGTCCGCGAGCTGGGCACCTGATGCCGGCGCGGCCCCCGAACGCAGTTGATCATGAAGGACACGCCCTCAAAGCGAAGTCTTTCGGGCGTGTTCTCCTTGATCAACAGCGGGGTCGGGCGCGGTCGCGCGCCCAGGGTCAGCGCCAGGAGTCCCCGCCCGGCTTGGGTCCGCGCCGCCGCAGGTACCGCTCGAACTCGGCGGCGATCGACTCGCCGGACGCGGGCTTGAGCGGCTCGTCCTGCTCCTCACGCTCCTCGAGAGCGCGGATGTACTCCGAGATCTCCTCGTCCTCGGACGCGATCTGGCTGACCTCGGTCTCCCACTCGTCGGCCTGCGCCGGCAGGGTGCCCAACGGCACCGCCACGTCCAGCACCTCCTCCACCCGATGCAGCAGCGCCAACGTCGCCTTGGGTGACGGGGCCTGCGACACGTAGTGCGGCACCGACGCCCAGAATGAGAACGCCGGGATGCCCGCCTCGACGCACGCGTTCTGGAACACGCCGACGATGCCGGTGGGGCCCTGGTAGGTGGACGGCTCCACGTCCATCGACGCGGCCGACGCCT
>Ga0164241_10002513_pt1 | contig 19688 bp, 18 predicted proteins | sample OricomyardsoilBY_FD_108780 | JGI IMG/M metagenome (GOLD analysis project Ga0164241, IMG submission 108780) | Backyard soil microbial communities from Emeryville, California, USA - Original compost - Back yard soil (BY) | ecosystem: Environmental > Terrestrial > Soil > Unclassified | place: USA... | reverse complement strand
GTGGGGTGCAGCCGGTCGCCGTCGTCGCCGAGACGCTGACCCGTGGCCAGTTCTCGGTGCGGATCGAGAGGGTTGGTCGCCCCGAGGTGAAGAACCTCCTGCTCGGTCCCAAGCAGTTCGATTGCGTCAACCGCGACCTGGAGATCCGTGACCTCTACAACATGGAGGACGCCTTTCATCTCGGCAGCTCGTACGGCGGGGCGTACCGGGCCAGGTTGAACGCGAACCTGGCGTTCTGGGACGGGCTCGACGGTGAGGTCCACTGGCCACCAGACGCATCGGGAAAGCACCCGTTGACCGAGCTCGTGCTCGCCGACTACCTGGTGGTGGATCCGTCGAAGCCGTACGCCGAGCACGGCACGTTCTTGGAGATCGAGCGGTCGACCCTGGCCGGCCGCGTCCACGAGACGTGCGGGGGCCGGAGCCTCAACGACGACGTCATCGACACGCTCTACACCTTCTGGATCAACGGCGGCGCCGGCCCGGTCATCCGGGACGGCGTCGACGCCGCGAGCCGGGCGGCATCGACGACGTTCCCCTACCTGGTCGAGCCGAACCCGAACCCGCCAACGCCTCCGGAGCATCTGTGATGGAAGGAACGACGGTGACGCCAGAGCCGCAGGTGGTCTTGGAGCTCGATGACATCCAGTCCGGAGCGCTCCACGAGCGTCCGTCGCCGTACGTCGGCCGATACCTGTTGCTGCGTCTCGGCGATGCGGCCGAGGGCCGCGAGCTCGTACGACGCCTCCACAAGCTGCTCCAGTCCGACAAGAGTGCCCCACGCTCGGACGAGCGGGCCTCGCTGACGATCGCGTTCACCTACCGAGGACTCGAGGCGCTGGGGGTGCCGCAACCGTCACTCGACACGTTCCCCACGGAGTTCCGAGAGGGCATGGCCGCGCGCGCCGTGGAGCTCGGCGACGTCGCGGAGAGCGACCCGGAACAGTGGGAACCACCCCTGGGGGGCCCGGATGTCCACGTCGCCATCTCGGTGCTGGCGCGGGACCAGGAGCAGCTGGACTCGCTAGCCGAACGAGCCCGCACCCGGTACGGCGACCTGTCGTCGGTCGAGGTCGCCTGGCGCCAGGACTGCTACCAGCTGCCCACCGGACGCACGTCGTTCGGGTTCAAGGACGGCATCGGAAACCCCGACGTGGAAGGCAGCGGCCAGCCGATCCGCAACGGCTCAGAGCGACCGATCAAAGCCGGTGAGTTCATCCTCGGGTATCCCGACGAGACCGGCTCACCGCCACCGATGCCCACGCCCGAGGTCTTGGGCCGCAACGGCACCTACCTGGTGTTCCGCAAGCTCCACACCAAGGTGGCCGCCTACCGGCGGTTCCTTCGCGAGCGGGCCCGGGACCGCGACGAGGAACGGCTCCTGGGGGCGAAGATGGTGGGGCGCTGGCCGAGCGGGGCGCCGCTGGCACTGGCACCCGAAGCCGACGACCCCCAGCTCGGCGCCGACCCGACCCGGAACAACGACTTCGCCTACGGCGACGACCTGCGCGGGTTCAAGTGCCCGGCCGGCGCTCACGCCCGTAGGGCCAACCCCCGCGATGCCCTCGAACACGAGCTCAGCGCCGACGTCCGGCTGCACCGGATGATCCGGCGCGGCACCAGCTACGGCCCGATGCTGCCCGACGGTGTCCTCGAGGACGACGGCGTCGACCGCGGCATCATCTTCGTCTTCGCCGGAGCGCACCTGAAGCGACAGTTCGAGTTCGTCAAGACGCAGTGGCTCAACGACGGCATCTTCATCGGCGCGCCCCACGAGAGCGACCCGGTCGTCGGCAGGGCGCAGACCCCGACCACCTTCACCATCCCTCGCACGCCGATCCGGCGCAGGCTGCTCGACGTTCCGCCGTTCGTGGTGACCCGTGGCGGTGAGTACTGCTTCGCACCGGGCCTCCGAGCCCTGAAGTGGCTCGGTGACCTGGAGACCTGAGGAGGAACCCGTGACCGACGACCAGACTGCATCTGGGACCCAGCCGATGACAACCGAACGGTGGCGAGCCCTGGACTTCGGTCCGCCCGCCACGGACGTCGAGGAGACCGGGCCGCCCGTCCTGTTGGACTACACCGACGAGGAACGGGTCGCGGTGATCACCCTCAATCGCCCGTACGCCGACAACGCGATCACCACCGAGATGGGTGCCGTGCTCACGGAGGTGCTGGAGACCATCGCGGTGCGCAGCACGGTACGTGTCGCGATCATCACCGGAGCGGGAGACCGGGCCTTCTCGGTCGGCAGCGACCTCCGACAACGCAAGGACATGACCAAGGAGCAGTGGCTGCGTCAGCGCCAGGACTTCGATCGCACGCTCTACACACTGCGTCAGATGCGCAAGCCGATCTTCGCCGCGGTCAACGGCATCGCCTATGGCGGCGGGTCCGAGATCGCCCAGAGCACGGACTTCATCATCGCCAGCCACAACGCCACGTTCGGCCAGCCGGAGGCGATGCTCGGTCTGGCCGCCGGCGGCGGCTCACCCGTGTTCCTGCCACGACTCCTGCCGCCCGGAAGGGCTCTCCAGATGCTGATGACCGGGGAGCCCATCACAGCGGTCGAAGCACACCGCCTCGGCATGGTCAACGAGCTCTGCGAGCAGCCCGAGCTGATGCCCACCGCCCACCGCATCGCAGCAAAGATCGCCGGCAACTCACCGACCGCGGTCCAAGCCGTCAAGCACGCCGCCAGGACTGGTCAGGGACAGCCGACGGAGCAGGCCATCGCGATCATGATGGAGGCCCACTGGCGCTCCGCCGTCCACCCGGACCGCATCGAAGGCATCGGGGCGTTCAACGACAACCGCGACCCACGCTTCCAGGACTCCGACTACTGACACATCCGCACCCGAAGTCCCCATCCAACCGAGGAGTTCCCAGATGACCGTCACCGACGACCTCGCGCAGGCGCGCTCCGAGCTGGTCATGATCAACGACGTGCCGTACAACGCCGAGGCGCCGGCCCACGCGCTCGTCGACGACATCACCCCCACCGCGCACCACTACGTTCGCAGCAACTTCTCACTACCCACCCACGACGGCACTCTCACCATCGACGGCGCCGTCGGCAACCCGGTCACCCTGACGCTCGAGGACCTGCGGGCGATGCCGGCGGTCCAGCACGCCGTCACCCTGGAGTGTGCCGGGAACGGCCGACTCGACACCCGGCCACTTCCGGCCGGCGAACCCTGGGGCGGGTACGCCGTCTCCACCGCGATGTGGACCGGCTCCCGGCTCAGCGACGTTCTCAAGCTGGCCGAGCCACATGCGGACGGTGTGGAGGTCCGTTGCGAAGGCGCCGACAGTGGCAGCTACCACCTCAAACCCGTGCTCCCGGAGACCGGGGACCGCTTGACCTTCGTCCGCTCGCTCTCGCTGGGGACTGCCGCCGACCCCGACAGCGACATCTTGATCGCCTATGAGATGAACGGCCAGCCGCTGGACCACGACCATGGCAGCCCGTTCAGGCTCATCGTGCCCCGCTGGTTCGCCGTCGCCTCGGTCAAGTGGCTGACCCGCCTCGACGTCCTCACCGAACCCTTCGCCGGCGAGTTCCAGACGGGCCACTACATGTACCAGTGGCCGGACGGGACCCAGGAGCCTGTCAGCACCATGCGGGTCCGCGCTCGCATCACCGACCCAGACCCGGCGGCCGTGCTCCGGGCCGGTACTCACACCGTGCGAGGCAAGGCGTGGTCGGGTACCGGTCCCATCACCGCGGTCCACATCAGCCTCACCGGTGAGGGTGAGTGGCACGAAGCCGCAGTCGACCCCGCGGCCGGACCCCACCAGTGGCAGAACTGGAGCTTCGAGTGGGATGCCATGGATCCGGGGCGATACAGCCTCCGGGCGCGCGCCACCGATGCCGCGGGCAACGTTCAACCAGAGGTCCCGCCCTGGAACCGCCTCGGCTACGGCAACAACGCCGTCGAGCTGAGGTACGTCGACATCATCTGATCCGACCCCGACGTGCCCCGGCTCGAGCTCGCGTCTACGTTCGCGCGCTCAGGCGAGTGCCTTCGCCTTCAAGGCGTCGAACTCGGCCTGCGAGATGGCGCCGGTGTCCAGCAGCCCCTTGGCGCTGGCGATCTGGTCGGCGGGTGAGGATGTGCCGGCGACCTGCTGGATGTACTCCTCCTGCGCCGCCTGCTGCTCCCGTGCGGCTGCGACCTGGCGGTCGGTCATGCTCCGGCCTCGGGCGATCAGGTAGATCAAGGCGCCGACCCATGGCACGAAGACCAGAAGGATGGCCCAGCCTGCCTTCGCCCAGCCGCTCAGCGTCCGGTCGCCGAACATGTCGAATATGCACCGGACCCACACGAAGATCGCGCCGATCCAGATGAAGAACCAGAAGCTCCACAACAGGACGTCCCCGAAGTCGTTCGTGATGTTGTCCATGGCCTAACGCCTCTCTCGTGCTCGGTCAAATGACGTGAACAGACCGACGACAACCCGCCGGCTGCCCGCCCGGGCCGTTGGGCCGACCGAGCAGCCTCACGCGTCGGCTTTCCAAGTCGTGCGAGTTGCGTCGGGGTCGATGTTGGGCGGGCCAGGACGTGGCCGGATCGCCCGATTCAGGTGAAGCACCACCAGTCGCAGGAATTCCGGCCGGCTACCTGGCCGAGTCCGCGGACATCTGGCGGCACAGTGCCCAGATCACGAACACGGCGAACGCGATGATGACGATCGACCAGAACGGGTAGTACGGCAAGTAGGCGAAGTTGGTCACGATCGCCACCACGGCCATGATGATGCCCAGGACACGGGCCCAGCCCTGTCCGAACAGCAGACCGATGCCGGTAGCCAGTGCGATCGCACCGACCACGATGTGGATCCAGCCCCACGTCGTCACGTCGAACTCGTAGGTGTAGTTCAGCCCCACGACGTAGAGCTTGTCGTTGGCCACCGCGGAGATCCCCTGCAGGATCTGGAAGATCGCGGTCACGGCGAGCATGACTCCGGCGAAGGAGACCGTTCCGAAGGCGATCAGACCTCCAGCGGAGTCGTCGAAGTCGTCGTAGCCAGGTCGCGTGGACGTGTTGCTCATGTGCTTCCTCCACTGGTGCTCGATGGCCCGGGCGGGCCGGGCGACATGGTTCCTGCCGTCTGTCCAGACGTTAGGAGGCAGTCAGGCGACGGAGGTCACCCGCAACGGGCGAATCGGCCGCTCAGCTGCGGGTCACACCGGACACAGCTGCCTGGCGTGGCTCTGCCGACAGCGTCGAGGTCGCTCGCGGTCAGAGGAGGCCGTGGCTCCGTGCCACGGCCAGGGCCTCACTCCGCTTGGACACGGCGAGCTTGCTGTACAGGCCGGACACGTGGGTCTTCACGGTGTTCTCGGACACGAACAAGTTGGCGGCGATGTCGGCGTAGGTGGAACCGCGGGCGAGCTCCGCCAACACCTCACGCTCGCGCGGGCTGAGTGCCGGGCCAATCGGCGTGTGCGGCGCGGAGTCCCTCTCATTGGGGGTGGCGGTGCGCGCGGCGAAGAAAGCGGTGACATCCAGGCGCTCGCGGGAGGCTGCGGCGAGCTCGCTGACCCACGGGGTGGGGGAGTGGCGCTCCAACGCCGCCAGCAGTGTCTGCATGGGTGTGCCCTGGTGGACCCAGCCCAGGAACGGGACGGCGTTGCGCCGCACCTCGGACTCCCTCGCGGCCGGCGCCATGACGTCGAGCGCGGCGTTCCGGTCACCGAGCGCATCCACCAGCTGCGCCTCACAGGCCATCGCGATCACCCGCGTGGGGGGCTGCGAGAACGTCGCGTCGGCGGCCGCGGTCGCGAACGCTTCGGTCGCCCCACGCGGGTCACCATCGAGATCTGCGCGTAGGCCGTGGGCCAGCGCGGCCTCGCCGCGCATGCCCATGTCGATCAGGGCCACCTCGATGCTGGACAGAGCCATCCGGTCCGAGGCCAGAGCGGCCAGGAAGGCACGCTCGACCAAGAGAATGGTGCGGAGGTGGTCGGGCAGGTTGGCGTCGGCCAGCATCGGTGTGTCCGCGGGTGCCTGCAGGACGCGTTCGGCCTGGACGACCGACCCGGCGGCGAGCGCGAGTCGGGCTTGGCGCATCCGCATCCAGAACTTGGCTGACACATCGGCACTGTGGAGCCGGCTGGCGATCAGTGTGTCCGGCACCTCGATCGACTCGTCACTCCAGGGCAGGTCCACCAAGGTGCCCAGCAGGAGCGCCAGGAATGCGCGGGTGCCGGCGAACCGCATCGGCCACACGTCCGGCGAGCCGAGGGATGCCAGTGCCTCCGTCGCGACCTCGACACATGCCCGCTCGCGTCCGGCCAGGTATTCGGTGAACGCCAGCTGGGTCATCGCCGACGTGGCGAGTGCGTAGAGCTGTTGGGTGCGGCTGAGGCCGATCGCCCGCGTGAACGTCGCCTCCGCCTGGGCCAGCTCGCCGAGCCAGTTCTGCGCGATCCCGAGCTCGTAGACCAGCATCGGGCGCACGCCCGGGTCGGGCGGTGTCTGCGGGCTCGACAGGGCCCGTTGGGCGAATCCCATCGCTGTCCAGATCGGTTCCAACCCCAGTCGTGCCCGCCACAACCGCACACAGGCGACCTGAGCGGGGTCCACCTGGTCGTTCGGATGGTCGTTCGGATGGTCGGCGTCCTCGTGGAACCTGATCAGCCGCTCGGCCCAGTGTCGAGCGCCGGCCATGTCGTCGACGGTCCACTGTTGCAGGGCCAGCGCGAACCAGGTGTCCGGCCGGTCCTCCACCGCCTCTGGATGGGCGAGCACCAGGTCAGCGACCTGATCGCCGGCCCCGTGACCCATGATGATCCGCACCCCTTCGTCCGCCAGGAGGTTCGCCGCTTCCGACATGGCGGCGATCGCGATCAGCCGGGCGAACGCCCCGTCGGTATGCCCGCTGGCCAGGTCGAGGTGCACGGCTCGTACGACGGTCGCGCGAGCGCGCGCCACATCCACGCCGCCGACGACGATGCGACGCCGTACCACCTCGGCCAGGAGCGGATGGATCTGATAGCACGGCTCGTCGGGGTCCCCTCTGTGGGTCGGCACGCGGGCCACGAGGAGTCCGGTGGTCTCCAGCTCCGCGAGGATGTCTGCTGCCAGGACATCGTTCGCCAGGTGCGTTGCCTGCGAGGGCCGCACGAGCGTGTCGCCGGCCAGGCACAGCAGCACATGCCGCTGTCGCGGGGTCAGTGAGGCGAACACGTCGCCGGCTACGCGGTCCGCGATGGGGGCGCCGTGCTCGGCCAGACGTCGGGCGGCGGCGACAGGGTCAGGCGTGTTCGCGACCGTGCGTGCCGCCAACACGACCGCAGCGCACCAGCCACGGGCGTGTTCCCGGATCGCTGTCACGGCCTCGGCGTCCGAGGTGCGCGCATGCACGCTGATCAACTCTGCGGCTTCCTCGTCTGTCATCAGCAAGACGTCGCCCCGCACGACGCTCAAGTTGCCGAGCAACTCCGGCACCAGGCGCGTCAGAGGCAGGTCCCATCGGCTCAGGAGTACGAGCTTGAGGGCCTCCGGCCGCCCGTTGAGACGCTCGTCGAGCATCCGCAGGCATGCCGCCGAGAGCAGATGGGCATCGTCGATCACCAACAGCCGCTGCGCTTGCGGCTCACCCGCGACAGGGTCGAGCCCGTCCGCCAGCGCCTCGTCGAGCCGAGCCGGCGACAGGTCCGGGTCGACCTGTAACCAGTGGGCGCCCGACGTTTGCGGTGCAGTGCCGTGGTGCAGCCACCCCGCGACCCCCAGGGTCTTGCCGGCGCCGGCGGGGGCGACGACGAGGGTCACCGCTCCCTCGGTCGCTCGGTCCAGGCGCTCCCACAGCCGCTGCCGCGGCAGATAGGTGCGCGGCAGTCGAGGCAGTCGAGGTGGATCGAGATCGCCTCGGAGGCGCCTCGTGCCTGGTGCGGATTGCGGACCTCCAGCGTTCACGAGCGCCTCCCTCGTCAGTACAGCTGAGCGCATCTCTTGGAGGCGAACTCCCTCCGTCTCCGTCCACACGTTATCCACAGCTTTTCCACACCGCTACCACGCTCTCCCATGGCGAAACGGCGCCCGCTACTCCGGGCATCGCCGGGCCGGATGGCCGAGTCTCGCCCGTTTCCGGTGATGCTCGACCGCCGCCGACATTTCTACTGTGGGCGCAAGTCGGTGTCCAGAGTGCTGGGATCCCGTGGGCGGCGGGTGGCAAGGGTGGAAGTGGCGATGATGGCGAGGATGTTGATCCGGGTCGATGCGGAGTTGTCCGACGAGCTGACCAGTGCCTTCCCGCACCTGATCGCGCACCGGCATCGTGCCTCGACAACGCTCACCGGAGACCTGGCCGACCAGCAGGAGCTGCAAGGCGTGCTCAACCACCTCAACACGTTGGGCATCGAAGTAGTCGAGGTACTCACCATCCCGGAGGACTGAACATGGCTATCTCATCGAGGTGGACCCAATCCGGCCGCCAGATCCCGATGGCGAGCGGCACGTCGTTGGGCTTGTCGATGCTCGCCGGCATCTTGATGTTCACCGTGGGGACGTTCCACGCGCTCGTGGGCATCGCCGCCATCGCGGACGACGAATCGACCCCCTTCCAGCCTGCCAACTACTCCTTCGACATCGACCCGACCACGTGGGGCTGGATCCAGCTCTGCGGCGGTGTGATCGTCGCCGTGATCGGGATCGCTGTTCTCCTCGGAAAGTCCTGGGCCTACGTCTTGGCACTGTGCGTGACGGTCTTGAGTGCGCTGGGCACCTTCGCCACGCTGCCGACGGAGCCGCTCTGGTCGCTGGTGATCCTGGCCTTTGACGCTCTCGTGCTGTGGGCGTTGGTGACAGAGCTGGGCGAGCTGGACTGACCCGCACGACTCGCCGACACCAGAGATGCCGGACGCGCAGAGTCCGGACCACGAGGAGATCCCATGGCACAAGGCACGTTGACCGTGTGGAAGTTCGACACCGCCGAGGGCGCCGATCGAGCCACCGCGACCATCGAGCAGCTCTCACGCGAAGGCCTGGTCACCCTTCACGACGCCGCGAGCGTGTCCTGGAAGTCCGGAGCGAAGAAGCCCAAGACTCATCAGCTGACCTCCACCGCCGGCGCCGGGGCACTCGGTGGTGCTTTCTGGGGCATGCTGTTCGGCCTGATCTTCTTCGTCCCCCTGCTCGGTGCTGCGCTGGGCGCTGCCACGGGGGCGCTGAGCGGGTCGCTCGCCGACGTGGGCATCGACGATGGGTTCATCAACAAGATCCGTGACCAGGTCACGCCGGGCACCTCGGCCCTGTTCTTGATGACGTCCGACGCCGTGGTGGACAAGGTCAAGGACGCCTTCAAGGAGCACGAGCCGTCGGAGCTGATCTTCACCAACCTTTCGGACGCGCAGGAGACCGCGCTACGGCAGGTGTTCGCGACCGAGTGACCGCCGACAGCCCGCAAGTCGGCCAGAGGAGAGCCTCGGAGGACAACATGTCGACGACAAGCCTCACCGTGTGGCAGTACGACACCGCCATGGGAGCGGCCGCTGGTGAGATCCGGCTCAAGGATCTGCAGCAGCAAGGTGGGGTGCAGGTCGTCGACGCGGTCACCGTCACCTGGGTGCCCGGCGCCGACGAGCCTCACGTGGGGCACCTGATGCGCCAAGGAGCTGCGGCCGTCGCGAAAGGCTCCGCCTTGGGGGCGTTGGTCGGCACGCTGTTCCTGGCGCCGGTGGTCGGTGCGGCCGCCGGAGCCGGCGTGGCTGCAGTGGCGCACCGGCTCCGGGACACCGGTATCGACCAGGCCTTTCTCGAGGAGATCACATCCCGGCTGAAGCCGGGGACGTCGGCGCTGCTGGTGCTCTCAGCGGGCGCCGACCTCGAGGCGTTGCGGCCCTTCATCGAACGCGGACTGGCCCGCGGCGACGTCCGGTTGATGCACGCGCAGCTGAGCGACGACGCTCCGATCGAGCTGCGTCGGCTGCTCGGCCAAGGACCCGACGACGACACCAGCCCCGGGGCCGGCTCGCCCTAGTGGGCGGCCGGCCGGTGAGCGGCCCATTCGGTGAGGAACAGCGCCTCCGCCGTGGCCAGTCGCTCGATCTCGCCGGGGTCGACACTCTCGTTCGGCGCGTGGATCAGGCACAGAGGTTCCTCGACCCCGATCAGGATCAGCTCGGCGTCGGGGTAGGTGTCGGCGAAGACGTTGCACAGCGGGATCGACCCGCCTTGGCCGAGCATCACCATCTGCCGTCCGTACGCCGCTTGCATCGCCGACCGCATGGCGTCGTACGCCGGACCGCTGGTGTCGGCGAGGAAGGGGCTGCCCGTGGCTTCGGTCTCGACCGTCACCGCGACGCCCCAGGGGGCCGCGCCCTCCAGGTGATCGCGCAACGCCTTCTCCGCCTGCTCGGGATCCGTCCCGGGCGGGATCCGGAGGTTCAGGCGCGCACTCGCCCTCGGCACGATCGCCGCCGTCGAACCGACCACCGGCGGGCAGTCGATGCCGAGGATCGTGAGCGCCGGCCGGGCCCAGAGCATGTCCGAGACCGTGCCCGCGCCGAGGAGCGTCTCGCCGTCGCTGACGCCGGCGTCGCTACGGAACGCCTCCGCGGTGTAGGGCGCCCCCGGCCACGTCTGGTCGTGGGGGAGGCCCTGCACGGTCGTCTCACCGTGCTCGTCCCGGAGCCCGGCCAGGATGGACACCAGGGCGGCGAGCGCGTCAGGGGTGGGCCCGCCGAACATGCCCGAGTGAAGCTCGTTCGGCAGCGCGTCGACGTGCACCACGACGTTGACCATCCCGCGCAGGCTCACCGTGACGGCCGGCTCGCCGACGCCGGCGTTGCCCGTGTCGCACACCAGGATCGCGTCGGCTCTCAGGAGATCGGCGTTCTTCGGCACGAAGTCCTCCAGGCCGCCGGTCCCCTGCTCCTCCGAACCCTCGACGACGAGCTTGAGGTTCACCGGGATGTCGTCGCCGAGCGCCCGCAGAGCGGTGAGGTGCATGACGATGTTGCCCTTGCAGTCCGCGGTCCCGCGACCGAACCACCGGCCGTCCACCTCGGTCAGGGTGAACGGGGGAGTGTGCCACGCCGCCTCGTCCAACGGCGGCTGCACGTCGTAGTGGGCGTAGAGGAGGATCGTCGGCGCATCGGGGTCGGAGCATGGTCTCGACCCCACCACCGCGTTGCTGCCGTCCGAGGTCTCGTGCAGCGCCGCGTCATCGAAGCCGAGGTCACGGAAGGCCTCGAGCACCCATTGCGCGGCCCGGGCGCACTCCTCGGGAGGGAACTGTCGGGGGTCCGCCACGGACTTGATCGACACCAGGTCGGCGAGCTCCTCGCGGACGCGCGGCATCTGGGCCGAGACACGTTGCTTCAGATCCACAGGTTCAACCTCTCAGCACGTCGCCGGTGCGGAGGTCGTCGACGAAGTCTTGGACGTTCGGCAGCTCGTCGGGACAGTAGACGGCGATCACGGCCAGCTGCCCGCGCAGCAAGCGGCTGTCGGTGATGACCGGCCGCATGCCGGGACCTGCAGCGCCGTTCGAGATCATCGAGAACAGCGTTGCCTGGCGCAAACCGTTGCTGGGGTCCTGGCAGACCGAGCCGCCGTCGGTGCCGAGCACGCGCGCCACCTGGTCCTGCGACGGGAGTCGCTGTACGCCGGCCTTCTGCAGCACGGAGATGAACTGGTCGGCCTTCTGGTTGGCCTCGTCATCCTGCTTGGCACCGCGGTAGGCGATCAGTCCGATCACGACCAGGATCAGGGCGAGGGCGCCGAAGCACCAGTAGATGAACGTGTTGCCGGGCTCCGTCGTGTCGGTGTAGTCGTCGTTCAGGCTCATGACTGCGGCACCTCCTCGTTCGAGCCGAGCTTCCAGGACGGCTTGCGCGCCCGGTAGAAGAGGAACGGCACCAGCAGCCCGAGACCGAGCGCGCCGCCGCCGACGATCAGGAAGTAGACCCAGGTGCTGCCGCCGCCGAACTGGGAGGGCGGGACGAAGCCGATCAGCAGCGCCGACAGCGAGGCGACGAAGCCGACGACACACAGGAGGACCAACCAGGGTGCTCTGAAGCCTCGTGGATGGTCGGGGTCGTTGCGGCGCAGCCGGACCGCTGCGACGAACATGAGCAGGTACATGATCAGGTACACCTGCGTAGTGATCACCGAGAAGATCCAGTACGCGCTCGAGACGTCCGGGATCAGCGCGTAGCCCAAGGCGATGATCGTGGTGACGATGCCCTGGGTGACGAGGATGTTCTGCTGCACGCCGTTCTTGTTGAGCCTCTGCAGGAACGGCGGGAGGTAGCCCTCCTCGCGTGAGATCAGCAGCAGGCCCTTGGACGGCCCGGCCAGCCAGGTGAGCATCCCGCCCAGCGAGGCGGCGACCAGCATGACGCCGAAGATCGGGGTCAGCCACTGCGTGTTGAACTCCGCGAAGACCGCGTCGAACGCCTGCATCACACCGGCGGTCAGAGACAGCTGGTCTGCGGGCACCACCCAGCTGATCGCCAGCGCCGGGAGGATGAAGATGAGCAGCACCATCCCCATCGCCAGGAACATCGCCTTCGGGAACTCCTTGGCGGGGTTGCGGAGCGACCCGACGTGGACGGCGTTCATCTCCATCCCGGAGTAGGACAAGAAGTTGTTCACGATCAACACGAGGCTGGAGAGGCCGGCCCAGGCCGGCAGGAGGTGATCGGCGTCCATCGGCGCTGCCGAGGTGTTGCCCTGGCCGAGGAACACGACGCCCAGAAGCACCAGTACGACGCCGGGGATCAGGGTGCCGATGATCAGTCCCATGCTGGCCAGGCCGGCGACGCCCGACGTACCGCGGGAGGACACCCACACTCCGGTCCAGTACACGACCACGATGACCAGGGCCGTCCACACCCCGCTCGAGGCGAGCTCCGGATTGATCACGTAGGCGAGGGTGCTGGCGACGAAGCCCAACAGGCTCGGGTAGTAGAAGATCGTCATCGCGAACTGGCACCACACGGCAAGGAAGCCCATGGGCTTGGAGATGCCGCGGGAGACCCAGTTGAAGATGCCGCCCTCGTAGCCGGAGGCCAGCTCGGCCGAGACCAGGGAGGTCGGGATCAGGAAGACGACCGCGGGAAGCAGGTACAAGAAGACGCAGGCGAGCCCGTAGACGGCCATCGTCGGCGCCGCCCGCAGGCTGGCGACCGAGCTGGTCGTCATCATCGCCAGCGCGACCCACGAGATGAGGTGGGCGGCCTTGACCTTCGTCCTGGGCGCAGCGGCAGCAGCCGCGTCGTCGGCCGGCAGGTCCATCCCGCTCATCGAAGGGTGTCCGGTGAGCGCCTGGGAACGGTGTCCAATCGCATGTCGCTTCTCCAAGTCCTCGGTCGTGTCACAGATTGATCCCCGAAAGGTCCCATGGGGTCACCGGGAACGGGTGATCTCAGCCCACGATCGCAAGCGTGTGATCGGTGTTGTTCAGGCGCCGTCCACCGTCGTCCGTGACGGCGACGATGTCCTCGATCCGCACCCCGAAGAGACCGGCCAGATAGATGCCTGGCTCGACCGAGAAGCACATGCCCGGCACCAGGCCCTGCTCCTCGCCCTCGATCATGTACGGCGGCTCGTGCGTGGTGACGCCGATGCCGTGCCCGGTGCGGTGGATGAACTGGTCGCCGTACCCGGCATCGGTGATCACCTGCCGCGCGGCTCGGTCTATCTCCTGACACGCCACGCCGGGCCGCACCGCGTCGACGCCCGCCTGCTGCGCCTGGCGGACGATCTCGTGCACCTCCCGGATCTGAGGAGTCGGTTCACCGACGCAGACCGTGCGACTGGTGTCGGAGCCGTATCCGAACATCAGGCCACCGAAGTCGAGCACCACGCAGTCGCCCTCCTGGATGGTCCGATCGCCCGCCTCGTGGTGCGGGTTCGCGCCGTTGGGGCCGGAGCCGACGACGGTGAAGTCGACCTGCTCGTGTCCGTGGCTGCGCAGCAGGTCGGCCAGGTCCCCGGCCACGTCGGTCTCCCTCCGCCCGCTGAAGCGCACCTTGAGGATCTCCTCGTACGTCGCGTCCGCAGCGGCCCCGGCCGCGGTCAGCCGCGCCAGCTCGTTGTCGTCCTTGATCGCCCGCAGCATCGGCAGCCGCTGGGTGACGGACTGGTAGCGGGTGGCGGGCAGCGCGCCCTGGAGGCCGAGCAGGTGCATCGCCCACGCGTTGTCCGAGACCCCGTAGCTGCCGTCGGCGCGTAGCAAGCGCTGCGCCGCGTCGTACGGGTCGGCGCCGTCCGGCCAGTCCAGGATCGTCGTCGCGGGCGCTCCCTGGGCTGCTTCCGCGTCCGGCCGTTCCAGGGTCGGGACGAGCAGGGTGGGCTCGCGGTCGCGGGTGAGGAAGAGCATCGTCAGCCGCTCGGTGATCGCCGTGGGCTGGTAGCCGGTGAGCCAGACCAGGTCGGGTCCCGGCGTGACCAGCACGCCGTTCAGCCCGGCGGCTCGGCCGTCCTCGACCACGCGTGCCATCCGCGCGGCGTAGTCCTCGGTGGTGAACGGTACGGCGGTGGGGTGCACGGAGGTCATGACGGCTCTCCCGCGGGGCGGTCGACGGATGGGGTCCCACCCACGGCGGCAGGCTCGGCCGCGGTCCTGGGCAGCGTGTGCAGGGCGGCAGCAGCAGAGGCGGCCGCGTCGGACATCGTTGCGCCGCCGGCTCGGTGCCGGACGATGACAAGGATCGCCAGCAGCAGGCCGATCGCGCTGAACACCGCCATCGCCCACGACGCTGCGCCCAGGCCGGTGGCGAGCGCATCGGCCTCGGCCTTCCCCTTGTCAGTCTGGTTCGCGGTCACGGTCGCGTAGATGGTGGCGGCCAGCGCGGTGGCCACCGCCGCTCCGACGTACCTGGCCATGTTGGAGACGCCGGAGGCCTCGCCGACCTGGTTCGCCGGCACCGACGTGGTGGCGGCGGCCGACGACGGACCGTTCGACAGGCCCATGCCGACCGCGATCGCGATCAAGGGCAACAGGAACGCAACGTACTTCCAGGAGGAGTCGGTCAGGCCGATCGCGACGAAGCCGACGGTCGTGAGCGCGAACCCGGCTCCGATGGTCTGGCGTCCGCCGAACTTTGTGGCGAGCTTGGGCACGAAGGGGGCGATGACCACGAGCCCCACCGTGGCCGGCAGCGTCGCCAGGCCCGCCTGCAGAGGCGAGAAGCCCAGGGTCGCCGGGCTCTGGAAGTAGAGGCTGAGCAGGTACATGAGGCCGTTGATCGTGCCCGCTCCGATCAGGATGGCGATCGTGCATCCGACCAGCACCCGGTTGCGCAGCAGGGCCAGGTCCAGGAGCGGCGCAGCCACTCGGCGCTCCACCTGGACGAACGCGTACCCGGCGATGACGGTGATCGCGAAGCACGACAGCGTCGGTACCGAGATCCAGCCCCAGTCGCCGCTCTTGCTCATCCCCAGGATCAGCGGCATCAGGGTGAGCGCGACAAGGACGGTGCCGAGGTAGTCGATGGAGCGTGGGGCATCGGGGTCGTTGGACTCTGCGACGGTGAAGTACGTGAGCGCCATGCAGAGGACCGCGACGCCCGCGTCGATCCAGAACAACCCCTGCCAGCCGGTGATGTCGACGAGCACGCCACCGACCAGTGGGCCTGCGGCCGCACCGACCGCCGCCGCTGCCCCCCACAACGAGACGGCGCGCAGATTGGCGTCCCCGGTGGTCGCCACGGTCAGGAGGCTGAGCCCGCACGCCAAGATCGTGGACCCGGCCGCGCCCTGGATGACGCGGCCCGCGATCACCATGCCGCCCGACTGCGCCAGCGCGATCAGGACGCAGGACACGACGAACAACGCCAGGCCGAGCTGGAAGATCCGCTTGCGGCCGAAGACGTCCCCCAGGGAGCCGGAGGTGATGATGACGGCGGCGCCGACCAGCGAGTACCCGGTCACCGCCCACTGAAGAGTGTTGACCGACATCCCCGTGTCGTCGCTGATCGCGGGCAGCAGGATGCTCACCGCCGAGGTGTTGGCGTTGACGACCAGGGTCGAGATGCAGGTCGCCGCCAGTACGCCGCCGGTGCCCGCCACCGCCCTCGTCTCCGTCGAGCGAGACCTTGCCACGAGGGCGACCGTAGGTGTCCCGGGACGGGGCCCCCTTCACCCGAATCGGGCGAGACGGCGGCGGAGCGCGAGCCGCGACCCTGGCCCGGTGGCTGACGGCAGCGCGCGGGCCGGCCGGCGCATCTGGACGCGTGTGGCACAAACCGCAGCGCGCCACCTCGCCGCCGAACAGCCGCCCGCGCCGACCGTTCCCGAACAACCGCCCGAGGCGGTGCTGGACTTCCTGCGGCGCCTGGGCGTCGCCATGTGCCGAGCCGGCGACCCGGTCGACCGGGTCACCCTGATCCTCGAGGACGTCGCCCACTCCTACGGCGCCCCCGGAGTCAGCTTCTTCGTGCTGCCGACCGGCGTCTTCGTCCGGATCGAGACCGGCGACACCTCGCGGGTCGACTTCGCTCCGGGCAGCAGTCTTCCGCTGCGGCTCGACCAGGTCGAGGAGCTCTACCGCCTGATCGACGACATCCGACACGCCAGGCTCACGGTCTCGGAGGCGAGCGACCGCCTGGAGTCGCTCCTGGTCGCGCGACCACGACTACCCGGATGGCTCCGGGTTCTCGGTGGCGGGGTGCTGACCGTCGGGCTCGGCCTCATGCTCAACCCCTCGGTCACCGCGTTGCCCGTGTACTTGGGTCTCGGTCTCCTCGTCGGCATCCTCCGGTTGTGGTCCGAGCGCAACGCCGTGGTCTCGCTGATCTTCCCGGTCCTGGCCGCCTTCGCCGTGACGTGGGCGGCGTTCTCGCTCGCGCAGCCGATCCTGGATGCGTGGCCCCTCGACATCGTCATCCCGTCGTTGGTCACTCTGCTCCCAGGCGCCGCCCTGACGATGGCCACGATCGAGCTGGCTGCGGGATCGGTGATCTCCGGGTCGACCCGCCTGGTCTACGGACTCGAGCGTCTTCTGCTCCTGACGTTCGGGATCGCCCTGGGGGTCGAGGTGGCCGGCCTCCCCGATGTCCATGATCAGGCCGCGACCATGGGCGCCTGGGCTCCCTGGGTGGGCGTCCTCGTCTTCGGGATCGGGCACTACCTCGACGCCTCCATGAGGTCGCGCAGCTTCCTGTGGGTGTTGCTGGTCCTGTACGTCGCCTATGTCGTGCAGGCGGGATCGGCTCTCCTGCTCGGCTCGCTCGGCGCCAGTTTCGTGGCGGGAGCCGTCGTCCTCCCGGTCGCGTACGCCGCCCAACAGCGACCCAGTGGGCCACCCGTCCCGGTGACCTTCCTGCCGGCCTTCTGGATGCTGGTTCCCGGGGCGCTCGGGCTGGAGGGGGTGACGGAGATCGTCGGGTCGGACGCGGCCGCCGGTCTCGGCGACTTCCTGAACGCCTTGATGACCATCGTCGCGATCGCCGTCGGCGTACTGGTCGGAGCCGGCCTGTCCGAGCGGATCGGACGCGCAACGTCGACCTGGAGGGGGTTGTGACGATGGCGACCGTGGACGGCTTCGACGTGGTGGTGCGGGTCGCCCGCCTCGGTCTCGCGTCCAGTGCCGAGGGCGTCGAGATGCTGGAGCGCTACGTACGCCGCGCGGCCGCGGCGTACGACGCGGGCGTCGCGCTGATCGTGCTGCCCGAGCAGGTGATCGTCCAAGAGGAGGAGGACGGCCGGTCCCGCTCGGTCGTGGTCCGGTCGGCCCCCGGCATCTTCCGCCTCGACCAGGTGGCGGGGCTCAAGCGAGTCCTGGTCGAGATCGAGGCCGGCATGTCGCCCGCCGACGCGTGCCTCCGGCTCGACGAGATCGCGGCGCAGCCGCCGCGGTGGCCACCGTTGCTCCGGGTGCTCGGAGTGGCGTTGTTCGCCGCGGGATTCGCACCCAGTGTGGTCGCCTCGTGGTCGGAGGCCGGCGCGGCCGCGCTCCTCGGCCTGGTGATGGGCCTCCTGGTGGTCGCCACGGGGGGCACGACGCTGGAGGGTCTGGTTCCGTTCATCGGTGCGTTCGTGGTCACCGTGCTCGGTCTCACCGTGCTGTCAGATCTGGCCACGCCGACCGGGGTGACCCTCCTGGTGATCCCGGCCCTGTTCATCACCGTGCCGGGAGACACACTCTCGGCCGCGGCCGCCGAGCTGCTCACCGGCCACCTGACGGCGGGCGCCGTCCGACTGATCTTCGGCCTGTTCGTCCTCGGCCTGATCGTGATCGGGATCGTGGCCGCTGCCGGGGTGACCGGCCACCTGGACGCCCTGTCGGAGACTCTGCCCGAGCCCGAGCTGCCGTACGCCGTCCTGCTGGGTGGGTGGGTGGTGTTCAGCGGTGGCCTGGTGCTGGCGTTCAACGCCGAACCCATGGTGTTCGTCTGGCTCGTGCCGAGCGTGATCGCGACCTACCTGCTGCAGCAAGGCGCCACCCGCCTCGCCGGGTCGGTCGTCGGGACCCTGGTCGCCGGTGTCGTGCTCGGGGCGTTCGCCCACCTCGTCGACTCAGCCGCGAAGGCACCACCGCGACTCATCCTCGTCCTCGGCGGATTCTTCGTGTTGACCGTCGGCGGGCTCGGCGTCCGGGGCGTCACGTCGTTCTTCGGTGGGGACGTCGTGTCGGGCCTGCAGAACCTTGCGGACTTCGGTCTCCAGGTGCCGACCGTGGCGCTGGCCCTGGCACTCGGGGTCATCGTCAGCGATCGATGGAAGCTCCAGGTTGACCGCTGAGCCGACCTGGCAGGAGTGCCAGCGGCGTGTCCTACTGCCGAGGCGTCGTCGGGTCGGCAGAAGACGCTGTCGACTGTCGCCCAGATGCGCCGGCTTGCCGGCTACGTGCCACGGCGCGGCTGCGCAGGCGGCGGCTCACCAGGTGTGCGGCAGCGGTGACGAACACGACATCGAAGGCCATCTGCACCAGGACCAGGGCGCGGGACGTCTGCCCGGCGGCGTGGATGTCGCCGAACCCGATCGTGAGGATGGTGCTCGCGGTGAAGTACAACGCGTCGAGACGGGTGTGGAGTCCGGCGATCTCGGCGGGTTCATGGCGGGAGATGATGTAGAACGCCAAGGAGAACACCACCCAGACCAGGGCCATCGCCAGCAGCAGCCCGTCCAGGTGCCGCTCGGAGTCGGCCACCACGTGGCGCACCTGGACCAAGACGACCGCTCCCAGCGCGACGAACGCCGCCAGGGCCAAGACCGTCCGTAGCGCCAAGCCGCCACGTGGGTCCGAGCTCACCGGGACCAGGAAGTAGAACACGACGAGCAGGGCCGTCACGGCCAGCAAGCGAAACCATCGTGCGCCTGACATCGACTTTCCTACCCCGCATCGTCAGGTGGCCCGGAGTCCTCCGGGGTCCCCGCAGGGTCTCGGGCGGATGCGCTCGACGCCTCACCCGCTACGGGTGAGCGGGATGTGACCGTGGCTGTTGCAGGGCCGGCGATGGCGTCGAGGTTGCGGTTCCGATGTATGGTCGGTGGGCATGGAGCACGAGGCTGAGATGCGCGGACGTCGTCCCGCCGGCGTAGTGCCCCCGCACGTGCTGACGGGCCCCGCGTTGTTGGCGGTACGGGCCAGCGAGGAAGCACGTGGCATCCGCGGGCTCGACGTGCTGCGTCGCAGCGTCGATCGCGCTCCGCCCCAGCGGTGAACTGAGTTCACAGCTGCCGCCACGGAGCCCCGTGGCGGCTTTTCCTCATCTCGCGGCACCGGCG
>Ga0164241_10002512_pt1 | contig 19691 bp, 14 predicted proteins | sample OricomyardsoilBY_FD_108780 | JGI IMG/M metagenome (GOLD analysis project Ga0164241, IMG submission 108780) | Backyard soil microbial communities from Emeryville, California, USA - Original compost - Back yard soil (BY) | ecosystem: Environmental > Terrestrial > Soil > Unclassified | place: USA... | reverse complement strand
CCACCAAACCGGAGTCCAGCAATTGATCGAGCCCGGCCCGGGCCCGTTCGGCCATGAGCTGCTTGCCATAGAACTGTCCCGCCAATTCACCCGCTTTCTTCGGATCCAAAGTCGTCACCCCGTCCCCATACATATCGACGGCGAAGGCCACGTAGCCCAGTTTCGCAAGCTGCTCGGCGCGGCCTTTCGCGTAGTCGGTCAGACCCCACCACTCCGGCACCACCAGAACGCCCGGAGCCTTGTTGACCAGGGATGCCTTGGCGTCGTCGTAGGCGAGAAATCCGACGAGCTTCACGCCGGCTTGTTCATAAGTCACGGGCTTGGTGACGATTTTGGCCTTCAGGGAAAAGCCGGTGCAGAGGAGAAGCCCGGCGAGGAGAAAGCGGGTTGAATTCATGAACCGACCGTACTTCATCGTCCCGAAAAAGACAATGCCGCGACTGAACCCGTCGGGATCATTCGCGAGGCGTGAGCCATTTCTCCAGGCAGGCCCGCAGTTCCGCCTGCCGAACCGGCTTGGTCAGAAATGCGTCCATTCCCGCCTCCACGCTCGCCAGCCGGTCTTCCGGACGGGCGGTCGCGGTCAGCGCGATGATCGGCAACCGACGTCCGTCCAGTCTTCGGCGGATGCGTCGCGTCGCCTCAAAGCCGTCGATTCCCGGCATCTGCAAATCCATCAACATCGCCGCCCAAGGCAGTTTGATCGCAAGCTCCACGCCTTCCGCGCCGTTGTCCACGAGCACGGGGTCCAATCCCAGTTTGCGCAAAAACATCTCGATCACCCGTTGGTTTCCCCAGTCGTTTTCGACCACCAGGATCCTGCCGCGCAGGGGATTTGTCATCACCATCGGCGCCGTGCTGGCGGGACGCGGCCGGAGCGCGACCGGCAATGGCAGGTCGAAGTAAAACGTCGAGCCCCGGCCGCGTTCGCTTTCCACCTTGATTTCGCCGCCCATCCGCCGGGTGAGGCTTTGCGAGATCGCCAGTCCGAGACCGGAACCGCCGTATTTGCGCGTCGTCGAACTGTCGCCCTGGCTGAACTTTTCAAACAGCTTCGCCCGCGTGGCTTCGTTCATTCCGATACCGGTGTCCTTGATCGAAAATCTCAATACCGCGACGTTTTCGTCCGCCGTCACGACCAGGACGCCGAGTTCCACGCTGCCACGGTCCGTGAACTTTACGGCATTGCCCACCAGATTGAGCAGCACCTGCCGCAGGCGGGTGGGATCGCCGGTGACGAGCGCAGGCAAATCGTTCCCGCGTTGAAAATTCACGGACAGCTCCTTGAGGCCGGCGCGCGTGCTGAACAACGCCACCACCTCCTCGGCCACCTCGGAGGGCGAAAAGGCAATCGCCTCGAATTCGATCTTCCCGCTTTCCACGCGCGACAGGTCCAGAATGTCGTTCAACACCCGCAGGAGCGTGTCGGCGGATTTTCCAGCCAGGCTCACCTGCTGGCGTTGCTCGGCCGTCAATGGCGACTCGCCGACCAGCTGCAGCATTCCGATAATGCCGTTCATCGGCGTCCGGATCTCGTGACTCATCGTCGCCAGGAATTCGCTCTTGGCCAGATTGGCCGCCTCGGCGCGGCTCTTGGCTTCGCTCAAGGTGCCGACCAGTTCCTCGTTCTCGAAGATCAGCGAAAACAATTTCCGCATGTCCGCATATTGCAGCCGCGCGGTGTTCATCAGGAAAAGCGCATAGGTGACCGTGCAGGCCACGAACGTCCATCTGCCGGTTTCCTCGTAAGTGACAAAGGCCGCGAGCACGGGGATGAGCGTGGCGAAAACGTAAACAATATAACAGCGGCGCTCGGAAGCCAGGGAGCGAGCCGCGCCGGCGTTCAGCCCGGCGATGATAAATACCACCAGGCACCGCGGCAGCAGGTCGGCCGTGTTCAGGAACAACCATCCGCCCAGCCCCCAGAAACAACCGGAGACCACTACACCCACAAAAAATGCCGTACGCCACGGAGCGAGCTCCCCGTCGCCCCGCGCCTTCCGCGCAAATCGCACGACAAGGAACCATCTGACCAGCGATATGACGGAAATTCCCGCCAGCCAGCTCATCGTCAGGGGCGGCGGAAAATAGGTCGCGACGCCCGCCACCAATACGGCGGCAAGCACGAGATTGGAAAACAGCCCGAAACCCGCGGAGCGGTACAGCACGCGGGTCATCTCGGCCCGTACCCGCGACGCGATGTCCTGCTGCGTGGCTTCAGCAGACTTCCGGAGCGCTTGGGGAGGAGTCATGCTTCACGAAAAAGAAGCCATATCGCCCGCGTCCGCCGCAAGCGAATTAACCCCTCAGCCGGCCATGGGGTATTTTCAAATTTCCGCCGTCGCGAGACCTCAAGGCGAGCCCACCATCCAAATCCGCGCCCCGGAGAACTATGTCGAAAGCGAGCCCGCGATGTATTGCCGCAGCGACTCCGCTTCGACCCGATGTGAATTGGCTATCCAGCGGGATACGTCGCCGATCGAGATCAAACCGGTCAGCTTTCCCTCGACCACCACCGGCAAATGCCGGCAGCGCCGTTCCGTAAAAATATCCATGACCTGCTGCACCGTCGCAGTGGGTTCGATTGTCAGAACATCGGAGGTCATTACTTGCGTGATCGGGGTGAGGAGCGGATCGATGTTCGCACCGACCACCCGTCTCAAGACATCGCGCTCCGTAAAGATGCCGGCCAACCGGAGACCGTTCATCACCAATACTGATCCGACTTTGTGGGCGTTCATCTCGTGAACCGCCTCGGCCACGGTCACCGTCGAGGGGATGGTGAAGACCGCTCCGTCCTTCTGCTCCAACAACAGGGCTATTGTGGTATTCATAGGGGTAAGGGTTGAACCGCACCCTACCCCTCAATGCCTCGGTAACAACCGAAAAAGCCTCTCTTTTGTCATTTCCTGAAAAGCTGGTCCAGCGACCCCAGACTCTTCAGCGGCACGCTCTTTTTCCAAGCGGTGGCGGGCTTGAGCAAGGGTGCGGATTCCGGGGACGAAACCGCTGCGATTCCGCTCTTTCCCATTTCCTCCAGCGCCCTCTGCAAGCGAACTCCGGAGACGGGTTCGGCCGTTCCCAACTCCTGGGCGAACAGGCTCACCTTGAATTCCTCCACCAACCAACGGAAATCCTCCTGTATTTCGTTCGTCAGCGCCGACCCTTTCGATGGCATCGCGGCGCCGGAAAGGCTGCGCAGCGCCGACCCAAACGGCGCGAGTTCCTTCATCCGCGCCGCATCCTTTTCGGAATCGCGTTTCCATTTCTCGGTGCGCACCTGCATTGCCTTTAGATAACGCGGCAGATGCTGCAGTCGTCCAAAAGGCATGGCGCGGACAAAATCCGGCGGAAGGAGCGCCGCGAGATCGCCGGCCATTCCGGGATAAGCCTGCCTGGCGGTCTGTAACGCGAGCCGCAGCGTGAAAATCTCCTTCAGCCAGTCGCCCACTTTGGGAACGAGCCCGCGCAAATCCCCCTTCGCGTTTGCCAGCACAGCTTCAAACCGCTTCGCCGTCAGCGGCACCGTGCCAGCCGCCCCACCCGCCATCCGCTGCGGATCGGTCACCCAGCGCCGGATCGATTCCAGGGCATGCGCCTGCAGGTTGTCGGGCGTGACCAGCGTCACCGCGAGGGTCCCGAGCATGCGCAACGCCTTAAGGTCCTTCTCCAGCCAGCCCAGGTCGTGGCGCAATCCACTTTCGAGCAGCCTTCGCAATCCTTCGCGACTCATCGCCTTCGCTTCCTCCGGTGTGGCTGACAGTCGCACGGCCACTCCGGCGGACATCGCCTTCAATCCGGGATAAGCCAGCACCGGCACCCCGTGATGTTCACTCACCACGATCTGCGCCGGCAGATCGCCGAATTTCCATTCCGTCGACGGCTCGCCCTCCCATTTTGACCGGGCGGCGCGCCAGGCCGGGCTATCGGCCGTCGAAGCGTGCCTGCTCACATCGCGCTGCCGGTTGTCGAGCTGTGCCTGGATTTCCGCGAGATCGCGGCTCGCGCCGACAATTTTGTCCCGCTTGTCCGCGACCTCCACCCGCACCCGCAAATGATCGGGCAGGAATTTTCCGTTCCACAACGCCGGATCGATTCTCACGCCCAGCCGGGGGGAAAGCAGTTCGGCCAACGCCTCCGCGAGCGTCGGCGGGTTGGCCCGCCCGCTCAACAACGCCAGATCACGCGTCAACTTCTGCGCCGTTTCCGTCAACGGGATCAGATCGCGCCGCTGTTCCTTTGGCAGGGCCTTGAGCATCAACTCCACTTTTTCCGCGAGATGACCGGGAATCGCCCAGTCGAGCATCGCCGGTGTCAGCGCCTCCGCCTCCGCCACGGTCACGCGCAACGTCACGCCGTCGTTTTCCCGCCCGGGTTGGTAGGCATAGGCCAGCGGCAACACGCGGTTGTCCACGGGCATCGCTTCGGGGAAGGCGCCGGCGTCGTGCTCCGCCTCGACCGCGGGGCGCAGGTCGTCCTCGCCCATGAAAAGATATTTCGGCTCGGTGGTCTGCCGGTGCCGCACCAGATCGATCAGCTCGGGAACGCTGCTCGTCGGACGAAATCCGGCGTTTCCGCCGTCGTCCCGCCCCGGCATCAATTCGCGGGCGTAAAATCCGTACACCGCCTCGTCCAGATTCATGTAACCTGAACTGCGCGTGCGCGTGAGCACGGCTTCGGTCTGTTCGCGCACGCGCCGGTTGTGCGCGAGGAAACCGAACGGCCACGTGATGGTGTCGCCTACAAGCCCTTCGCGGATAAATATCTCCGTCGCGTGAACCGGATTGATTTTCCCGTAGCTGGCCGAGCGGGTTTCCAGCTCGAGATTATAAAGGCGGCGGCGTTCCTTCACGAGGACACGGCCTGCATCCGGATTCCAAAACGGTTCGCTGTGCGCCACCCGCAGCAGGTGCGTGCCGAGATCGAGCACCCATTGCGGATCGATCCGCGCGCAAGTCCTGGCATAAAGCCGCGCGGTCTCCATGATTTCACCCGCCATCAGCCAGCGGGTGATCCGCTTCGCGTTTTTTTCTCCTCCCGCGGCCTTCGCGACGGGTGCCTTGACCGTTTCCTTCCGCTCAGCCAGCACCGACCCCGGAAAAACCGCCACCCGGCGATCATGCGCCGCGTGGTAGTCGCCCTCAGCTGTGCGCGTCGCGATATTGCCGAGCAGACCCGCGAGAATCGACCGGTGCACCGCCTGGTAGGCGGGCGTGCCCAGGGTGAATTTCAGCTCCTGTCCCGGCTTGAGTCCGTCGTACACCGAAGTGCGGGTGAATCCTTCGCGACCGCGCAAGGTGTCCTCCAGCTGGCCGTGCACATCGCGCCATTCGCGCATCCGGGTAAACGATAGAAAATGGGCGGTGCAAAACTTCCGCAGCTTGCCGAGCGACAGTTTTTCAAATTCGTCGTGGTAACTTTCCCAGATGGAGAGCAACGAGAGGAAATCCGAATCGGGGTGATTGAAACGCCGGTGGGCCGTATCCGCCTTTTGCTGCTGGTCCAGCGGGCGCTCCCGCGGATCCTGAATGCTCAGCGCCGCCGCGATAATCAGGACCTCGCGCAACGCCTTCTCCGTCCGCGCCTGCAAGATCATCCGGCCGACGGCCGGATCCACCGGCAGATGCGCCAGTTCGCGACCGAGATCCGTCAGAACCCCGGTTTCATCGATCGCACCCAGCTCGTGCAATAGTCCGTAACCGGCCCGGATCCCCTTGGCGGGCGGAGCGTTCAAAAAGGGGAATTCCTCGATGTCCCCGAGACCGAACGCCTTCATGCGCAGAATGACGTCCGCCAGATTGCTGCGCTGGATTTCCGGCTGGGTAAACCGGGGCCGGTCAAGGTAGTCCTGCTCCGGGTACAGCCGAATGCACACGCCGTCGCTCACGCGTCCGCAACGCCCCTTCCGCTGGTCGGCGCTGCTCTGCGAAACCGCCTCGACCGGCAGCCGTCGCGTACGGCTTTGCGGCGTGTAGCGGCTCACCCGCGCCAGGCCCGTGTCGATCACAAACCGGATGCCCGGAATCGTCAGGGAGGTTTCCGCGATATTGGTCGCGACCACGATCTTCCGCTGCTGCGCCGCGGCGAACACCCGCTGTTGTTCCGCGTTCGTCAGCCGGCCATAAAGCGGCACGACCTCGACGCGAGCCAGCGAACGTCCCTCCAGCAAATCGCGCATCTCGCGGATATCCCGCTCCGTCGGCAAAAACACGAGGATATCACCCTGCGAACTTTCCGACAGCACGCGTTCAACCGCCTCCAACGCCGCGTCGAGATAGGTGAAATCGTCGCGCTTCTGCGGCCGCTTGCCGGCAGCGGGATTTCCCGGTCCCGGACCGGAGTCGTCCCTGTCTTCTGCCATCTCGTCCGGAGGCGCATAAATCACCTCCACCGGATAGACCCGCCCGGACACCTCGATGACCGGCGCGTTGTCGAACGCCTTGGAAAAGGCCATCGTGTCGATTGTCGCCGAGGTGATGACGATCTTCAGTTCCGGCCGGCGTTCCCGCAACCGCCGCAAATGACCGAGAATGAAATCGATGTTGAGCGAACGCTCGTGGGCTTCGTCCACGATGATCGTGTCGTATTCGTCCAGGAACGGATCGGCCTGCAGCTCGGCGAGCAGCATGCCGTCGGTCATGAATTTGATGACCGTATCGCGCGAAGTCCGGTCGGCGAAGCGGATCTTGCAGCCGACCTCGCGTCCGAGCGGAACATTCAGTTCCTCCGCCACCCGCCGGGCGACCGAAGTCGCGGCCACGCGCCGCGGTTGGGTACAGGCGATTTTTCCCTTCTCCCCGCAACCGGCCACCAGGCACATCTTCGGAATCTGCGTGGTTTTCCCCGAACCCGTCTCGCCGGCGAGGATGAGCACTTGATTGTCGCGAATGGCTGCGACAATCTCGTCCGCCCGGCTGCTGATGGGCAGTTCGGGCGGATACTCGATCCGGAAAGGCCAGGGTTTGTCGGAACGCGGAGGCATGACGGTGAAATTCGAGCGTTCCCGTCCGGCCGCCAATGGCAAAGTCAAATCCGACCATCCGCCATGGCCGCGGACGAACCCGAAACAGTCTCGCCGCAGGAACGCCGATCCGGCAACCTTTTGCTCATGATCCCGCCCCGGCCCGTTCTCCCGCAAAAAGCCCTGCAGCGCGTCCGTGCGATCTCGCGGGTCAACGGGTGGAGCGTGATCGTGTTCGCCACATTGGGGACCTTGATCACCCTCCTCATGGGCGATCTTTCCGGACTGGCGGTGGGCGTACTCGTGGGCGCGGCGGGAGGGATGGAAGTGCGCGGCGGCCGCATGCTGGGGCGACGCGATCCGGCGGGAATGAAAATGCTGGTTCGATCCCAACTGTTCCTGCTCGCCGTTCTGCTCGTTTACTGCGCCACCCGTCTCGGCAGTTTCGACGACGCCACCGCCTTGGGCAACCTCACCCCGGACATGGAGGCGATGTTGAAGGAAACCGGCATCGGGAAAGCCGATATCCTCCCGTTGGTGCGCACGGCCTTTTTCGCGATTTACGGTGGCGTCGCGCTCGGCACGCTCCTCTATCAGGGAGGCATGGCGCTGTATTACCGCGGCAAAACGCGATTGGTTACCGAAGCCCTTGCCGCTCCACCGCTGCCGGCACGTCCGCGCGTATCGCCTCTTCCACCGTCCATCTAGACGGAGAAGTCCGCCTTTCTCACCGCTGAATTTTTTCGACTAAGCCACTTCCAATTATAGGCTCCTCCGCATGTCGAGGGAGCGTTATATCCAGGCCAAGCAGAAGTGGGCCGGCAAACAATTGGCCGCGGGCTTCAAACCCCGCGATGTCGCCGCCACCGACCGCCTGCCACCCGGCCAGAAACTCACCGCCGGATTTCCGGTCCTCGATCTCGGGATGCATCCGGATATCCCCCTCTCGGAGTGGACGCTCGCGGTGGACGGCCTGGTTGAAAAGCCCGCCGTATTTTCCTGGGATCAATTCAACGCCCTGCCTCAAGTCACGGACCTCAGCGATTTTCACTGCGTGACCACCTGGAGCAAATACGACTGCCGGTGGACGGGAGTGGCGTTCACCACGCTGTTTGAAATCGTGCAGCCGAAACCGGAGGCGAAGTTCGTCTATTTCACCGCCTATGACGGCTACTCGACCAATGTGCCGCTGGACCACTGCCTTGATGATGATGTGCTCGTCGCCACGAAATTCGCGGACGAACCCGTCAGTCGCGAACATGGCGGCCCGGCGCGCATCATCATCCCGAAGCTCTACGCGTGGAAGGGTGCGAAGTTCGTGAAGAGCATCACCTTTCTGGCGGAGGACCGCCTCGGATTCTGGGAAGTGCGCGGCTACCACGCCGTCGGAGATCCGTGGAAGGAGGAGCGCCACGCGTAGCCGGGCGAAAACTCCCTCGACCCCTCCGCCGCGCCTCCGTTCAATGACCGACCCATGAGCGCCGCCTTTTTTCCCCAGGATATCATCATCAAGAAACGCGACGGCGGCGCGCTCACCAGGGAAGAGATCGGGTTCTTCGCACGCGGCGTGACCGACGGCCGCTTCGCCGAGTATCAGGCATCCGCGCTGATGATGGCGATTTTCTGGCGCGGCTTGAACGCCGAGGAAACCAGCTGGCTCACAAACGCAATGCTCCACTCGGGCGAGGTGATCGACTTGAGCGATCTGCCCGGAGCCAAGGTGGACAAACATTCGACCGGCGGCGTCGGCGACAAGGTCTCGCTCATCCTTGCCCCGCTCGCCGCCGCCTGCGGACTCAAGGTCCCGATGATGAGCGGACGCGGCCTCGGCCACACCGGCGGCACCCTCGACAAGCTCGAAGCCATTCCCGGATTCCGCGTGATGCTCGACATCGCGGAATTTCGCGACGTCCTCCAAAAGGTCGGGGCCGCAATGACCGGACAGACGCAACAGGTCGTTCCCGCCGACCGGAAACTCTACTCGATCCGCGACGTCACCGGCACCGTCGAATGCATTCCGCTGATTTGCGCGAGCATCATGAGCAAGAAACTTGCCGAGGGCATCGACTCCCTCGTGCTCGACGTCAAATTCGGGCGCGGCGCGTTCATGAGGGAGAAGACGCAGGCGCTCGAACTCGCCCGCACCATGGTCGCCATCGGAAAAAGTGCCGGCAAGCCGGTGCGCGCATTGCTCACGGCGATGAACCAGCCGCTCGGTCGCGCCGTCGGCCATGCGACCGAGGTGATCGAGGCGATCGAATGCCTCAAGGGGCGGGGCCCCGCCGACTTGATGAAAGTCACCTTCGCCCTCACGGGACATATGCTGATCCTCGGCGGCATCGCGAAGGATGAAGCGGAGGCACGGCGGCAAATGGACACGGCAATCGCCGGCGGCGCGGCTCTCGAAACATTCCGCCGCCTCTGCGCCGCCCAAGGCGGCGATGCGCGCGTCATCGACGACCATGCACTCCTGCCAACGGCCAGGCACATCGCAGACCTGAACGCCCCGGCCGGCACGACCGGATTCGTCAGCGAGATCGATGCGCTCAAATGCGGCCACGCCATCATGGCGCTCGGGGGCGGACGCGCCGCCGTTATCGACAAAATCGACCATGCCGTCGGAATCTCTCATCTGATCAAGGTCGGCGAACCCGTCGCCGCCGGTACCCGCCTTTGCACACTGCATGGCAACGATAGTGCGAAGGCCGCGCGAGCCGAGGCGCTGCTGCGCGACGCCATCCGGTTTCAGCCCGGACCTCCGAAGCCCGAGCCATTGATTCAGGATTTGATCCAATAGCGTCCTTCGCCCGCTCCGCGTTTAGAAATCCGGATTCGAAACACCGCGCGCCATTTCAAATCCGACGTTTCCCACGAGTGCCCAACCCGTGGCGGGATCGACCAATGCGATCTCATAACTTCCCACTCGCGCCGTGGTGGCATCAAGCGGGATATCCACCCGCGATCCGTGAACATCGCGTCCCCACGACGCCGGTACCGCCCGATCTTTCAACAGCCGCCACTCAAACATGTCAGCCGGCGCTTTTTCGACCGCGGCCCAATAGGAAGCCCTGGCTGCGGAAATCATTTCCAACCGGGGCACCCCGGCCTGATCAAAACTGATTCGGGCCGACTCCCGACCGTTTCCGTCCAGCAGGGTATAATTTGCATTTCGCGGGGGCGCTCCATCGGACCAACCCAACTCCGCGCGCCCGCCGCGAACAGTCGCACCGGGCGGTTCCCTGCCCGCGTCGTCGCGCCAATGCAACGATCGATCCTGAATCATGAGGGCGAATCCGGTCCGCACCCGCGGCTGGCGAAATGCCCCGGGCATTTGCAGGGCTCGTTGGCGCAGAATCTTTTCGCGCATGGATTCCAGCGCATCCTCTTCCTCCGCAGTCACGGGCCGGGTGGGCAAAATCGCATCCCGCAGCAATCGCGCCTTCCAGGCCGTCGCACGAATCCGTCCCACCTGCATGAGCGGGCCTGCGGAATTCCCGGAATTTCGATCGCCCGCCCCACCCGCTGACAACGCGGGCGGATCTTCCGGGGAATCCTCCCGCAGTCCTTCGGTCCTTTCAGATGCGGCCGCTGGCGACTTCTTCCTTGATCTATTCTTCGACGGGCTGTCCACCGGGTCATGCGCCGATATCCCCTGAGTTGGCGCCGACGCGGAGTCCGACTCGTCCTGGGAAGGAATGTCATCATCTCCCGACACCCCCGGACCGGCTTTTTGCGCTCCAGCCGGCACCGGAGTCTTCGTCGTTTTTTTTGCTTCCCTGGCTGCGTCCGCTTCCGTTGCCGGTTCCTGCCCGCCTGCCGGATTCGGCTGTTGAGCACGCTCCACCGGAAGGGCAACGGGCGACGGCTTCTGCCTCGGTTGCGAGGGCGAGGCAATTTTGTTCGTCACTTCCTCGGCAGTGACAGTGTCGTCAGAAACATCGGTCGCCGCGCCGAAATCCAAGGCCAAATCGGTTTTGGAGGCGCCGGAACCTTGTGCGGCAAGGCCCTTGTTTCGTTCGGCCGCCTTTTTTCCGGATGAGGCTCTTGAGGAAATCGCAGCTGGACTCCCCCCGGCTGCGGATGCCCCGGCATTCTGCGCCGCCGCTTCGGATTCGGGCGAAGCGTCTGGGGCCTTTGCGCCGGCGGTATTGTTCGCAGGGCTCCTCGCCCCGGCGCGTTTCCCGGGTTTGCCCTCATCGGCCAATGCAGACGGTGCAACAGGATCGGCCGCGCCTTCCTCGGGACGAGATGAAGGTTGGCCAACCGGGCTTTCTTCCACCGATGCCGCCCCGTTTCCGGAAATGACCGGACGTTTCGAAGCAGACCCGGATGACGCCATTGTCGCCGGCCTGTTTTTTGCATCGCGGACCTCATCACCTTCGGAAGCACCTTCCGCCTGATTGCCCGTACTTCCATCCGACTCCTGGTCCTTCAATGAAAAAGGAGACACTTCGCGCCCGTTTGATTGGGGCGATGGTGGCGCATCAGCGGTCGCGCCTGCTTTCCTTGGTGATTCCGGCGTGGATTCTTTTCCCGGTGAAGCGATTTCGGACAATGCTGAATCGTCCGATTGCAGCGGAATGCCGTCCGGCTCATGGGCCGTATCTCCCCCCCTTGAAGGACGGGACCCAGTGAGCTTCGGAATCCTCCGAGCCGAGGAAAGTGAAGACCATGCACCCTCTCCTCCGACTTTGCGGTCGTCACCAGACGAAGAGGTTTTTGTTCTGTCCGCCGCAGGCCCGCCGGTTGCCGCCTGCCAGTCCAGATTCCGGTTTTTGAGCGCAGCGGCGCTGACCGAGGCACGTTGCAGGTAAAGCCGGAATCCACCGCCCACGCCGGCGATCAGAAACAAAGCCAGCCATGTCGCTTTGCGCCGATACCATGGCGTTGTCGGTTTCACAGGCGGTTGCAGTGCCGCGGTTGCGATCGGCGCCTCGCCCGTCATTCCGCGCAATTCCAATCCCGTGATCGATTCGCGCTCCATGGTCAGGGCCATGCCCTCGTCGGAAAAATCGCTTCTTCCCGCCACCTTGACGCGATAGTTTCCGGGAGCGACACCCGGAAAAAGAAACCCCCCATCGCGGTCGGACTTCGTCTGCGCCGCGGCCAGGCCCTCGGGCGTGGTGAGAATGACATCCGCAGCCGCAAGCACGGTCGTTCCGAGAAACACGGTGCCACTGATTTCCCCCGGGGGCCTGTCGGGATACCAGGGTTCCGCTGCCGTCGCCGCGCCCCAACTGTGCACCATCAGGCCTGCATCCGTGCGGCAGACAAATGCCGCCAGGGCCGCATCGCGATGCGCGATCAATTGTTCAGTCATTCCGGCCACAATCGCGCGCACCTGTCGTTCCAATGCCGAGGCGTCCCGCTCATCGCGAACCAAGCCGCCAAATTCGCCGGCAAGCGACGCTTTCGCGTCCGACAGCCGGCGTCGCACCTCGGCGAGTTCGGCCACGGTCACCGGATGCTTCTCGACGGGCTCCCGCCAGGTCCATGCGACGCGTTCGCTGTCGGGTCGGCGCTGCGGAGCGAGAAACACCGTGCGGAAGTGAGATGAAAACAGATGCCAGAACTGATGGACCGAACGCTCGCCGACCTTGAAGCCCTCCGGCCCGCCTCCGCTAAAATCGATTTCGACGGTCACCCGGCGGGTGTTGGCGGAAGCACACATCGTCGCGCTCAGGGAGTTCCGGAGGTCGCCGCAGGATCGGACAGCAGAGTGAGGAGCCGCCACCGGTAGGTTTGCCCTGATTCAAAATGGGCGGGAATCCGACGACTCAACTCCAATGGCTTTCCTTCCGACAACGCCGATTGCCCGATCACATAGTCTCCGCCGGTCAGATCGGTCGTCACGGTTCCCCGAGGTTCCACCTTGAAATCGGCGACCGGCTCCCCGGTGTGGCGCGAGACCGCAATCCGCCACGCGTAGTCCGTGAGATTGATCACCTCCAGGTGAGCGGAAAGCGGCGCTTGCCCAGTCGCCGCCGAGGGGTCGGCGCAGCCACCGAGCAGCAGGCTGCCCATCAACACCAGACATGGGATCAGACCGCACCGCTTCAGCGGATGAGGCAGGGAAATTTGCGCGAAGCGCGTGGACGCCACGGAGTCATGGGAGCAACGGTTGGTTCCGATGTCGAGAGCGCAACCGGCTCCACCTCTCCTTCATTCCATTGTGGGAGGGGTGGAGTCAGGTTTTAGGTCTTTCAGTAAGGTCTGGAAGAAGCGAGAAGCGGGACCGGCCTGTCGGCGGAGTCGTCCGACGGAACTCCTCTTCTTACCGTGAATATCAATTTCCGCAGGCCGGCCTCTTTTCTGTTCCAAAGTTCCCGTGGGGATCCGTTCGGCATGGTGACTATCGCTTATTCCAAGTTGCGTTCAAGTTGAGACTAAGATCAATGTCCTCCAGCTTTTGGACTGTAGGGCTGGTCCTCTGGGCCATGCCGGCACGGCGCAGAGCGCCGGCCCTACAAAGACAGGCTCATCTCGAAAGCGAATTGGAATTAGCTTGGCTTGAGGCGTCGTGCGAGGCGTTCGATGGCGGCGGCGGGAATTGCGATGCGCCAGCCTTGAGGAGAGCGCTGCAGGGAAAGAGCGGTGAATTGGGTGAAGTTAGGGCCGACGAGCTTGGGCGGATTATTGCCTTGGGCGGGTATTATGCCGGTTTGCGCCGGAGGGTTTTCGTCGGGCGCGCCGAGCAGCAAACCGACCGTGGCGTGATCGGCGTCGCGTTGGTGAAACCAACTGAGTTGAGCGCCGCTGGTTGGCATGGCCTGTAAGGTTAGGCTGGCAACGAGCACTTCCGGGGTGGGAAACGCCTGGCGTGCGTCTGGCGGCAAAGAGTCGAAGAGCGCTTGGGCCTGTTTACGTGCCGCTTCGTCGTAAACGATGAGCGGCATCATTGCGGCGAGATCGCCCCCGGCCGCGGCCCACAACAAAGTGGCGACGGTTTTTTGCGCGGTTGACTGGCCTTCGTTGTGCCAGTCGCGAGAATAGCGCCATTCGCCCATCACCAACGATGGGGCCACGGCACGCGATGGCGCCGGTTGGGCGCGCGGGGATGGCGTCGCAGTTGCATTGGTTGGTCGGCGCCGGGTCGCTTCCGCCAGTGCGGAACGAAGACGATCGCGTTCCTGCCCCAACGCGCGTGCGGAGTGGTCGCGGGCGGCGGTGAGTGCGGACAGACGCGTTTGCAAGGCAACCGCCGTGCCGCGCGATTTTATCCAGAGCGCGCCGACCGTTACGATCACCACGAGCGAAAGAACCTGAACAAGGGAACGGGCACGCATGGCAGGAATCAAAACCAGACTGTCGGCAGTCGCGAATCGATCTGCGGCTCGCTGTCGCTTTCGAGCACGATGCTCGTGATCCCGGCTTTGCGCGCTTCAACGAGCACCCAGTACACTTGTGGGATTCGCGATCCATTCGCCTTGATGATAATTTGCGAACGGTCACGCGGGGCGGACGACTGGTATTCGACGACAAGGGCGAGAAATTCCTCCAACCTCACGGGTACACCTTCCCATTCGAGAGTGCCCTCAGGACTTACCGAAACTTCTTTGGCGCCCGGGATGCGAGTGCTTTTGACTGGTCCGGGAGCGGCAACAGCCGGGGGCGCTGGTGGCGGCAATACATTCGCCGGCGGGATGCGGGCGAGTTTGAGAGCGTGGGAGAGAGCATCGATTTCCGACTGCATCGCGGCCGTGGCCTTGGGCGCATTTTCCAGTCGGGCAATTTCGTCCGCCATCGCGGCATTGGCGCGATGCTGCGGAATGAGGGTCCAAAGTCCGGTGAGCGCCGCCGCGATCGCCCCGGCAGGAAGTAGCGCAGTGGTGAGCGTCGTGGTCAGGGCCGCGGCCGGGAGTGCAACACTTTGGGCGAGCGCGAGCGCGGCAACCTGGCTCGCCAGCGTGGCCGGAGCCGTGGTGATCCCGACGGCGCTCAATGCGCTGCCAAGGGCCGCCACGGTCGAGGTGATGCCGCGTCGGGAAAGCGTTGCGTGCAGTTTTTCAAGGGCGCGATCGACGCGTTTGCGTGCCGCTTCCTCGGTGATTCGAAGCGTTGCGCCGATTTCCGCAAAGCTGCGTTGTGCGAAAAAACGGAGCACGACGGCTTCGCGGTCGTCGGACTTGAGTTCGACCAGCGCGTCGTCGAGCAGCGGACGCAAAGACGCGGGATCGACGGGCAAATCTTCGGAGGCATTGGTGAGGTTCATGGAATGGGCAGATGATTCACGCTGCTTGCGGCGTTGTTCACGGCGGACCACTTCCGCCGTGGCGCGATGGGTGCTGACGTAGAGCCAGCCCGCGAGAGAGCCGTGATCGCGCAACGAAGAGGCTTTTCGAGCCAGGGAAATAAAAACCGTCTGCGCGACATCTTGCGCGAGGTGGGCGTCGCCACCGACGCGGCGTAGGGCGGTGGCATGGACCATCGGGAGGTGATGCTGCACCAGCGTGGTGAACGCTTCCTCGGAATGGTTTTCGACAAAATCGTGGAGGAGGAGAGTATCTTCGTTCATGGGGATCTGCCACTAGGCTGCCGGCCGATCACAAACCGGACAAAATATTTCTGAACGAAGAATCCGGGTGAACCGTGTAAGATTTCAAAAGGTGCGGGTTTTAATTCTACGTATGACAACCTCCACCTTGTTCTCTTCGCTTCCCGCCTGTTCCGAAACGTCCGCGATGCCGGCTTCGTTTCCGTTTCTTCCCCGCCGTCCGATAACCGGCCGGACCGCCATCTGGGCTTTCCTGCTCGCGGTCGGCTTGGTTTGCCCGCTGACGCTTTTTATCTTCTCACTCCCACTGCCATCATTGGCTGGTGAGGTGGCCGCGCGCCAGGCCCGGTTTTTCGATTACGTGCTGCATCCGTTCAGTCTTTTCTTTAAGGCTGTCATCATCGTTCCGATTCTTGAGGAGGTTTGTTATCGCGGCTCGGTCCTGCAACTCCTCCGGCGCTACACCTCGACTGCGACGGCTGTCTTCATCTCGACCGCTTTTTTTGCAATTACACACCTTGGTCAAGGGTGGGGCGCCATGGTGAATGCTTTTCTCATGGGACTCGTTCTCGCCGCTCTCGCCGTCCGCACCGGATCGCTTTTGACGGCGATCATCTGCCATGCCGCGTTTAACTTTTCGTGGTTATTCCTGATTGGCCCGGCGTTTGGCATCACTGCAATGGCCGTGGAATCAGCTCCTGCTTCGCTCACGGCGGCCCAGCCCTATCCGCTGTGGTGGATCGGGATCTCGATGGGTTTGGTGTTGGCGGCGGGCGTTATGCTCATCAAGTTTTCCGCAAAACCCATTTCCCGTGGATAATTCAAGGCGCGAAGCGCTTTTTGCCCAAGGCGTGGCGGAACACATGGGAATCCTGCTTAAAACCGCCCATGGTTTCGCCGCTGAACCGGCTGATCGCGATGACTTGGTGCAGGAAATCCTGCTCTCTGTCTGGCAGGCGTTGCCTTGGTTCGACGAGGCAAGATGCAAGCTCTCCACGTTCCTTTACCGCGTCGCCAACAACCGCGCCTTAAACTGGCACCGCTCGCGCCGCCGCTACCGTCACAAGCTCGAAGGCTTTCAGAATTATCCGCAACTCATCCTCATCTCCCCGGAAAGTGAAACCAACGACCATCGTCTTGAGTGGCTCTACGAACTGATCAGAAAACTTCCGCCGCTCGATCGCACGCTGCTCATGCTGCAACTCGACAAACTCTCCCATCGCGAAATCGCCGAGATCACCGGCCTTACCGAAACCAACGTCGGAGTGCGCCTGCATCGCATCCGCCAATCCCTCTCCAATCAAAAACCGAAAAACGATCATGAACTTTAACGAACTTGAAAAAACCTGGGATCGCCAGACGGTCACCGCCGAGAATGCGCTCATCGCAGCCTCGCTCTCGAAACGCCTCAATTCCGACATTCGTCACGAACGCCGCCGCGTGCTTGGCGGGATCGTGGTGGTCGCCTTTGCCGTGCTCGTGGGCTGGATCGTCACGATCGGGTTTCACTTTGCCGGCATTGCTCCGATCAATCGAATGACGGTGATCAGCCTCTCCATCGGCACGATAATCGACGCGGCATTTTTCATCCTCGCAATTCGTTCCGCACGACGGATTCAAAGCGAACTGAAAGCTTCCACCGGCACGCTTGCGAACTCTGCCAGCGCTTCATTGCGCACGATCGAATCACGCATGGACGACACTCGGCTGGCCGCCTATGGGCTGCCGCTCGTCGTGGTGGCCAACGCCGCGCTCTGTTTGGTGAAATATTCCACCGGCGATCTCCCGGGCTTTAGCGCGTTGATCGGAGCCATCGCGGTGGGGATTTTTCTCGGCGCGATTCTGGCGGCGATGTGGTGGCGCTATCGCACCCATTTGCTTCCGCGCCGCACGGAACTCCAGGAACTGCTGGCTTCCCTTCATGAATTGCCGGCCCGGTAGCGCGGATTCAGGGCGGGGATGGCGGGTTCCGGGACGATCGGGCAGTGAGTAGCAAGTGACCGATGGAAAGCCAGAGCAGACCTGCCGCCAGCCATTGCCACCAGGCAAAACTCAGCCACAGCGGCGTACCGTGACCATGCCAGTCATAGTCCGCCCGGCCGACACCGCGTTGCGCGAAGGAGAGGAAGGAAACCAGCGCGATGAGCTCATGACCTTTGCGCACCACGTTCGAGAAATGATAGAAGACCAAACGCTCAATGCCGACGAATGCGTCGCACGCCACGCCAATCCTCAGCACGGTTCACCCACCCAGCGGGGAGGCAACTTATCACTAAAGCCGTCGCGTGTTAACTAGGTGACGATAGGCCAGAGACAAAGCATCGCACCGGCGATGGCGCCAGAGTGGCAAAAGGGAGTCAGATTTCAGGTCTTTCAGTGAGATCTGGAAGAAGCAAGGGGCGGAGTTGTCCGACGAAGCTCCCCTTCTGCCCCATGAATATCAATTCCCACAGCCCAGCCCCTTTTCTGCTCCTGTAGCGCATGGTCAGCAATATCGCGGAATGGATCAAGACGCTGGACAAGGTGAAGCAATTGGGTGCGCAAATCGTCTGCCCGGGACACGGACCCATTGGCGGCCCCGAGATCATCATTGACCAGCAGCGCTACTGGGTCGAGCTACAGCGCCGCATCAGGACCCTGGTCGATGACCGGCACTCGTGGCGAGAAATCAACACCCTGTTAAAGGACATCGCCGCAGAGTTACGGCAAATGCCCGAGATCTCCCGCTACGTGCCCGATTCACCGCTTCTCGATCAGCAGGCCAATAAATTATTCAAGGAACTCGGCGGGGCCGAATCCTCCAATTGAAATGGACGGTCGCATGAAAGGCAGAAAAAAGGGGTCGGCCTGCGGAAATTGATATCAGGTGCTATCGTAACTTGTCCTGGGGTTGGATCATCCGCTGGTAATCAAAGCAGGTATGATCCGACCCGGGCCTGCTGTCCGGTCGCAGGATGACGGATGCGCACTCGAAAATTCATCGGCGCGTTCTTCACGCGGGCCCGCCGCGTTGCCTCAAGATCCCCGGGCGACAAACCGGTTTGAAGACCACCCTGCTCCGCCAGACTCAGGTTGCAATCGGCGGGGTCGGGTCCGCCGGCGACTGTCGCTTTTTGGAGTCTGTCACCCCGGGAATCGGCAGCGGCGGGGTTTCCACTCCGGCCACCTTTCGGTTGCGATACATGTCGTAGTCGGGAATCAAGCGATCGTAGGTCTTGTCCATCAACGGAGACGAAATGATGAAATCGGCGGAGGCCCGGTCGCATGCCGTCGGAATATTCCAGACCACCGCCATGCGCAGCAACGCCTTCACGTCCGGATCGTGCGCCTGTTGCTCAAGCGGGTCCCAGAAGAAAATCAGCAGGTCGATCTCGTTATCCACGATCCGGGCCCCGATCTGTTGATCGCCGCCCAACGGACCGCTCTGCAGTTTCGTGATGGGAATGTCCAATTCGCGCTCAAGGAGCGAGCCGGTTGTGCCGGTGGCGAAAATCTTGTGATGAGCCAGCAGATCGCGGTTGAACTTCGACCATTCGACGAGTTCGCTCTTCTTGTTGTCGTGCGCCACGAGCGCGATCTTCTTGTTCAACTCCATCTGGATTTTCTTGTAGGCCATGGGATTCGGGTTGTTGGACGCACGCTGTCAGGCGTGTTGTCCAAAACCCAGCACAAAGCCGGCCATCCTGTCACCCGGGTTTATGTCGGAGCCCGGCCGGAACCGCCTTAAACCTGGCCGAAAAGCACACCGAGACCGAAACGAAAGGCGTCGGGAAGGACATTGAAGTGATTCCGCCGGGCGAAACGCCGCACCGTCACGTCGAGGCCCGAAACCGGCCGGTCGGAGAGTTGTTTTTCCAAAAGCATCAGATCGCCGGTCATCGAGGCGGAATCCTCCTCGCCGACGCTCAGAAACAGCCGGGCGGCAAGCCGGTTGTTTTTCTCCAGCGCCTCATCCGCCAGACGGAGGATGCTGCGATCGTCCCACCAGATCGATGGCGCACTGGCGAGGTAGTGCGTAAAAAACAACGGCTCACGCCATAACGCATATAACACCAGCAGCGAACCCAGCGAGTGCCCGCCGATGCCGCGCCTGTTTTCGTCAACCGGATATCGCCGGACCAGTTCCGGCCAGAGGGTGTGGGTGAGAAACCGGGTAAATTCCTCCGCCCCGCCGCTGCTCGGCTCGTCGGAATGGCTCGTCGGCGTGTAGTCGCGTCCGCGTTTGTTGGCGGGTTT
>Ga0164241_10002511_pt1 | contig 19695 bp, 13 predicted proteins | sample OricomyardsoilBY_FD_108780 | JGI IMG/M metagenome (GOLD analysis project Ga0164241, IMG submission 108780) | Backyard soil microbial communities from Emeryville, California, USA - Original compost - Back yard soil (BY) | ecosystem: Environmental > Terrestrial > Soil > Unclassified | place: USA... | reverse complement strand
CTCACGCGAGGGCGCCAACGTGGAGTTGATCACCAGCAATGGCGAAAAAGTCACCGCCGCCGGGCCTTATGGCGATGGCAATTATGTGCGTCAGGCGCTGCAGGCGCTGCCCAAATTTCGCGATGAGTTTCGCAACGCGGATGCCTACCCGATACTCGGCAGCTGGATAGTGGGCGACAACGCCGCAGGAATTGGAATTCGCGAAGATGCTTCGCTCATTACCAAAGACACCTCCCGCTTCTTGCCGCATATTATTTTGGATTGATATTGGTCGGTAAAATCGGCTCGGTTCCAGGTAGGGTGTAATCCCTCGCGCCACGTCCCAATAGGTGCATGAGTACTACTTCCTCCCAAGCCAGAGCTACAACCCCTTATGGGCAGGTGAATAACCCGCCCATTTTTTTTAAGAAACAGAACTGGGTGCTGGATCCTTTTCAGGACACTTTGCTGATCATCGCCGCACCGTTGTTGGCCGCGGGTTTGGCACTGCTGATCATGCAGCACTACGGTGCTGCGCAGGGCGCGGTGCTGATTATCACCACGCATATTATTTTGACCGTAGCCCATCACCTGCCCACATTTATCCGCATTTATGGCGACGTGGAATTGTTCCGGCGGTTCAAATGGCATTTTGTGCTGGGGCCGGTGGTGCCTTTGGTATTTGCCGCCGGTGTGCTGACGTACATCAACGTGCATCAGTATCCGGTGGAATATTTTCTGTACCTGTGGATTTTTTTGAGCCTTTGGGATCCCTGGCATTTCCTGCGGCAGCATTTTGGCTTTATGCGGATTTACGACCGCCACAATGCGGCGCCGAGGCTGCTGGCCTCGCGCATGGATTGGGCCATCAGCGGCTTTTGGTTTTTGCACATTATGGTCGCCAGTGCGGACTGGCTGCCGGGGCTGCTGGCGGATCTTTATCGCAGCGCAAATATCCCGCTGCTGTTGGCGCTCCCAACGGGGCTGATTCCGGTGCTGCACAGTTTGACCTGGTGGTTGGCGGTATCCGCGACGCTGGTTTATGGCGGTTATGTGCTTTGGTGCTTCGCGCGGGGCTATTTTGTCAGCCCGGCAAAAATCGCATTGCTGGTCTGCACCTTCGGCGTCATGTATTTCACCTACACCCCCAACGAGTGGATTTTGCAGCTGGTGCCGGCGTGGAGCTTCAAGGTGGGATTTGCCACCCTCGGCATAGTGCATATGACGCAATACCTGGCGATTGTCTGGCGTTACGACCGGCGCATCGTCGAACAGGGGCGTGCCCGCAACGGCTGGTTTGCCTGGCTCCACGGGCGACGCAGCCGATGGGGAATCGGCGCTGCGGCACTGGTGTATGTGGGGCTCTGCATTGGATACGGCGATCTCCTGTCCACCCGCTTCGACAACCGCTGGGTGATGTCCTGTCTGCTGGCCGTAGGGTTTACCTCCACACTGCTGCACTACTATTTCGACGGTTTTATCTGGCGCATCCGCCACAGCCAGAATCGCGAGGCGCTGGGGTTACGGGCGAATGCAAATGCCGCTGCAGGTTCGTCCTGGTGGGACAGCACCCGGTCCGCAACGGCGGGCGGCGTGCTGCTGCGCCAGCTGCTGTATTTTGGCGTGCCCATGGGGTTATTAACCTGGGGCGCCATCGAGCTCTGGCAGCGGGATTCCCGCTCTTATGTGCAGCAGATGTACCACGCCCAGGAATTGAGTCAGCAGGGTGAGGCGGAGGCCGCCACCGAGATGGCGCGAAGAGCTTATGCCAGCATGCAGGAGGAGCTGCCGTTCGCGGAGAAAATGGTGGAGCTGCGCCCCAATACCGCCAACGAGGCACAGCTGGCTTTTCTCCTGTTCAACCATTCGCTTTACCAGAACCGCATCATGCCCGCACTGGAGGGTAAACCCCCTTCACCCACCCAGCACCTCAATCACGCCGAACAGACCCGCCTTGCGGCGGACCTCTTGATCAACGCTCTTTATCGCGGCGGCAGCCCGGCCCATCCCGGCCGCGAACAGCTCACGCCCGAGCAGGCTTTGCAAGTTGCGCAGAGTTGGGAACGGCAGTTGGCGCTGTAGATTTGGCCTTCTGTTTTGATCCCCCCAACGGGCCTTTTGATATAAACAATTTGAGCTAAGAATCTCCCTGCACCCTCTTTTCTATAGGTCGCCATTGGTGTCAAACCTGCTACAGCCGCCCGCCCTGGACTTTACTCGAAAATCTATGTGCTACTCTTTCTGAATTGGTCAGAGACCCCTCCGAGATTTTTCTGAGGTTACGATTTGACTGCCTCGGTATATGCGCACTCGTATGATCCGAGTGCTTTAAGAAAGATGACGGCAATTGATGTAAGCGGATTGTTCGGGAGAAATCGGTGAGCTAATCATTTGCCTAGGAATCACCGCATCCTGCTTGTTTGGATTCAAAACAAATCATTGTTCAGTTGATGCGTCAAAAAGCTTTCAATGTAAAGGCTGTGCAGAGGTATCCATGCTTAATGTTGAGGTTTCCACGCTGGTTTTTGGCACTGGTGCAGGAGCGACTTCCCTTCCTCCGGTAAGTCTTCGCCTAGTAAGCGAGCGGGTAAGCGCACGCGAAATCATTACGCGCACTGTAGCAGAGCAGATTCAGGCACTGGAGGAGCTGCACAAGGAAGATTTTGCGTCCATCTATGCGGCTCTGTCACAGCAATACTTAAGCCCGGACGATTTGACAAATCAGGCTGCTACGGGAAAGGTGGTCTTACATCGTGAAGCCGCACGTCCCCGTGTCGAGCTGGAGGTTGGCCGGGCGCTGAGGTCATTTGCGTCGAAGAATTTCAAAATCTTTTTGGACGGTAGAGAATTACACAAGCTTGATGACGAGGTGACGCTTATAGATGGATCGTCATTAACCTTCGTAAGGCTTGTACCTCTAGTCGGAGGATAAAAGTGTTGCAGAATTGGCCGAAGAATCACCAGCGCGTTTTAGATGTGTTCCGCGATTGTTTTGCAGATGTGGATAAAATAACGCAGGTTGTATCAGATCTGCACTATCGACGAAGTCGGGCAGGGCAGGCGTCTATTTACGAAACGAATATTGGGACTATCCTCGCGAAGCTGGGAAAGGACGGTCCAGATATTCTGGTGAACTTCTATGTAAAACCTGCCGAGCATACCTTTAAAGAGGCGTATTGGCACAGCCAATCTGTTTGGGGTAACCCGCTGAATCGGGATGCGGTTCTGAATCGTATTGCAGCTATGTTCGCCTCCAATTACGTTGAACTAAACCCCTCACAATATTCTGCCGATGCTTTATTGGGACGGTTGCGGCACATATTTTCAAACCCGCAAAACCACTGCGAAATTGAGAAACCTGAATATTATCCCTCTGAAGACTACCAAGACTTTTATTTATATCCCACGGCGCGAGACGTATTCAGCAACCTTTCGGCCCATATGGATTGCAGTGGTGTAGTCGAATTTTTGACGGATTTTTTTTGTGGACGCTATAACATTCGTACTGATCGGGGTGCCGATCGTGCCTATGATCGCTACGTGGACTCATGCAAAAAGCTAATCGGCTCTGGTTCGGAAGAATTTGATTTTTTGTTGCCTCGTCTGTTTGAACGAGAAGAACTCACATATGAGCTCTTTGATGAGTTCTGCCGATACGATCCCAACTTGGTCTCCCTTCATAAAGCTTTCGGAAAGGACCACCGCACGCGCGAGGGAAGTCCTCTCCAAGGGCGGGTAATGGACCGTTACCGAGACTGTCTGCGTCAGACGATTCGTCTCGGTGCCGATCAGCTTCCCGAGAACGCTGACTGGCTCTGCAAAGTGATTGGGGGCGGAACGGTCCCAGGCTTGGAATGGCTGGAAATCGGATTGAACGTAATTCGTGACCGACGATACACAACAAAAGACCTCCATCAACATACACCCGAAGCCAGTGCAGTGAGGACATTGATTGCGTCAGAAGGTCTCGTTGAAGGTGAGTCTGATAACGATTTAGCAGCACTCTTGAAACGCTACGACGCTGATACCCTTCTCCTTGCTCTACCGTCCGCCGGTTATGCCCGTAACGCAATACTTGAGGTGTTGGGATGGGATGACATTGTGTCGGTCCAAAATTGTTTGTTTGATATCGCAGGCGGTTCGGTAGCCAGTGTCCAAGATTTGGCAGATATTCCCAACGGAGAGAGCATAGAGAGCGGTGTGATAGACCGTGCGCGCGTGATCGAGATAATTGAAGCGGCGGATGCCAAGCGACTGGACAGGTATCTCAAATCGCTGCGCGTCACCACTGTCAAACTCGGTAACACTTTGATGCTCTTTGATGCTCTGCGCGGAAAAGATCGAGTCAAGCTTGAAAAGAAACTCGATAAACATGCTCAGTGCGCTATTAAAGCATACGGTCTGTATCCGGTGGATGGACCGGAGGATTTAAGGGCACGCTACTTGAAGTTCAAAGCGATGCACAAGGAGGCGACTAAATACGGATCTGAACGACAAACAAATACCCAGGCTGCAGTCAAAGTCGGCCTTAAAAATCTCGCACAGGCGGCTGGATACGCAGACGAAATTCGTCTTGAATGGCAAATGGAAGCGGATATTGCCGAATCCATGGTGCCGATGAATAGGCCCTTACCAGCGGACGCCTGGGAGGTAATCTTGGAGCTGGAGGGCATCACTCCGCGCATTCGAGTCTTGAAAGATGGTAAAACACTCAAGTCGGTACCAGCTAAAGTCCGCGAACAAAAAATCTATCAGCTGATGCGCGAAGCACAGGAAGCCATCAAGGGGCAGGCAAGCCGTTTTCGCAACGCACTTGAGGACATGATGGCGAATGGTGAGTTGATCAGCGGTGATGAACTCCTATTGCTCAACCGGCTGCCAGTTGTGCGGTCGATGCTGCAGCAACTGATCATAGTAACGGAGGATGGTCAGACGGGACTGTACCTAGATGTCGGCACCTTGGTGGGAATCGACGGTGATTTTACGGTCGCTGGGCCTCATCGTATCGCACATGTAGTAGACCTACTTAATCTCGGCTGTTTATCACATTGGCAACAGTACTTGGTTGAGAGACAACTTGTTCAGCCATTCAAGCAGGCTTTCAGAGAGCTTTACGTCGTTACGCCGGCAGAAATTGAAGCTGACACCCATTCGCGGCGTTTCTGTGGCCAAGTGGTAGATGGGCGTACCGCCAGCCGGCTTTTGCAGGGACGTGGTTGGGCGCAATTGAGTGGCGATGTGGCGGAGATTTACAAGCGGTTTCCGAAGTCTCGGCTCATTGCCGAGATTTTATTCCCAGATGCCGGACATTATCTTGCCGAAAATGAAACGGTGATGATGGATGAGATCTTTTTCCGTTCGCGAGGGGAGTTTGTTCGTCTAGATCAAGTGGACCCTTATATTTTTTCTGAGGTTATGCGAGATGCCGATCTGGTCGCATCAGTTGCGCAGGTTAGTGATGGGGATGCGAGGTGGTCAACGGAGGTGGTGGAGCGCCGGGGAGACGTGGTTCGAGCGCTCTTTCAAAGATTGGCGCTCACTAGTGTTTCCTGTGTCGAACACTTTGCTTACATCAAGGGCAAGTTGGCGACATATAGGGTTCATCTAGGCAGCGGCGTCATCCATATTCAGCCCGGAAATTACCTGTGTATAGTGCCGTCAGGTAGTCATTCGGAGTCGCTCTACCTTCCTTTCGCAGACACCGACAACAAAATGACCGAGATCATCAGCAAGATTTTTTTGCTCATCGAAGATGACAAAATTAAAGATGAGTCAATATTGCGCCAAATAAGTCCGAGTGCTTACGGGTAAATATGAAACTCTAAAAAAGGCAGGTTGGTTTAGGCACTAGCAGACTCTGTCCATCAGGCGCAGCTCGCCTTTTTGATTTACTACCATTCTCTTTACTGGCATCTGATCATGCTCGCGCTCAACGGGCAGACGCCCACGCCGGATCAACGCCCTCTATCGCGGTGGCAGTCCAGCCCATTTTGGGCGCGAGCAGCTCACGCCTGAGCAGGCGCTGCAAGTCGCGCAAAGCTGGCAGCGGCAGGCTCCCTAATTCTGGCTTCGACAAGCTCAGCCCGCGCAGGAGGCTTCGACGAGCTCAGCCCGAATATTTCCACAAATCCGTTCCCTGAGCCTGTCGAAGGGAAGGGTAGGGGAAGCCCTGAAGGCTCGCGTCATTCCTTGCACATATGCCCGTAGCGGCATAGGCAACCTCGGGGGACCGTGCATGTCGCACACCGTGTTTTTTGGCAGGCTTGTGGGCCTGCTGTTGATCTTCGCCGCCGGAGTGTCCGATGCGGCGGAACTGCCCAACGTCAAACTCTTCACCACTGGCGGCACCATCCAGAGCAAGGGCACGCATCGCCAGTTGCTGATGGAATATTCCGCCGGCCGGGTAACGCCGGATGAGTTGATTGCCGACCTGCCGGAGCTGAAGCAGATCGCCAATATTTCCTACCTGGAAGAATCCAATATCGGTTCGGGCGGCATGAACACCAAAATCCTGCTCAAGCTCGCCAAAGACATCAACGAATGGCTGGCGCGGCCGGAAGCCGCTGGCGCTGTGGTGACTCACGGTACCGGCACCCTCGAAGAGACCGCTTACTTCCTCAATCTCACGGTGAAATCCGACAAGCCGGTGGTGGTGGTGGGTGCCATGCGGCCCTTTACCGCCGTCAGCCGCGACGGCCCCTTCAACCTGTTGAACGCCGTGCGGGTTGCCGCCGAACCCACTGCCAAGGGTTACGGGGTGATGATCATGCTGAACGACGAGATCAACGCCGCGCGGGACACCACCAAATCCAACACCTACCGGGTGGAGACCTTTGTGGCGCGCGATATGGGGCCCATCGGTTATGCGGATTCCGACCGCATCGTCTTCTACCGCAAACCCATTTATCGCCACACCAGCCGCAGCGAATTCGACGTCTCCGGTTTGAAGGATCTGCCCAGGGTGGATGTGACCTACGGTTACCAGGAGTCCGACGGCACGGCCATCAAGGCGTTTCTCAAAGCCGGGGCCAAGGGCATTGTGCTGACGGACAACGACGAGGAGGCCATCAAGCGCGGCCAGAAGAAAGGCGTGGTGTTTGTGAAGAGCGACCGGAAGGGCGCAGGTCGCGTGGTGGAGAGCGCAAAACAGGCGGCCCAGGGGATAGTCACCTCGGACAACCTCAACCCGCACAAGGCGCGCATTCTGCTGCGCCTGGCGCTGACCAAAACCAAAGACCCGAAAGAAATCCAGCGCATGTTCAACGAATACTGATGCCCAGGTGCCTGCCATGAAACTGTTTGATGTGACGTTTTTTTTGGCCCGCCAGCGGGCCAGTATTTCCGCCTTGCTGCTGGGTGTCCTGACTCTGCCCGCTTTGGCCCAGGAGATTCCCACCTACGCGCCGCAGCCGGAACTGCCGGACCCGGCGACTCTGCCGACTGTGGTGCTGATGTCGATGGGCGGCACCATCGCCAGCCGCGGCGGCGAGCGCCTCAATATCACCGCATACGGCGGCAAGGACTACCCCCGTGTAAACCCGGAGGATTGGGTCAACGATCTCCCGGAAGTCAGGGGCATCGCCAATATCATCCTCGACGACCAACGCGCGCCCCAGGACCGCGTCGCCTCGGAGACTTTTGAGGATTTTCAGCGGGTGGCCAAACGCCTGAACGAATGGGCGGCGGATCCGAAAGTGTCGGGAATCGTCGTCACCCACGGCACCAATACCATGGCGGAGACGGCCTATTACATGAACCTCACGGTGCGCAGCGCCAAACCCATCGTCTTTGTGGGATCGCAGCGTCCCTGGACCGGCTTGTCCGGCGATGGCCCGCGCAACCTGTATGACGCCGTGCGGGTGGCCGCCGCCAAAGACGCCTGGAATAAAGGCGTATTGCACTGCATGAACCAGTTCATCAACCCGGCGCGGGACGTAACCAAAAACATTGCCTACCGGGTGAACACCTTTGTGGGGGTGGACGTAGGCGCCATAGGTTTTGCCGACCCGGACCAGGTGAAGTTCTATCGCGAACCGGTGCGGCGTCACACCCTCAATTCCGAATTCGCCGGCATCGACTACAAAACCCTACCCAAGGTGGAAGTGGCCTACGCCTACCGCGATGCGCCCGATTACATCATCGACGCCATGGTGGCCAACGGCGTGAAAGGCATAGTCGTTGAAGGCACAGGCGCCGGCAGCGCCACCACTGGGCAAACAGAAGCCATCAAACGCGCCCAGGCCAAAGGCGTGGTGGTGGTTTCCACCGCTCGCACGCTCGGTGGCCGGGTGCAAGACACCAAACGCCGTCGCGAAGCCAACATAGTGCCGGGCGACAACCTGGTCCCCGAAAAAGCCCGCATCCTGCTGCAACTTGCGCTCACCAAAAGCAGCGATCTGGCGGAAGTGACGCGAATATTCAATGAGTACTAAAAAAGTTAACGAGTACTGATAAAGCCAGATTTCTTGCGAATAAGGAGCGGAAGAGCTTCAGCAGTTTTTTCCGGGACCCTCACCGACAGGACGTCGGTGAGGGAGCCTACAGGGAGGTACTTGCGGTGGCCGGCACTCCGGCGGTCCCGGGAAAAATTGGTGGAGCTCTGAAGCGGTTCGGCAAAGACCTGAATTCTTTTGGATCCACAAAGGTAAAGCGCATGAAAAGCTCTACATATCAATTTCCCTCTGTCTCCCGCCGCCGCTTTATCAACTCCAATGTCGCGGCGGGGGCGGCCATAGGTCTCGCGCGTTATGTGCACCCGGTTTATGCCGCCGCCAGCGACGACATCATCTATAAATCCGCCACTGAAATCGCTGCCCTGATCCGCAGCAAACAGGTGTCCGCTCTGGATGTGGTCAAGGCCTGTTATGCGCGGATCGACGCGGTGAATCCCAAGATCAATGCGGTGGTGTTCACCTGCCGCGAACGCGCCCTGGCGGAAGCGGCGGAGGCGGATGCCATGCTGGCGGCGGGTAAAAGTCTCGGCCCGCTGCACGGCGTGCCTTTTACGGTGAAGGATTCCTTCGATACTGCCGGTGTGGTCAGCACTGGTGGCACCCTCGGCCGCAAAACCTATGTGCCCGGCAAAGACGCCACAGTGGTGGCCCGCAGCCGGGCGGCGGGCGCGATTCTGCTGGGTAAATCCAATACGCCGGAATTCACCCTGGGCGGCGGCGCACGCGGTACCTACAACCTTGTCTACGGCCAGACTTTCAACCCCTACAAAGACGGCTATAACCCGGCGGGCTCCTCCGGGGGCGCCGGGGCGATTGTGGCGGCGGCGGGTGCTTACTTCGATATAGGTTCCGACTACGGCGGCTCCATTCGAGGCCCGGCCAACGTCAACGGCATTGCCGGCATCAAACCCACCCTCGGCCGTCTGCCGCGCACCGGCCACATAGTGGATTACGGCGGCGCTTACGACTCCTTCCAGGAAACCGGCCCCATGGCGCGCACGGTGGAAGACCTGATGTTGCTGCTGCCGATCATGGCGGGGCCAGACGATTGGGATGCGGCCATGGCGCCGGTTCCCATGGGCGATCCTAAAAAAGTGAAATTGGGCTCACTGCGCGTGGCCTACTACACCAACGACGGCATAACCGCACCGACGGCGGAGATACAGGCGCTGACCAAACAGTGCGTGGACTACTTCGCCAAACTCGACTGCAGCATCAAAGAAGACAAACCCCCAAAAATGGCGGAATTGGCTGAAGCACGGCGCAAATTCAGCGGCGCCCCCGGCGGCGATCACCGCCGCCGCATGCTGGCCATGCACGGCACACTTCAGGCATCCCCCGGCCTGGGATTGACCGGTGATGAACTGCCCAGCAGCGAATTCACCCATTGGTGCGAGGTGATGGATGCCATCAAAAGCGAGCAATTGAGCTGGCTGGAGCAGTACGACCTGATCATCTGCCCGGTCAATGCCAATCCGCCCCGCAAAATTCCCCATGAGTTCGTGCGCCAGGGCGGCGCTGCGGGTGGCGGCGGTTACACCAGCCAATACAACACCACCGGCTGGCCCGCCGGTGTGGTGCGCGCCGGTACTTCGCAAGACGAACCCGGCCTGCCGCTGGGTATCCAGGTAGTCGGCCAGCCCTGGCGCGACGACGTGGTACTGGCGGCCATGGCGCATATCGAAAAACAAACTGGCGGCTGGCAGAAGACGCCGATTTGAGATGCATAACGCGGGGTCGGAAAACCGCGTAGGTCGGAAAAGCAAAGCGTCTTCCGACATTTCCCATTTGAAAACGGCGTTTCCCATTTGCAAATACCGCACGAGGTTCAAAAACGTCGGAAGGCGCTTCGCTTTTCCGACCTACGTGACCGGCGGTAATCATTTGAGGGTAGTGAGATGAATGAATCTGTTTTGAATGAAAAGTCGGCGAAAGATGCGTCTGTTGAGTCTCCGTCGCGCCGCCGTTTATTTGGGTTTGGGGCGGAACCGGCATTGCCCGTCGCCGCTTTGGCAACCGCGACCGCCGCCTTTTCCACATCCCACGCCAATGCCGCCAACAGCGACGAAATCATCTATATGTCCGCCGCCAAACTCGCTGGCCTGATCCGCAACAAGCAGGTGAGTGCGGTGGAGGCGGTGCAGGCTTATATCGACCGGCAGCTGAAAGTTAACGACCGGCTCAACGCTGTGGTCACCAACTGTTACGAACGCGCTTTAACAGAGGCCAAAGCCCTGGACGCCAAAGCCGCGAAAGGTGAATTCGCCGGTGCGCTGCACGGCGTACCCATGACGATCAAAGATTCTTTGGATACCGCCGGCGTGGTATCCACTGGTGCCACCATCGGTCGCCAGACTTTTGTGCCGGAGAAGGACGCCACCTGCGTTGCCCGCGTGCGCAAGGCCGGTGCCATTCTGCTCGGCAAAACCAACACTCCGGAATTCACCCTCGGCGGTCTGGCCGGCATCAGCACCGCCAGCAACCTGCTGTTCGGCGGTTCGCACAACCCTTATGACCTGACCCGCAGCACGGCGGGTTCTTCCGGCGGTGCCGGCGCCATAGTGGCGGCGGGTGGAGCGGCCTTTGATATAGGTTCCGACTGGGGCGGGTCGATTCGCGGTCCGTCCCACAACAACGGCATTGCCGGCATCAAACCCACCAGCGTGCGGGTGCCCCGCACCGGGCACATAGTCGACTACGGCGGTGTGTTCGACCTCTGGCAGCAACTGGGGCCTATGACGCGCTGGGTGGAAGACCTGACGCTGATTACACCGCTGATCAGCGGGCCGGATTATCGCGACGCCGCCTGCGCACCTGTGCCCTGGGCCGACCCGGCCAAGGTCGAGTTGAAGAGCTTAAAGGTCGCCTTCTGTGCCGATAACGGCGGCAGCGGCCGGAGCGCGACCGATGAAGACGTGAAAATGGCGGTGCGCCAGGCCGCCAAATGGTTGGAGGGCGCCGTCACCAGCGTCAGCGAAGACATACCCCTGCACGCTGTGCAATCCATCAGCGATGCGCGCATGAAAATGATCATGGGCGACGGATGGGCCTTCTACAAACGCATGGCGGACAAGTGGGGTTCCAAGAATTTTTCACCCTCCGTCACCGAGCGCATGAAAGGCATAACGCCGATCTCCAGTGCCGAGTACGTGCAGGCCTGGGAGCAACAGGATCTGGGCAAATCACAGATGCTCGCCTGGATGAAAAACTACGATGTGCTGGTGTGTCCCGTATCGGGCAAGGCGGCGCAACCGATTGACGCCGAGCCCGGCGGCGGTTGGGGCGGACCGGGCTCGGGGTGGCAATACACGGGCGTATTCAACAGCACCGGTTGGCCAGTGGTCGTCGTGCGCACCGGCACCTCCGCCGACGGCAAGCTGCCCATAGGCGTGCAAGTGATCGCCAAACCCTGGCGCGAGGACATCTGCCTGGCTGTGGCCAGTTATCTGGAAAGCAAAAGCGGCGGCTGGAAAAAGCCGGAGCTGGCTTAAACGCAGGTTTTTCTAAGAATGTTCTGAGGTGGTTTCTATGCAGGTAGTTTCTATGCAGGTGAGTCGACGCGGTTTTGGTTTGATGGTGGCGGGGGCAGCGGCCCAGGCGGCACTGCCCTCTATAGGATCGGCGGCGGCCATAGCCAAAGGTGTGTCCAATTCGGCTGCGCTCAGTCTGGTAGACGCGGCGGCAAAAGTCAGCTCCGGCGCATTGACCGCCACCCAACTGACACAGGCCTGCCTCGAAAGAATCGCCGCTTACGACAGCAAGCTGGACTCCTTCATCACAGTGGCTGCCCAGCAGGCCCTGGCCGAGGCGGCGCAGCTGGACGCGGAACAAAAAGCCGGCAAGCTGCGCGGTCCGCTGCACGGTGTTCCCCTGGCCATTAAAGACATCATCGATACCGCCGGACTGCGCACCACGGGTGGCAGTGCCCTGTTCGCCGATCGGGTCCCGGACGAGGACGCCACTGTGGTGGCCCGTCTCAAGGCGGCCGGTGCCATCATCATCGGCAAAACCAATACTCAGGAATTTGCTATGGGCGGGGGCGAAACCTCGTACTACGGTCCCTCCCGCAATCCCTGGAACCTCGCCCACAATACCGGCGGTTCTTCATCCGGGTCCGGCGCCGCCATGGCGGCGCATTTGGCCTATGGCGCACTGGGAACCGATACCGGCGGATCCGTGCGTATGCCGGCATCCTACTGCGGAATCGTGGGCCTCAAAGCCACCTACGGCCTGGTGCCCATCAAAGGCATAATGCCGCTCACCCTGTCCCTGGATCATTGCGGTCCCATGACGCGGACCGTGGCGGATACAGCCTTGATGCTGAACGTGATGGCCGGCTACGACCAGTATGACATCACGAGTGTGGATCACCCCAAAGAAGATTATGTGGCGCAGATGAATCAACCGGTCTCCGGTTTTCGTTTAGGCAAACCTGTGGGGTATTTCGAGTATGTGGACCCGGAAGTGGCCAAAGCCGTGGATGCCGCCATAGAACTCCTCGCCAAACTCACCAAAGGCGTCGGGGAAATGGCGCTGCCGGGTGTGACGCATCTCGGCAATCTCGGTCGCCTGGGCGAAACCTATGCCTGGCACGAGCAATACTTCAAGAACGCCTCCGGCAAATACATGCTGCCGGAACGCCGCCGCCTTCAGGCCGCCGCGCAAAATCCGCCGAGCGCCGTGGAATACATTCGCACTAAATGGGAGATTGAAGGCATTCGCCGCCGCGTGGACGACGCCTTTAAAGACGTGGATCTGGTGGTGCTGCCCACTCAGCGCATACTGCCGCCCACCCTCAATCACCTGGTGGGCCGCGCCAACGAAGGTCGCGACGGGAATCCGGTGGTCAATTCCAACTGTTCACCCTTTAACGTCTTCGGCATACCCGCAGTCTCCATACCCTGCGGCTTCAGTAAAAGTGGTCTGCCCATTGGCCTTATGATCGCGGGGCCGCACTTTGCCGAAGGCAAGGTATTGGCGCTGGCGCATGCCTATGAACAGGCGACGGAATGGCACAAGCGCCTACCCCCTCTCGCACCCAACTCGGAAAAACCTCCAGTAACGCCTTATCTGTAACAGCAGGAGCCCAATTTTTCGAACAGGAGCCCAATTTTTCGAAGTAGTCGTTTGCTCGGCGTCGTTATCACCCAAAGGAGTTTTATGCCGTTAAATCGCCTCGTCCCTGTCTTTTGCCTCGGCTTTATTTGCTGGTCATTTCCGGCTGTCGCTGATGAGGCAACCATTCGCAAAAATCTCGCCGCACAATTGCCCCAACTGGCGCCTCCCGACGAAATCACCCAGTCGCCATTGAAAGGTATCTGGGAGGTGCGCATGGGCAATGAAATTCTCTACACGGATGAACAGGCGAATTTTGTCATTGAAGGCAATATCATCGACCTCAAAAAACAACTCAATATCACCCAGGACCGCATCGCCAAACGCACCGCTTTCGATTTCGCCAAATTGCCGTTGCAGGATGCGGTGGTATGGCAGCAGGGTACGGGCGCGCGCAAACTCGTGGTATTTGCCGACCCCAACTGCGGTTATTGCAAACATTTCGAGAAAGAACTGAACAAGGTCAAAGACATTACGGTTTATACGTTTTTAATTCCTATTCTCGGCGGCGACTCGCCGGATAAAGTCCGCGATATATGGTGCGCCAAGGACCGCAGCAAAGTGTGGCGTGAGTGGATGGTCGACGGCAAAACGCCACCGGTCGTTCCGGGTGAATGCGACACAGACGCACTCGAACGCAATATGGCGCTGATGGCCAAACACGGCATCAACGGCACACCCATGCTTGTTTTTGCCGACAGCAAGCGCCTGCCGGGAATTATGAGTGTGGAAGATCTGGAGAGGCGGTTTACGGAGATTAAATAACCTGTGATGGAATACCTTGAAATTTAAATCGGGCAGTATTGCCGACGTCTTTAAAGCCTGCGATTGGGGAATGATTCAAGTCCCCGGGTAAAAATACTTGCCTGCCTCCACTGGTGCTTACACAATTGCCTGCTCCATTGCACCCACGAGCCTGCCCATGCCATTTATCGCCTGCACCCAGCACCTGCGTGAAGTGGGGCCTTCGCACCTGGAAAGATTTCCAGGTGTGACGGTGCGGGAGGTGTTGGTGGCGGTTGGCGCACAGTACCCGCGTTTGCTGGGTTATATCCTGGATGATCAAGGTCGGGTGCGGCAGCATGTGGCGATTTTTGTGCGCGGTGAATTGCATAAACGCGAGTCTGTACTCGATGAAGCCGTGGCGCAGGATGACGAAATTTATGTGCTTCAGGCCCTGTCAGGTGGGTGATAAAAAGTCTAGTGGTTGATAAAAAGATCTAGCGGTTAAATTCGCACGAGGGGAATTATGAGCGACCGTATTTTGGCGGCGACACGCAAAGGGCTGTTGGATTTTGAGTTGCAAAATGGCCAGTGGAAAATTGCACGGCGCAGTTTTCTCGGCCAACCGGTGAGCGCGGTTTTGCGCGACTCCGATAAAGGTTGGATCTATGCCGCGCTGAACCTCGGACATTTTGGCGTGAAGCTGCACCGCTCCAAAGACGACGGCGCCACTTGGGAAGAAGTCGGTTGTCCTTCTTACGCGGGCATTGCGGGCGATGAAAAGCCGAGTCTGCAATTGATCTGGGTTCTGGAACGCGATCGCCAGGGCAATCTCTGGGCCGGCACCATTCCCGGCGGCCTGTTTAAAAGCACGGACAATGGCGACTCCTGGCAGCTCAACGAAAACCTGTGGAACAACCCCGCGCGCAAGGAGTGGTTCGGCGGCGGTTACGACGGGGCGGGCATCCACTCCATCTGCATCGATCCCCGGCGCGACGGTTATATGGTGCTGGCGGTGAGCTGTGGCGGCGTGTGGCTGAGCGAGGATTATGGCGATACCTGGCGCGTCTCCACCAAAGGGATGATCGCCGACTATATGCCGCCGGAGCAGGCAGAGAATCCCACGATCCAGGATCCGCATCGGCTGGTGCAATGCGCAGCGGAGCCGGACCACTTCTGGGTGCAGCACCACAACGGTATCTTTTATTCCAGCGACCGCTGCGCCACCTGGCAACGTCTTCACGCCACGCCCTCATCCTTTGGTTTTGCCGTCGCGGTACATCCCCAAAATCCCCAGCAAGCCTGGTTTGTCCCGGGTATTAAAGATGAATTCCGTTATCCGGTGGACGGCAAGCTCGTCGTCACCCGTACCCTGGACGGCGGCAAGAGTTTTTCCTGTCTCTCCCACGGCCTGCAACAGCAGGACAGCTTCGACCTGATCTACCGCCACGGCCTGGAAGTGGATAACACCGGCAATCGCCTGGTGATGGCATCCACCACTGGAAATCTATGGGTCAGCGACAACGGAGGCGACGACTGGACCTGCGTATCCAATTATCTGCCCCCGGTTTATGCGGTGCGGTTTGTGTAATGTGCAAATATTTGCACATTTTCTCGATATTAGGATTATTTTGAGCAAAATTTTGCTCATTTTTTTGAGAAGTGTCTATAATGAGCAAATATTTGCACATTTCATAGGCGTTCAATGCAAATCCTCACTCTCCAAATCTGCCTGAATCAGCAGTGGCATGACGCCTTAATCCTGGAATTTCCGAATGCAGAGCAGGGGTTTAAAGGTGCGATAAGCGCAAGTTATACCCGTGAATATGCACTCGCCTGCATCAACAATCCCACAGAGCCTTTATTTGCCTGCAGCCTCAATTTTCCTCCGGATTTGTTTCAAACCTATCGCCAGTCGACATGGTTTAGCTGGCTGGATGATATTCGCCCCGCGGGATCCAGTGAGCGTTATTGGGCGCAACAATTGGGGGTCTCCCACCTGACGGAGAGCCAGCGGGCATTTACGCTGTTGCAACACGGCACCATCGCCCCTATAGGCCACTGTCGAATTAAAGAAGCGTTGCCTGCTCGCGTTGGCGGCAGTCAACTGGAGGCTATGCGGTTTAGCCTAGATCAGGTCGCGGAACGCGACAGCGACTTTCTAAATTACGCGCAAGCCATGGGTGCTGCGAGTGGGGGTGCCACCGGTGCCGGTGGTGAAGCACCTAAATTTTTGTTGCGGCTTACACCACAGGATGAAGTGTGGATTGATACCTATCAGGATGATTTCGAAAAAGCCGACGCCCATTATTTGGTGAAATTTCCCCGCAATAAACGCACGCAAGACGACTGCGACATCTTGCGGGCTGAATTTTATTACTATCACGAGCTGTCTGCGCTTGGTGTTAATGCTATCGCCACCCAAGGTATGCGTTTAATTGAAGGCAAACGTTATCCATCACTATGGTTGCCGCGGTTTGATCGTGAATTTAACGCGCAGGGCCAATTAATGCTGCATGGCATGGAATCCGTTTATTCCGTGCTGAGCAAACCACCTGCAACGGCAATGCGTCATTTGGATGTGGTTGCACAAATTGTCACAAAATTCGCGAAATTCCCTAATTTCGATGCTCAGCAATTTGTGCGGGAGTGGCTGATAAGGGATTTTCTGAATGTTGTGTTTGGCAATACCGACAATCACGGACGTAATAGCGCTTTCTTAAAAACGCAAACCTCATTGGCGCTGTCACCCGTTTTTGACTTTGCTCCTATGAAGGCTGACCCCGAGGGCAGTATGCGCACAATTACTTGGGGACCTCCGTTGGAAGAGGGCGGCAATTTTAATTGGCAGGCGATTACGCAGAATTTGGAGCAGACAGTTCCAGACGCAGCGAACGCCGACAGCCTTCTCCGCGAGATTCAACAAATGGCACACAAGCTGGTGGGGCTTCAGGCGCGCTTAGCTGAGCGAGGTGTACCGCGAAGAATACTGGAATATCCTGCCATTCAAATGGCTGCGTTGGATAAAAAATTAGAACAATGGGGGTTGCTATAAATGAACGAACTGACACCCAGCCAAAAAGAACAGTTTCTTATCGAGCTCACGACTGCCTTATTTAAAGGCGAAATCACGGAAGGCGAGCTGCTAAAAAAACTCCGCAGCGAATATTTGGATTTAACGCAGGATGCTTATGCCAAGCTCGTTGGCATTAGCCGCCGCAGTTTGCACGAGGTCGAGTCCAATCGGCGGGAAATGAATCTAAGCACCTTGAATAAAGTGTTCTCACCACTGGGTTTTAAGATTGGACTCATTCCAAAATCCCCATACGTCTTAAAGGCCGCATCTGCAAACGCCGAGAATGATTAGTTTTCTCCACTCATGTAGGGTGTCGCCCCAACTCAACGTTTAACCGTAAGCAGTTACCCGGTTAAACGGTTTTCTGCGCATTCCGGCAGCAATGCCACCAACCGTTCCTCTCCCTTCCACCTGTATCCATCACATAAATGAGGAGACTCCTATGTCGATGCGCATCACAGTTTCTTATATTTTTTCTATCGCGCTCTGCGCGCTTGCCGCTCCGGCTTCGGCGAAATTCTCTCTGGAAGAAGCCACCATCGATTCGATTCATGCGGGAATCCGTTCCGGCGAAGTCAGTTGCCAACAAATTGTGGAAGCTTATGTGGCACGCGCCCAAGCCTATAACGGCATATGCACCAAACTTGTGACTGTCGACGGTGCCAAGGTACCAGCGGCGACAGGTGCCGTGCGCGCCGGGGCGCCTTTGAAATTTCCCACGGATACAGTGGCAGTCAAAAAAATCGTGCCGGATTTTGACAAATACAAAGGCCTCACGCCGGACTACGGCCGCATGGAGCCCACCATGTCCGATCCATCCGTAATGCAGCAATACGGCATGGTAGTGGGTATTCCCGGATCCAAGCAGGTAAACGGTTTGGAAACTTTGAATTTGCGCGGTGAGCGTTCCGTTTCGTGCAAAGGGGAGTGCGATTCTCCGATCGGTGCGCTGCCCGCCAATTGTCCCAAGGCGTGCGACAGCTTTCGCAAAATGCCGGATGCGTTGGAATATGCCGCAGAGCTGGATAAAAAATACGGCGCAAATCCCGATACCAAAATGATGCCGCTTTATTGCGTACCCATGTCTTTTAAAGCGGTATTCGATGCAAAAGATATGCGCTCCACCGGTGGCGGTGATGTGAATTACGCGATGGACGCAGCACCGGAGGATTCCACCCTCACGGCGCGCATGCGTAAAGCCGGCGCCATTATTTATGCCCAGGCCCATAATTCCGAATACAACGGCGGCAGCGGCGATCCGCTGGGTGACGCCAAAGTGGAGCGTCCTGCCATAGGATCGGTGGGCGCGCGGGAAAGTTGGGGCGGCGTGAGTTGCAATCCCTATGACACCGAGCGGGAAACAGCGGGATCGAGCGGTGGCTCCGGCGTTTCCGTCGCCGCGAATTTGGTGGTGTGTTCCATCTGCGAAACCACCGGCGGTTCCTGCCGCAGTCCGGCAAATTTAAATGGCGTGGTCAATCTTGCTGCCACCAAAGGCATGATGACCTATGGCGGCGGCATTGGCGCCAATCCTTATCAGGATCGACCGGGCGTGCACTGTCGCACCGTGAAAGACGCCGTGACTGTGTTGGAAGCTTTCCGCGATCCTGACACGGGATTTTTTGATCCGCGCGATATTTACACAGCGCTGACGCGCACCACGGCTTCCAAAATACCTTATCCGGAATATCTGGTAAAACCGGGGACCGCTAAACCGCTGGCAGGAATGCGCATTGGTGTTGTGCGTGAATTTATGGTGAAGCTGGATCCTTCCGACGGTCCCGTGAGCGACGGCATTAACAAGGAATTAAAAGTGTTGAAGGATCTGGGCGCGGAACTGGTGGAAACCATCGATCCGCAGTACCCGGATGATCCGAACATTCCTAATATGGAATTTACGGTGCAGCACGCATTGGCGGAAACCATTCCGTTCCATATGCCGGAAATATTGTCCTGGAAGGTGGACGGAAAACCCGAATTTTCTGTGGATGGATGGGATGTGACGAGTCGCGACTATTTAGTAGCCGCGTCCGTGCATAAAGCACCCTGGCCGGAAAATCTGAATTTCCGCCGTGTTATCGCCAATATGCCCACCACACCGGAAAGCGTCACGGGTTACACCTTTGCCTTTCAATTCGCGCAGTATTTAACGTTGCGGGGTGATGAGCGGGTATACGACTGGAAAACGCTGAACCAAAACGCCAAATACCATACCGACGTGCGTCGCGCCGCCATGAAAAACTGGGAAAACAAAAAAATGGATGTGACCACCGAGGCGGTGACCCACACCATGAAACGTCGCGACACAGTGCGCATGGCAGTATTAAAAGTCATGGAGCAGAACAAATT
>Ga0164241_10002510_pt1 | contig 19698 bp, 17 predicted proteins | sample OricomyardsoilBY_FD_108780 | JGI IMG/M metagenome (GOLD analysis project Ga0164241, IMG submission 108780) | Backyard soil microbial communities from Emeryville, California, USA - Original compost - Back yard soil (BY) | ecosystem: Environmental > Terrestrial > Soil > Unclassified | place: USA... | reverse complement strand
TCCGGCGGAATCGATTCTCGGCACCAAACGCAGCGCCGGCACACCGCCGATACCGGATTCCACAGGCATCGACAATGCGATTCGCGCATCGAACGCGGAGGCTATGAAGGGGCCTTTGCCGAAGCGCGAGCAACCGGTGACACCTACCCTGGAGGCATTGAAGCGGGCCTGTTGTTCCAGCACGTCGATGATCCGGCTAACGCCCCAACCCCACGCGGTCAACAGACCGGCGGAGTGATTGCTGCCGTAAAGATCGTAGAACTTGCCGGCTTTCGCGCCGCTGCCGCCGTTTTCCGCGCCCAGACCATAAGGGTCGTAAGAAATGGTGGCGACACCGTGGCGGGTCAGGATCGTCTGCAAACCAGCGGGTATGCCGGTACCGAAAAAGCCGCCGCCGTAGCCGATCATCACCGGGAAGGGACCATTGCCGGCGGGCGCATTGAGGGTGGCATTAAACGAGATGCTTTTGCCCTTGTCCGTCACATTCACGGTAATGGTGTTGCCGCTGATAGTACCGGTCACTTTTTCGGGCGGAGTTGGCTTTTCGCCGTAAATATAGTTGTACGCCTGCTTCAGGATTTCCTGCCTGCGGCACCACCATTGGCCTTTCTCGGTGATGCGCGTGCCGTCGATCTTGGTGAAGGGATCCGGCAGGTTGGCATTGGCCGGCAGAGATCCGCCGCTGGGCAGTGCCGGTACCGTACAGTCGGCACCGGGATTTTCCGCGGACTTGGGAATCGGTGGTGGCGGTGGCGGCGGCGGCGGCTCAACAAATTTGCCGTCCACGGAATAAATGGCGAAGCCGGCGAGCGTCGCGTTATCCGCCAGGGTTTCGAGTTCTATGGTGAGCTTGCCGTCGCTCACCGCCACATTGTTCACGTCGACGGTGTAAGCGGTGTCATGGCCGACCTGGCTGAATAGATCGAGGCTGGTGACAGCGGTTACACCTTCCACCACTGCATTAAATGACCGGCTTCCGGCCGCCGTCTGATAGAGCTCCGCAAAATGCAATTTGAGGCTGTAGGTCGCGTTCGAAACGGGGATTTCGTAGGAATAGGAGCCGTAGCGTTCGGATTGGAAAAGCGTGTCTTCTGTGGTGCCGGCAATGGGATCGGTCGTCGAATTGGCCGTGCCGCCATCCGAGAACCGGTCTTCCTGATATTGCACGCCGTTGTAAGTGGTGGCACCGCCCCCGGCGTTGATGGCGATAACCAAGGACGGCTGGCCGGAGCTGCCGCTGGAACTTGAAGAGCTGCTGGAAGAGGAACTGCTGCTTGAAGTTGAGCTGGATGAGGAACTGCTACTCGAAGTCGAGCTGGAACTGGCCGAGCTCGACGAACTGGAGGAGCTGCTGGAAGAACTGCTGGATGATGAGGAGCCGTTCGGCTGTTCACCCCCGCAGGCCACGAGGCTGGCCGCCATTGCGGCCACATAACATTTTTGGATTATTTTCACTGGGATACCTGGGTTTAGTTCGTGTAGGTTTATCGTTTTTATGGTGACACTTAATCAGCCGGGCTGTTATGTCACTCAAAGCGGTGGGATTGCTCCTACCTTTTATTAACCGCTCGACCCGCTTCTAAAAAAGCCAGCGAATCCTAATCCCTTGTGCGACCGGTTGATCCATTGCCGGATCATACTATTGCGGCTATTTCCGTGCTGTGTACGACATACCAAATTACGCGGCATATTTGCTGAGGCGTCCCATACGCTGTGCGATTTGTAGGTTTTGCACAAATGGCAAAAATTCCGGATAACGCGCCCTACGCATTTCCCTTATTCGATTCTTCTTTTTTGTACGTTACTGTTTTCAGTGATTTTTTTATTTTTATTCGATTGGGCACTGAAATTGCTCTAGTGCATCTGCTTGGGTCTTTTATCCCAAATAAACAAACACACAACAATGCAGAGAGAGGAAACAATATGAATACTAAAATTCTATTGATTGCAGCGAGCTTGGCCTTATCCACCCCTTTGAGTGCTTTTGCCGGCGATTACAAACATGATGAAGACGTGATTAAATCCCTGAATTTGAAAGGTGACCGCGCGGATCAAGTCGAAGAAATCCTGGACACCTATAAGGATCAATCCAAAAAGATCAAAGAAAATGCGAAAGACCAGTTGGGTAATTTGCATGACCAGAAAGAAGGTCAGCTGAAAGCTGTATTGAATGACGATGAATACAAGCGTTACGAATCCATGGTGGAAGTTAAACACGAGAAAATGGAGAAATGGGCAGAAAAATGCGGCAAAGACAAAGACGAAGCCTGGTTGGGAATGGAATAAATATTGTTTAATAGATAAATATCCGGCCATAACCGGCCATAAAAAGGGCAGCAAAAGCTGCCCTTTTTATTTATTTAATTTCTGGCCGGAGAGAGAAAATATCAACGATCTGCTTGTTGTAAAAATCCGGGAGCCTGAGGCTCCCGGATTCCACTCAATGCAGATTTTTAGGCTTACCGACCACCACATCCAACTCCCGCAAAATCTCCATCAATCCTTGCAAGGGAATGCGTATCCAATTCGGGCGGTTGTTGGCTTCATAGGAGATTTCATAAGCGGCTTTTTCTAAAGTGAAAAGCTTGATCAACGCCTGTTGTCCGGCGGGATCCTGCCATTGGTGCGCGAGTTTGGCTGCGGTTTCCTTATAGGTGGCCAGGAAGGTGGCGCGCGCCCGTTGATGGAATTGCGCAATAAAATCCAGATGCAGCTGGCGCTGGCGCTCATTCTCGAAGGTGCGGTTTTGGGCGGCGGCGGTTTCCGCCGCGTAATGGAAGGAGCGCAGCATGCCGGCCACGTCCCTCAAAGGGCTGGCCTTGGCGGAACGGTCGTGCAGTGGACGAGCCGGTTCACCTTCAAAGTCGATAAAAAAGGCGTCGTCCTGAGAGACCAGTATCTGCCCCAAATGCAGGTCGCCGTGGATACGGATCATCAAGCATCCCTGGCCCTGCATCGCCAATTGGTTGATCAATCCGTAAACCGTCTCCTCCTGCTGTAACAGCGCATCAATATCCTGGCGGTCGGATTCGTCCAGAGAGACGCGCAGGTGGCGCAGATGTTCGAATGCCTGACGCAACTCGGTACTGACGTCCTCAGCCCAGCGCTGGCAGTTTTCCTGAGTGGCCAAGGCGGGAGCAAAGGCCGGGTCTTCGGTAGGACGCGCCAGGACGATATGCATCTGGCCCAAGCGCTTACCGGTGGTGTAGGCGAACTGGTCCAGCTCCTCCAGAGCCGCCTCATGATAATCCGCCACTTCGCGATCCGGGAATTCATCCGGGCGCTCCAGCGGCTGCATAGTGGCAGTCTCCTGGTCGACACGGTTGAGATGATCGAGCACCCATTCCCAACCATTACCTTGATTCGGAATGTATCCCTGCAAAACCGCAAGCACTGTGGATTCCCCGTCGAGCCGCGTTGCGTCGCTATTGCCCTTTTCCAGGTCCTCCAGGTGATCTTTACCATTCTGGCGATAGACATACCCCAACAAGGGTGCTGTATTGGCGAAGCCCCCCTCGGTGAGCATCCCGCTCATATCCACTTCCGGGTGGCGCCCGGCGGACACTCTGCGCAACAGTTTCAACACCGCACGCTCACCGATAATGACAGAGCTGTTGGACTGCTCCGCTGCCAGGGTGCGGATCTCCAGATCGGCACCGCTGAGGTCGATCCGGGCCAGCGCGGGCGTGGCGTGGAACACGGGCGGCTGGCCATTTACCGGATTCACCGGCGCGCTCAGATCCTTGAGGCTGAGTTCACCGTCTTGACTGGCGATCAGGCATTCAACCAGCGAACGCGCCAGCGCATCGGAGGCGATGCCATCCGTCAAAACGCCCACGCGTTGTTTGCGACGCACCCGCGCCAAAGCCAACTGATGTGCCAGTGCCGGCACTTGGCGGTCTTCGTAAAACAAGGTGATTGGAATTTGATAACGCTGGGTTTGGCCGCCCACTTCCACACAGATTTCCGTGAGTGCGATACTGGCGTATTCGACTCCCGCATCAGCGGCGGCGGGGCGTGGCAGCACCGCAGTATTGGTGATGCGCACTTTGTCGATCTTGCCGCCCTTGCCGCCAAACCAGCGACGTTTTGCCAGATAGGCAGGCAACACATCGTTTTCGAGCACACGTCGTGCGGGCGGATCCAGCACATCGCCCAGATCGTTGCGCAATACCAGGGTTACGTGATCCGGGAGAGGCTCGGGAGGCGCCCTGTACCAGTCGGGCTGCTGCGTACCGTCCGCCAGCAGGAACCAATAAAAACCGTATGGCGGCAGCGTCAGCAGATAGTTCAGCTCTCCAATGGGCGGAAACGAGCTTCCTCCCAACATTTCCAAGGGCACACAACCGGCGTAACTCGATAGATCCAATTCCACCGCTTGCGCGGTGCGGGAGACATTGGCCAGACAAAGAATTGTTTCGCGTTTGCCGGGAGACAAGTCACTTTGTGCATCGGCGGCCGGAGTGCATTCGCGTAAATAGGCGAGCACACGGCGATTATTGGGGTAAAGCATCCGGAAGCTGCCGCTGCCAAACGCTTTATAACGCTTGCGCACTTCCAGCATCAGACGCATCCAGTTCAATACGGAATGGGGATCGCGACTTTGCGCCTCCACGTTAATGGTGCTGAAACCGTAGAGTGGATCCATGATAGGCGGGAGCATTAAACGCGAAGGGTCCGCTTTGGAAAATCCGCCATTGCGATCCGGTGTCCACTGCATGGGAGTGCGCACGCCATCGCGGTCGCCCAGATAAATATTGTCGCCCATGCAGATTTCGTCACCGTAATAAATAATCGGCGTTCCGGGCATGGAAAACAGCAGCGAATTCAACAGCTCAATACGGCGCCGGTCGCGCTGCACCAGCGGAGCCAGTCGGCGGCGAATTCCCAAATTCAAACGGGCGCGACTTTCCGCCGCATACTGGTTCCACAAATAATCCCGCTCCTTATCCGTTACCATTTCCAGCGTCAGCTCGTCGTGGTTGCGCAAAAAAATGGCCCACTGGCAGCCGGAGGGAATTTCCGGTGTCTGGCGCAAAATATCCGTGATAGGAAACCGGTCCTCCTGGGCGAGCGCCATATACATGCGCGGCATCAACGGGAAGTGGAACGCCATATGGCATTCGTCGCCGTTGCCGAAATATTCCTGGGTATCCTCGGGCCACTGATTGGCCTCCGCCAACAATAAGCGACCGGGGTATTTCTTATCCACCTCGGCGCGAATGCGCTTCAGGATTTTATGGGTTTCCGGCAGGTTTTCGTTGTTCGTTCCCTCCCGTTCCACTAAGTAAGGCACTGCATCCAGGCGCAAACCATCCACACCCATGTCCAGCCAATAGCCCATCGCCTCGAGCACCGCTTTCATCACTGCAGGGTTATCGAAATTCAAGTCCGGCTGATGCGAATAAAACCGGTGCCAGTAATAGGCTTTTGCTTCCGAGTCCCAAGACCAATTGGATTTTTCCGTATCGAGAAAAATAATGCGGGTGCCAGAATATTTCTGGTCGTCATCGGACCAAACATAAAAATTGCGCTCCGGCGATCCCGGTGGCGAACGGCGCGCCCGTTGGAACCAGGGATGTTGGTCCGAGGTGTGGTTGATGACCAGCTCGGTAACAATCCGCAAACCGCGTTTGTGGGCCTCATCGATAAAACGCCGCACATCGTCGATGGTTCCGTAATCCGGATGCACACCATAATAATCGGCAATGTCGTATCCATCATCGCGCAAGGGACTGGGATAAAAGGGCAGTAACCAGATGGTGTTAACGCCAAGGGCGGCAATGTAGTCCAGCTTCTCAATCAATCCCGGAAAATCACCAATGCCGTCATTGTTGGAATCGTAAAAAGATTTGACGTGCACCTGATAAATAATGGCGTCTTTGTACCAAGTGTCTTGCGTTCCCGTCAGGGTATTCAATGGGGCATTGACCAGAGCGGCAGCGGATTCAGTATTTCTTAGGTTCAACATATTTTTATCCTCGGCTTTACACCTGTAGGCTTTTAATTGACCAATGGCCGCAGCCGCCAGATGGCAAATGGGATTTCCTGGGGATCGAAATACCAATGCTGGGAAGGTCCGCGCCATTGAAAATGAATATCACGCATGAGTTCGGTGACTTCAAAGTTGGAATGTCCGCCCAATTCTTCCAGCGGCAATTGCAGCTGCGCATTTTTTCCGTTGCGAGGATCGAGGCTTATGGCGACCAATATAAGATTGCTGCGGTCGTGGGTCACTTTGCTGAAAAAGATGACCTGATCGTTGTGCGACTCATGGAAATTCGCATTCAGGTGGCTTTGCAGCGCCGCATTTTCCTTGCGGATTTTATTGAGTAGGGCTATCTGGGCGATAATATTGCCCGGTGCAGAAAAATCACGGGTTTTTATTTCGTACTTTTCGGAATCCAGATATTCCTCTTTTCCAGGCAGGGCCGCCGCTTCGCAATATTCAAAACCGCTGTAAACACCCCAGAGACCGGACAGGGTCGCGGCTAATGCCGCGCGAATGAGGAATCCCGGCCTGCCGGATGTCTGGGTGAAATAGGGATTGATATCAGGCGTGTTGACAAAAAAATGCGGCCGGTAAAAATCTCGAATGGGTGGCCGCGACAACTCTGCCAAATATCCGCCCAGTTCGTATTTGTTATTGCGCCAGATAAAATAGGTATAACTTTGTGAAAATCCTATTTTTGCAAGGTGGTACATCATGGCTGGCCGCGTGAAGGCCTCCGCCAGAAATATGGTGTCGGGATATTTACCGCGGATATCCGCGATCAGCCATTCCCAGAACGGCAAAGGTTTGGTGTGGGGATTGTCGACACGGAAAATCTTCACGCCTTCGGAAATCCAATACAGGACGATATCGCGCCACGCCAGCCACATGGGTGGTTGGGCGGCTTCGGCATAAAAGTCAACGTTAACGATGTCCTGGTATTTCTTGGGCGGATTTTCCGCGTAGCGAATGCTGCCATCGGGCCGCCAATTGAACCAATCCGGATGCTCCCGCAACCAGGGATGGTCCGGCGAGCACTGGATAGCAAAATCCAGCGCGATTTCCATCCCGTGTTTTTCAGCCGCAGCACGCAGGCGCCGGAATGCCTCAATTCCCCCCAGTTGTGGATGCACAGCATCGTGTCCACCCTCGGCGGCGCCTATGGCATAGGGACTGCCGGGTTCGCCGGGTTTTGAATTCACATTATTGTTGCGGCCTTTACGGTGTTTGCGACCGATGGGATGAATCGGCGGAAAATACAAAACATCGAAGCCCATTGCCTGGATCGCCGGCAAACGTGAAATCACATCGTCGAAGGTGCCGTGCCGCTGCGGTGAATCCGTTATGGATCGCGGAAATAATTCATACCAGGCACTAAAGCCCGCGGCTTTGCGCTCTACATCGACGATATAGGTTTGTTTGGGTTGCGCGAGAAAACAGTGCGGCTCCACCACCGCCACCGCCTCGGCCAATTCCTGCCGCAGCAGTATCTGCACCTCGCCCTCCTGATCATCAGCGCCGCGGGTGCGATCGATTTCCTGCAGTGCGCGATCCAGCATCTGCATCGCTTGATCGATGCCCATTTCGTTATGCGGGATAATTTTAGCCGCCGGAATTTCAGGATTCTCTTCAACGCCTTCACCGCGCGCATTATTGGAATGCGCACTATGGGACTGTCGCTGTTCATTGGCGTAATCAAAAATCTCCTGCAGCAATAAACGTCCCTCTTCGCATTCAAGTTGAACAGGAATGCCTGCGTAAAACTTCTGATGGAGTTCATTGTGAAAATTTTGCCAGCGATCAAGCCACGCTTCGATCCGGAAATGGTGACGCGCCATCTTGAGCGGCACAACAAATGTCTGCCATAAATCGTTGCCCAGAAACTGCAGCGGATAACTGTGCCAGCGGTCCTCCGACACTTCTTTCCACAAAACTCGCGCCGCAAGGCGATTGTGACCATCGGCAAAAATAGTGGCATTTATGGTGACCGGCTGATCGACCGTCGCCTTTGCCGGATAACGACCGCCATCGACGCAGGGGGAAACATAATCGATTACCAGCCTGGGTTTTTTGAGAGCCTGCCCGAGGAGCGGATGGATTCCGGCTTTTGCATCGCGCACCGGTTCCCTCTTCTCCTGGACACGGCGCAAATCACGCCTGACTTCCGCTGCTTCCTCGCCGCCGGATTTATTTCGATAATCCGCGGAATTCTGCTGCGCTGATTTGTGCTGATTTTGGGGAGAGTCCTTTGACGAATAGTCCTTTGAATAGTCCTTTGATGGAAAATCGTTTTTGGAATAGTCCGTGGAATTGTCTCTGGCGCTTGGCATATCTATTATTCCTCCGCGTACATCCGCAGGAATGGTGACCACTGCTGGGTGAGGGATTTTGCCAATCGAATGCAAAAACCCACTTCTAATAACGGGTTCTGCAAAAATTCTGCCGACTGCGAAAGATATGAGGAATAACAACAAAAATATGGAGTAAATAAGGTGAAATGCGGCTTTTAGGAGAGATTCGAGCCAGGAAAAATCAGCGCGACGTATAAAACACCAGGGAAATTACAAATCTTACAATTCGCTAGGTAGCTTCCGGCTGAGCAAGGCGCTGCACCGCCCATAGGACGGTACAGCAATCTGGTATATCAAAATACAAACCGCACACCTGCAGTAAGCAGGCCAGTGCGCAATTCCTGCATTTCCATGGATTTGTATTCCAGATGCACATCGACATTATCCGTCAGATGAAACAGTGCACCACCGCCCACGAACAGATCGTCGCCATCTTCCAGCAATTCATAATCGCCGCGATACTGCTCTTCCAGCTCCCAGAAAAAAAGACCGACCTTGGCGTATAAATCCATTTGAGGACCGAGCGGCAGTAGGGCCTTGGCGGACAATGTCAGGCCGGAAAAATTCAAATCCGAGTCATAGGTGTAATCGCGAAAATCGCCCAGATTCAGATAGGACGCCTCCACTGCCAAAACGTCGATCAGGCGCACACCCACCATGGTTTCAAACGCGGCGCTTTCATCCTCAATATCAAAATATTCCGCATCATTACTATTGAAGGAGTTGAGGCCGATACCAGCGCCGAAATAGATTTCAGCGGATGCAAGGGAAGAAAATCCGATTAAAGTCGCGCCCAATACGCAATTTCGGAGGTGTTGCCATTTAGGTAAAACCGGCAATTTACGTAAGAATGGATTGGCCATCGTGAGCTCCCGTTTGTGGTAGGTGTGAAGTGCAGTTGGCGTAATTTAGTCTTTGGCAAATTAACCGCAACTGAATCGTGACGCAGGCCTATCCCGCCACATCCACGCCAAACAGACTGCCAACCAGGCTGGTCAACGCCATGGCCAAAGCGCTCCAAAAAGTCACTCGCAATGCTGCGCGCATCTTGGAGGCACCCCCCACATGCGCTGCCAGGGCACCCAGAATGGCAAGAAAAACCAAGGATGCGATCGCCATCACCCACAATAAACTCTGAGCGGATACGAACAACACCAGGGACAGGGGCAAGGCGGCCCCCACACTGAAAGTCACTGCGGAAGTCAGGGCGGCAACAGCGGGACGCGGCTGGCTGGTTGGCGAAATGCCCAGTTCATCCCGGGCATGGGCGCCCAGGGCGTCAAAGTCCGTCAACTGCCGGGCCACTTCCCTGGCCAGTTCGGCGTCGAGGCCCCGTTCGATATAGATGTTGGTCATCTCCTGCAGTTCGTAAACCGGATCGCGCGCCAATTCGCGTCGCTCCAGATCGAGATCGGCCTTTTCGGTGTCCGCCTGGGAACTGACGGACACATATTCCCCCGCCGCCATGGACATGGCACCGGCGACCAGTCCGGCGACCCCCGTCAGCAATATTTGCTGAGATGCCATACCGGCCGCCGCCACCCCCATGATCAAACTGGCAGTCGAAACAATGCCGTCATTCGCGCCCATCACCGCTGCGCGCAGCCAACCGCTTCGGTGTATCCGGTGGGTATGTTTTGCCATGGGATGTTCCTGCGCCGTAGGAATTTGGCATCATAGGCGCGGCCATGGCCCGCATCAATTCCTACAGCCCGCTTTTACATCCATTTGCCCGGAGATCTTCTTATGCAAAAACTGACATTTTCCGTAGATGTATCCGCCACCCAGGAAAAAGCGTTCAACACTATGATCGGCCCGAAAACCTATCCGGCCTGGACCAGCATTTTCAATCCGCATTCGCATTTTGTGGGGGACTGGAGCCAAGGCAGCAAAATATTGTTTGTCGGGCTTGATGAGCAGGGCAATAACGCCGGGATGGTGGCCCGGATAGCGGTCAACAGGCCATTTGAGTACATCTCCATCGAACACTGCGGCATCCTTGAGGGCGACAGTGAAATTACGGGTGGCGACAAAGTCGCTCAATGGGCGGGCGCCCATGAAAATTACACTTTTACCCGTGTCGGCGATAAAACCCGCATAGGGGTGGAAGTGGATATGGAGGAAAGTTATACGCCCTTTTTCCAGGACACCTGGCCGAAAGCGCTGGCAAAACTCAAAACCCTATGCGAATCCTGATGGGGGAGTGATGCGTTTCACCCTGCCAAATGCAGGCGGATGTTAACCTCAGCGGGTCCAATAAAAACGCCAAATGGCCCGCTCATGACCTATACCCGTACCCTCAAATACCTCTTGACCACCTTCGCGCTCACCGGTCTTGTCGCCTGTGGCGGCACCAGCAGTTCGACGAGTAGCAGTTCCAGCAGCAGCACATCGAGTTCCAGCAGTTCGTCTTCGAGCAGCAGCTCCAGCGGCACCTCGCCGGTGGTGCTGGAAGTGGATGCCGGGCGGGATTTGCGGGTTTACAACAGTGCCTGGGTTCCACTGCACGGTGAGGTGACTGCCTTTACCGCCAGCGTACCGGTCTCACGATGGCGCCAGACTTCCGGCCCGGGGGTCACGCTGATGCAGGACAGCGGTTCCGCCTTCGGATTTATCGCACCCGATGTGCGCCAAACCACGGATCTGGCGTTTGAATTCAGCGCCAGCCTTGAGGGTGTGGAGCGCAGCGATGCAGTCACAGTCACCGTCGATGCCTGCCCGAATCCAACCGACACTCTGTTCGGAAACTGCCTGACCCCGGGCTTTGGCCCCTGGTTGTCCTTTGAATCCAGCGACAGCACGGACGCTATCTTTCACTATGCGGGCTATGGCGATCACCACGTGCAATGGCAACCGGTGGACAGCGGCGATACCCAGCGCGGCCAAGTGATGGAAATCCGCTGGAATGCCAATGATCCGAACCACCAGAAGAACGGCAAAGGCTGGTTCGGCCTGGCGTTGCCGGGCACCGCCGGCACCCAAGGGGCGGACCTGTCCGCCTACGCCAATGGCGCCCTGAGTTTTGATATGCGTTTGATCTACCACGAGCAACCGGGCAGCGCCGCTCCGTTTGTCTTCAAAATGGAATGCGTCCACCCCTGCGTGAGCGCGGAGATGCCCATTCGCAACGGCCATACCTCCTTCGAGTGGCAGACCCACACCTATCCCGTGCGCGAGCTGGTGACCTCCGGGTTGAACCTGGCCAAGGTCAACCACGTATTTGTGATCCAGCCGGACTGGTTCAACCAGGAGCAGAACGTCACGGTGCAGATCGACAATATCCGGCTGACCAAAACTTACACGCCACCGAATCCCACCGACGGCTGCACCGCCCGGGGCAACGTGACCTACACGCTGGCCCGCGCCTCAAATCCCACGGCGGACCAGCAGGAAGCTTACGGCCTGATCACCGCCGCCATGGACACCGCAGTCAAAAACTACAACTGCTACACCAATCTCAGCCGCCAGCTGCAGGTGAGCTATAACCCGGGTGTGGCCACGGCGGATGGCAACACCAACGGCGCCATTCGCTTCGGGTCGCGCGCCTCCATGCATCACGTCACCGCCATGCACGAAATCGGTCATGTGTTCGGCGTGGGGTTTTCGCAATTTAAAGCGTTGGTGCAGAACGGTGTTTTTACCGGCCCCATCACCACCGCCAAGGTGCGGGAAATTTCCGGCAACCCGGCGGAGCAAATCAAAACCGACGGCACGCATTTCTGGCCGCACGGTTTGAATTATGTGAGCGAGGGCCGCACACAGCAGGATTTAATTAATCACTGCTTGATCGTGCAGGCCATAGTGGCGGATTTGGGCGGTTGATCGCCCTCAATACCAATAAAAAAACCCGCCGATCGGCGGGTTTTTTATTGAGGGCTTTTCATTATTAACCGTTCAGCGTCAAGGTTTGCCCTTAGAACATTGAACGGCCAATCAGAAAATTCCCAATCCACTCATAGTAGAACCCGGCACCACACGCCTTGAATCCCAGTGCTCCACGATCAAGCCGTTTTCCAGACGGAACAGGTCGTAAAAGCCATAGCGGGTGTTGTTGAGCGTGCCCTCGGCAATCACAAATACGAAATTACCATCGGCAATGATGTGATGGAGCTTGGTGTAACGGATCTGGCTCGCTGTTATGTGATCGAAAAAGGCACTGGCGCCGCTGCGGGTTGGCGCGCGGCGCACCACCAGACTATTGGCGAAATAGGATGCGGTGGCGGATGCGCTGTTGGGGATCAACCCGTTGGCGTACAGCGCCTTGACCTGTTCGCGATTGTTGTCGCTGGAGGCCCGATCCGTAATCTGAGACGGACCACCTGCATCGGAGGCTTGGTTGCCGTCGGAATCCCAGTGCTCCATCAGCTTGCCGTCTTTCACCCGGAACATATCGAAAATTACGCCCGTGCCGCTGTAACGCCCCTGCACCACCACCAAATCGCATTCCGCGAAAGTGCGCAGGCGCTGATAAGTGAAGGAACCCGAGGTGACAACAGAACCCATGATGCTGCGGAACGCCGCCACTCCGCTTTGCGCTATGGGATTGTGCTGCAAATAAGGGTTGGCCCAATACTGGTCGATGGCACCCACATTCTTCTGCACGAAGAGCGCGTCCAGTGCTGTCGCACCCAGTGCGCGATTGGCCTCGGACACTGCCGGATCGCACAGTGCAACGCCACCACTGGAACTGCTGGAACTGGATGAGCTGCTCGACGAACTACTAGAACTGCTGCTGGACGAAGTGGAGCTTGAGGAAGAACTGCTGGTACTGCTGCTGGAAGAGGAACTGCTCGAACTATTGGAAACCTGGTCACCGCCGCATGCAGTGAGCATCAGAGTGGCAATAACAATGGGTAGGTGTCGTGTCATGGGAACTCCTAAGGTCTTTTTATGGTTTGGCCGCGAGCATGCCATAGCCAAGTCCGGCAATAACCTTAGTTGGGTCACAAATCCCCTGTGATGGCGCCAACTCCGCACACCATCGGCGGTCTATAATCCAATCACCACAATCACAGAGTGAAAGGAATATCAGATGAGTGACAACCTCTACAAAGCCCCTACCAGCGACCTTACCGAAACCACCCAACAGGAAACCGAATACGCCGGATTTTGGGTCCGCGTGTTGGCGTCCGTGATTGATTCCATTTTGATCGTAGTACTGATATTTCCGATATTGACCATGATTTATGGCACGAGCTATTGGGAAAACGATTCCTTAATCGCGGGCCCATTGGATGCGTTGTTCAATTATGTGCTGCCGGCGGTGGCCGTTATCATGTTCTGGATTTATAAATCCGCCACACCGGGAAAAATGCTCTTCGGTATTTATATCGTCGATGCGAAAACCGGCGGCAAACCCACAGCGGGCCAATTGGTCGGGCGCTACGCCGGTTATTACGTTTCGATGCTGGCCATTTTTTTGGGATTTCTGTGGGTTGCATTTGACGCTCGCAAACAAGGCTGGCACGACAAATTGGCGGGAACCGTGGTGGTAAAGAAGGCTTGATTGTCGGATGAGCGCGCGCAACACGCGCGCGCTTTTAACCCTTATGAGGAACTGGCGGATTCCGACGCGCTGAGCGCGCGCAGCCATTCATCCGCCTGCTTGCGCGATTCATCGAAGGTGATGGCTTTTTGTAAAGCGGCTATAGCTCCGGAATTATCCTTCATGCCGTAATGAGCCACCGCCAAGCGCATCCAGACTTCACCCGCGCGCTTCAGACCACCTTTTTGCAATGCCTTGCTCAGCATTACCTTGGAATCCTCCCAGCGCTCGTTATCGCCATACATGGCACCGAGTTTGTAGTAGTAATCGCCCTTTTCCGACATGGCGGCGAGTTGCTTCAATGTGGTTTCGGCTTTATCCACTTCCCGTGCATTGATCCAGGCATCTGAGAGCGAGCTGAGGTTGGCCTCGTCTGCAGGCATCACATTCTTCGCCATCGCCTGTTCCAACAGAGCACCTGCTTTATAGGGCGACTCCAACATCATATAAACGCTGAACAGGTTTTTAATTTCGGCCGGCTTTTCCAAAAATCCCTGCGTCTCCGCCAACGCCAATACCGCCAGGGATTCCGATTCGTTTTTCATCTCGTACAGAACACTGGACAGCTGCTTCCAATATTCCGGTTTGCCGGGAACCTTGGCGATGAGCTGCACCAGGGCTTCCGCACACATTTTGTATTCCTTTAATTCGTAGGCGATGGCGAGTTTCATTTGCAGCCACTGCTCCTTCACTTCCTTGGCCTTGGATATCGCCAGGTCGATTTGTGGCAATGCCTCCTCATAGCGTTTGGCTTCCGATAAAGCATTGGCGAGAAAAATATGCGCCTCCGCCGGCACGGCGCTGCAGGCTGTGTCGATATACATCTGCAGAGTTTTGACACCCTCCTCAAATTGACCGGTGACAATATAAAGCTGGCCGAGGTTGTAGCGCAGCTGTTCGCGGTTACCGCGCGGCAATACGTCTTTTTCCAATGCTTTGGCAAAAGCCTTCACCGCACTTTTGTAATCCTCCTGGGAGCTGTAGGCCAAACCCAGGTTGTAATTCACCAATGCTTTTTCATAGGCCGTGCCTTTGTCAGCCACTTTGCTGAGTTTGGCCACGGCCTCCGCGTATTTTTCCTTGCCGAGCAATTCCGTCGCCGACTGCACGGTGGAATAAGTATCCTCACTTAATTCGGCGCCCTGCTGTTGCTCCTCTTTGCCGCATTCCGCAGCGTAAATTGTGCAGGAAGCAAAGCCGACGCCCGCCGCAAATACGACTTTGGCAATTGTTTGTCTGAGCTTTGACATATGTTTCACCCCCCAGCCTTGTTCAAATCAAAGTTCCACTTTCTGCGTCCGCGTTGCTCCACCGGTTTGCCATCCTCCATTTTTGGCTTGAAGCGACAGCGCTGTGCGGCCATAACGGCGGCGGCTTCAAATACACCGCGCGGTTGCGCATCCACGGCTTTGGCACTGCGCACAGAACCGTCCAGCCCCACCACAAATTCAATCTGCACCCAACCGGACAACCCGGCGCGACGCGCGTCGCTGGGATAAGCCACGGGCGGACACTGCAGCGGAATAATGTCGCCATCGAACATGGCTTTGTTGCCCATCAGCGCAGCGCCTCCCACATCCGCCGTTAAATTCAGATCGGGGATTTCCATGCCCGCCAGACTTTCCTGTGGTATGGCGCTGGCCGCCACTTTCATTTTTGCCGGCGGTGGCGGTGGCGGTGCTGGCGGCGGTGGTTTTTTGCGGGAGAGCGTTTCGATTTCGGTATCGCGCTTCAGCCGCACAAAATCGATGGTCGGCAGCGTCTCTTTGGCTTCCAGGACGGCGTGACCACCCTCGATCACCTTGTACATAAATCCAAACATCACCAGTGAGAGTACAAGTGCTGCGGCCGCCGCTGGAATGACAGCGCTTTCGGCAAGAATTCGCTTGGTCGTCATCATGGCATTTACCCCTGGGCGCCCGGCAGCGTGGCGATGGAGACATCACCTATGCCTCCGGCTTTGACGGCGTCCATTACCTGCGTGAGCACCTGCGTCTGGGATTCCTTATCGGCCACGATCACTACCGTGTCCTCGGGACGCTCCACATGCAGGCGTTCGATCAATGGCCGCACCTCGCGTATATCCACCCGGCGTTTATCCATCCAAATGTCGCCATTGGGTCGAATGGCAATCAGGATGTTGCCGGACTCCTTGCTGTCCGCGGTCATGGCCAATTCCTTGTTGACTGTGACACCCGCCTCTTTCACGAAGGAGGTGGTGATGATGAAAAAAATCAACAGGTTGAGCACGAAATCCAGCATGGGGGCCAGATCGATGCCCGTTTCTTCACTGTCGCCTTCGGCGTGTTTTCGCAACAACATAAATGACTCCTCAACCCCGCTCGGATGCGGCTATGGAAACGTCTTGAATACCACCCTGGCGCACCTGGTCGATCACCTGCACCAGAAGGCCCGTGTGGGATCCCTTTTCGGCAACCACCACTACGGAATCGTCCGGGCGCTGTGCGTGCAACCGTTCGATATTGGCGCGCACCGCGCGCATATCGACTTCGCGTTTATCCACGGAGACGGTGCCGGCCGCATTGATGACAATCACAATGCTGCCCGCCTCCTTTTTCTCTGTGGCGGCAGAGGAATTGGGACGACTCACCGTCAAACCCACCTCTTTGGCGAACACCGCGGTGATGATGAAAAAAATCAACAGGTTGAGCACAAAATCCAGCATGGGCGCGAGATCTATGCCCGTGTCTTCCATATTCTCGGCGGAGGCTCTTCTTAATCGCATGGCGCAAATCCTCTAAAACACATCAGGGTTCAGAAACCAAACTGGTCGGCCAGACGTTCAGTTTCACGGCGGGCCTTGCGCTTGAAGTAATACACCGGATAAAGACCGGAAATACTCACTGCCAAGCCGGTCAGGGTGCACACCATGGCTTCGGACACACCGGTGGCCATGGATCGGGCATCCGCGGATCCGAGTGCGGCCATGGAATCGAACACGGCCAACATTCCCAGCACCGTGCCCACCAGGCCCAGCAAAGGGCTCAGGGGCACCAGCACACGCAGTACCGGCATCTTGTTGTTCATGCCGGCGTTGAGCCGGGAGATCATGGCGGCGCGGATCTGGCGCGAGGCCCAGGTGAATTTATCGGGGCGCTGGTTCCACTGCGCGAGCATGGCGGCAGCCTGCTGCGGCAATACTTTGCGGAAGAACCAGATGCGCTCGATCACGATGGTCCACATGAGCACACAGGAAATAAAGATCCACACCACCACCGGACCACCCAGGTGCCGCATGTGCACCAGGATGTCAAAGGGAGCTGACAGAATTTCAAGCATAGGTTTTCGCCTCCATCGCTTCCAAACGCTCTGCGAGAAGACCGGCACTCTGCTCATCCAATACCTGCACAACCGATTTGGAGATGGAGACCAGCCAGGCATTCATGAACAACAGGGGAATCGCGATACTCAATCCCAGCACTGTGGCGATCATGGCCTGGGAAATACCGGCCGCCATGAGTTTAGGATCGCTGGAACCGGATTCCGTGATGCTCTGGAAGGTCAAAATCATGCCGATAACGGTACCGATCAATCCCAGAAGCGGGCCGGCCGCCACCGCCAATTTCAGGAAGGATTGGAAGCGCTCCAGCGGCGGCACTTCTTTCAGCACTGCTTCGGAAATACGCAACTCCACCACTTCAGCGCTCTGCTCCAGTTTTTCGGTGCTGGCGCTTTTGAATGTGCTGAGCACGCGGCCGAGCGGATTATTGGGTTTGGGGTCGTCCAGGAAATTGAGCTGGTCGCGCACGCTGTATCGCACCTTGGTGAGGTAGAACAGCTGATACAAACCGAGCAGCGCGCCGATAATGCCGACCACTATGATGACGGCGCCCACCGCCTCACCCTGCTCCAGTCGCTCCACAAAAGTCGGACGCTGGGCGTAAATCGACAGCATATTGCCGCGGGTCGGGTCGATCATGCCGGGTGCATGGCCGCTGCTGGCTTTGGCGAGTTCACCGGCGGGCTTCTGGAATTTATCCCCCGGCTGGCGCGCCATGATCGCGAATTTCTCCTGGCTGGGCATATAGTTCAGGTAGCGATCACCGGTGGTGGCGCTGAACGGACCAATGCGTGTAACCAGCGTCTCGGTCGGTGAACCGTCCGGTGCCACCACACTGGTTGTAAAGTTAACGACCTTGCCGGTCTCCGTCATTTCCCGCTGCAATTCGAACCAGAAGCGTTCCAAGTCCGTGATGGAGGGCAGTGATTTGGACTGCGCCAGATTGGTCGCAAATGCAACGCGACCGGGATACTGTGCACTGATCATGGAATTGTTCAGCGTCGACGCAAAATCGTTGGCAACCTGACGCACCACACCAAACATTTCACCGAGGTTACCCGCACGCGAATCAAGCTGCGCCTGCAACTCCGTGAGTTTTTTCTCGTTGCCATCAAACGCCGCAGTCAGCTCCGCGCTGCGCTGCTTGGCAGCGTCCAGATCGGCTCGCGCATCGTTCATCATCTCGACTTGTTTATTGCGCTCGGAGATAAATCGCGCCTCGCGCTCGGCATTGGCTTTCGCCTCCGCTTCGCGCACGGTGCGGGTGCGCTCAAGCAATTCATCAAGATTTCCCGGTGTTACTGCCTGCGCTGTCAGCGCCAGGGACAAAATACCGGCTGCCAGAATGGGATAAAGGATTAAAGACTTCATCGGGTAACCTCTTTTGGAGCGTGAATGGCAACTTCAATAAAATCGGGCGCTGCTTGTTTTTTTGCGACCTTGAGCGCTTTGGTCATAGGTTCGCGATAGGAATTGTCGCTCACCCATTTTTTGTCATCGATATCCCAATAACCAGTTTCTTTGCCATCCAGAGTGCGGTACATCAGAGACACACGACCGGTGCGCAAAAACTCCACGGTTTTGTCGTCCACCTTGCCTTGGTAAACCTCCAGGGTGCGGCCGTATTCCACTTCAATTTGGTAGGCTTCCACTAAACGCCGGTATTTTTCCGAGGTGGACACATCGGCGCGCGCCATCATGGCTTTCAACTGAGCAACGCGGCCGGTGCGTTCTTCCACCAGAAAAGGCGCATCCAGGGCAATAAACTGTTCCAAGGTTTCCAGCATGCGATTCATCAGGGGCAACACCTCGCGCGAGGTGGTTTCGATTTCAGAAATCTGCTGGGCCATTTCCGCAATTTGGCTGTCCTGGGAATCCACCTGCGCGGCAACCTGTTCGTTGTATTCCTTGAGGCTCTGCGCTTCGGTGATCATCTGGCGATAGCTGGCAACGGCTTTGCTGGCCTCGTCATCCAACTGCTCAATTTTTTTCTGCGAAGATACCGCGGCCTGCTCCGTTTTTGTCTGCTCGCTGATCGCAGCATTGACGGTCTCTGTATTTGCAGCCAGTGACCCTTGGGTCACCGAAAGTACCGCACCTGCACAGGCGACCATCAACGCGGTATTAAAGGCTTTTTTTCGACTCGGGCTCATATCTCGCATTTCCTCAATTCGGTGACGACTTAACATTTATTCGAGCATTGCAAAAAATTATCCAGCCTGCATATCCCGCGTTTTTACCCGCAATTCGACCCAGGCGTGACTCTTAGCTGTGCATTCGGGTGCGCTTATGCACCATATTCATGCCTTGAGTTTTTTTGCGGGCGCTACGCAGATTTCTGGACTCATTGCTCTAGACGTGGGCATGATTTCGCACCCTACGCCCACGATCATGGGAGAGGCGCCGATGGCGGAGGGAATAGGCATTAAAAAAAGCCGAAATATCAGCCTTGTGGAATAAAGCAGTTGATCTGACGGGATGATTTGTTCAGGTGCGGGGGGTATTTTCG
>Ga0164241_10002509_pt1 | contig 19704 bp, 18 predicted proteins | sample OricomyardsoilBY_FD_108780 | JGI IMG/M metagenome (GOLD analysis project Ga0164241, IMG submission 108780) | Backyard soil microbial communities from Emeryville, California, USA - Original compost - Back yard soil (BY) | ecosystem: Environmental > Terrestrial > Soil > Unclassified | place: USA... | reverse complement strand
GTATCGACGGTGTAGCGCGTGCCCATCCGCCGCTCGATCGCGGTGACCTTGATCGGCGCATGGCGCGCCATCGCGCGCGCGCTGCGGAAGCGCACGTCGAACGGCGCCATGTCGCCCACGCCGTCCTTGAGCGGATTGCCCGGCGAGACCAGCCACCACACCTCGTCGAGCCCGAGCGCGTCGAGCGCGGCGAGGCTGATCCCGCGATGCGCGCGATGCGCCGGATTGAACGAGCCGCCGAGCAGACCGATGCGCCGCGTTGCCAGGGATCAGCCCTCGCGCTTCGGCTGGTCGAGCATCTTCGCGCGATAGGCACCCTGCATCGCGAACATCCATCCGGGATATTCGGCCGGCAGCTTGCTCACCTCGTCCAGCGCCTTGAGCTCGTCGGTGCTCAATGCGACGTCGACCGCCGCGAGATTATCGGCCAGCTGGTCCGCGCGCTTGGCGCCGACGATCACGCTGGTCACCGCCTTGCGATGAAGCAGCCAGGCGAGCGCGATCGTCGCGATCGACACATTGTGCGCCGTGGCGATCGCTTCCATCGCGTCGAGAACCTTGTCGCCGCGCGCGATGTCGACGGGCGGGAAATCGAACGCGGCGCGGCGGCCCTGCGCATCCTTGCCGCCGCGATACTTGCCCGAAAGATAGCCGCCGGCCAGCGGACTCCACACCATCAGGCCAAGCCCTTCGGACTGCATCATCGGGATGAGCTCGCGCTCCAGATCACGCCCGGCGATCGTGTAATAGGCCTGGACCGAGACGAACTTCGCCGCATTGAGCCGCTCGGCCACGCCCAGGGCCTTGGCGATCTGCCACGCCGCCCAGTTCGACACGCCGACGTAGCGGACATGCCCCTGGCGCACGAGATCGTCGAGCGCGCGCACCGTCTCCTCGATCGGCGTCGCCGCGTCCCAGCCGTGGATCTGGTAAAGATCGATATGGTCGGTGCCGAGCCGTTTCAGGCTCGCTTTCACCTGATCCATGATGTGATGGCGGGTCGCGCCGAGATCGTTCGGCCCTTCGCCCATCTGACCCATCACCTTGGTCGCGAGCACGACGTCCTCGCGCTTGAGGCCGAGATTCCTGATCGCCTGCCCGGTTATCGTCTCCGACTGACCGGCGGAATAGACGTTGGCGGTATCGATGAAGTTCACGCCGGCATCGATCGCCGCCTTGACGAGCGCGTCGGCCTCGTCCTGGCCGAGGCCGGCAAGCGCGGCGAAACGCCCCGCCGAGCCGAAGGTCATGGTGCCGAGGCACAGTTCGGAGACGAACAGGCCGGTGCGGCCGAGCGGATTGTAACGCATCAGGAAGCCCTCGCGGAAAAGCAGCCCCCGCCGCTCGTGCGGCATATGTGCATCATGGGCGAAACCAGCAACATCGATCCAGAGAAAACTAGCGCCGGACCTGGCCGGAGCCGCGCCCGATCCACTTATACGTGGTCAGCCCTTCCAGCGCGACCGGGCCGCGGGCGTGGAGGCGGCCGGTGGCGATGCCGATCTCGGCGCCCAGCCCGAACTCGCCGCCGTCGGCGAACTGGGTCGAGGCGTTCCACAGCACGATCGCGGAATCGACTTCCGCCAGGAAACGCTCGGCGATGGCTTCGTCCCCGGCGACGATCGCGTCGGTGTGATGCGAGCCATGCCGCGCGATGTGCGCCAGCGCGCCGCCGATCCCGTCGACCAGCGCGACCGACGCGATCGCATCGAGATATTCGGTGTCCCAATCCTCGTCGGCCGCAGCGGCAATTTCGGGATCGAGCGCGCGCACCCCGACATCGCCGCGCACTTCGCAGCCAGACGCCGCGAGCCGATGAACGAGGTCTTCCACCTGCGCATAGGTGCGATCGATCAGCAACGTTTCCATCGCGCCGCAAATGCCGGTGCGCCGCATCTTCGCGTTCACGGCGATCGCCTCGGCCATCGCCGAATCGGCCGAGGCATCGACATAGACATGATTGATGCCGTCGAGATGCGCGAGCACGGGGACGCGCGCCTCGGCCTGAACGCGCGCGACGAGGCTCTTGCCGCCGCGCGGGACGATCAGGTCGATCGTGCCGTCCGCGGCCAGCATCGCGCCCACCGCCGCACGATCGGTGGTCGGGATCAGCTGCACGGCGTCGGCAGACAGGCCCGATGCGGCAAGCCCCGCGACGAACGCGGCGTGGATCGCGCGGTTGCTCGCCACCGCCTCGGAGCCGCCGCGCAGGATCGCGGCATTGCCCGCCATCACGCTCAGCGCCGCGGCGTCGGCGGTCACGTTGGGGCGGCTTTCGTAGATGATGCCGATCACCCCGATCGGCACGCGCACGCGGCTGAGCCGCAGGCCGTTGGGGGGCGTGATGGCGTCGATCACCTGGCCGACCGGATCGGCGAGCGCCGCCACCGCCGCCACGCTCTGGGCCATCGCCGCGATGCGCTCCGGATCGAGCCGCAGGCGATCGCGCATCGCGGCCGACAAGCCGTTCGCTTCGCCCCGCGCCATATCCTCGGCATTGGCGGCGAGGATCGCGGCCTCTGCGGCGCGAATCGCCTCGGCCGCCGCCAACAACGCCTGCGCTTTCCGCGCCGTCGGCGTGCGCGCGAGCACGCGCGCGGCGCCCCGGGCGTGGCGGCCCATCTCGGCGACGAGCGCCTGGGGTTCGGCCTGCATGTCCATCACGATTCGCGCTACCACAGCGCGGCGCGGCGCGGTAACCCCCTCGTCATGACTGGGGGAATCGAAGCAGCAGGCGACTTCGCCACCGGCGCGCTGATCGGACGCGTATTCGAGCCGCATGCGGGCGAAGGCCAGGGCGATGCGCACGGCCTGTGCCTCAATTGCGGCACCGCGCTGATCGGATCGCATTGCCATCGCTGCGGCCAGGCCGGGCACGTCCACCGCACGATCGGCGCGATCGGCCACGAGCTGGCGCACGGCGTGTTCCATTTCGAAGGCAAGATCTGGCGCACCTTGCCGATGCTGGTGCTGCACCCAGGCGCGTTGACGCGGCGTTACGTCGAGGGCGAGCGCGCGCGCTTCGTCTCGCCACTCGCGCTGTTCCTGTTCACCGTGTTCCTGATGTTCGCGACGATCAGCGCGGTCGGCGGCGAATTTTCCGACTTCAACGCTTCGTCCAATCGCGCACAAGCGCTGACCAAGGTCGACCAGAAGCTTGCCGCCGCGCAAGCCAAGCTGAAGGACGCCGAGGCCAGCAGAGCGAAGGCTCCGGCCGATGCCGACGCGCTCGAGGCGCTCGGCGATGCGAAAGGCGATGTTGCCGATCTCACCGCCGCGAAAACCGCGCTGCAATCGAGCAAGACGCCCGACGACCAGGGATTCGTGTTCGCCGACTTCAAGACCGGCGTGCCGTGGCTCGACTCCGGAATCGCCAAGGCCAACAAGAATCCCGGTCTCGCGCTCTACAAGCTGCAGACCAGCGCCTACAAATATAGCTGGGCGCTGATTCCGTTATCGACGCCGTTCGTGGCGCTCCTGTTCCTGTGGCGGCGGCGCTTCAACCTCTATGACCACGCGATCTTCGTCACCTATTCGCTGGCTTTCATGATGCTGCTGGTGACCGCGCTGACGCTGGGCGGCGCGCTGGGCGTGGGCGCGGCGATCATCAGCCTTGCCGCGCTCTTCGTGCCCCCGGTCCATATGTTCGCGCAGCTGCGCGGCGCCTATTCGCTGCGCAAGCGCTCGGCCTTGTGGCGCACGGCGATACTGCTCGGCTTCGCCTTCACCGTTTTGCTCGCTTATGTCTTGCTGCTGATGCTGCATGGCCTGACCGAATAGGCTTGGTCCGCGCCTTGGCCTTGGCCTTCGGTTTGGGCTTGGCGCACGCGAACTGCTGATCCATCTCGGCGAAGACGGCGTCGTGGACGCTCATCGTGCGCTTGCGCCGGGGCAGCGCACGGAAGCTGTCGAGCAATGCCTCGGCATCGATCTTGCCGTCACCCTGTGGCGGCGGGCAGGAGCGCGGCGGCAGCCCGGCGCGAAGATCGGCCTCGATCCGCTTGCGATAAGCCTTGGCGGCATCCTTCACCGCATCGCGCATCGCCGCCAGCTCGGGCGACTTCCCCGCCGGTAGCCCCGCCGCCTTGACCGCATCGGCCTTGGCGAGAAACTCGGCCACGGTCATCGGCCGCTCCGCCGCGCCGGCCGCACCCGCCAGCATCAGCGCCACCGCAGCCACGGCAGCGCGCCATTCGATCGTCCCGCTCATGCGCCGAGCCTTTGCCGCACCGCGAGCACGCGGCAAGACGAACCGCTCCGAAACGCGCCAATCCGACGCTTCACGACCGTGAGCCGTGCGGCTATGCGTCGGGTTCGCAGGTGGAAATTCGCACGCATGATCATCGGCATCGACCTCGGCACGACGAACAGCGCCTGCGCGGTATGGCGCGACGGCGCGGCCCGATTGATCCCCAACCGGCTGGGCCACATGCTCACGCCGTCCGCGGTGAGCGTCGACGCCGACGGCATCATCCTTTCCGGACTGGCGGCGCGCGAGCGGCAGTCGAGCCAAGCCGCCGATACGGCGACGGCGTTCAAGCGGTACATGGGCACGAAGCGGACCACGCGGCTCGGCAAACACACCTTCACCGCCGAGGAGCTGTCGGCGATCATCCTGCGCTCGCTGAAGGAAGATGCCGAGGCGTTTCTGGGTGAACCGGTTACCGAGGCGGTGATCACCGTGCCGGCCTATTTCAACGACAAGCAGCGCAAGGCGACGCACCGCGCCGGCGAGCTGGCCGGGCTCAAGGTCGAGCGGTTGATCAACGAGCCGACCGCCGCCGCGCTCGCTTATGGGATCCAGAATCTCGCGAGCGAATCGCGCTTCTTCGTGTTCGACCTGGGCGGCGGAACGTTCGACGTGTCGATCGTCGAAATCTTCGAAGGCGTGATCGAGGTGCGCGCCTCGACCGGCGACAACCAGCTCGGCGGCGAGGATTTCAACGACCTGCTGATCAACCTGATGCGGCAGCATTTCCACGATGCGTGGCTGGAGGATCGCCACAACGAGGCGCTGCACCAGAAGATTCGCGAGCAGGCGGAACGCGCGCGACGCACGCTGAGTTCGGCCGGCGAAGCGGTCATGAAAGTGACCTGGCGCGACCAGCCCTATAGTTTCGAAGCGACTTCGGCCGCGTTCGAGGACGCTGCCGCCCCCTTGATCGAGCGCCTGCGCGAGCCGGTGCTGCGCGCGCTGCGCGACAGCGAGCTGCGGCCCGAGGCGCTGAACGAGATCATCCTGATCGGCGGTGCCACGCGCATGCCGCTGGTGCGTCGCGCGGTGGCGCGGATGTTCGGGCGCTTCCCCAATGCCAGCGTCAATCCCGACGAGGCGGTGGCGCTGGGTGCCGCGGTGCAGGCCGGTCTCAAGGCGCGCGACGCAGACCTGAAGGAAGTCGTGGTCACCGACGTCTGCCCCTATTCGCTGGGCGTGAACGTCGTGCGGCGGCTGCCTGGCGGCGGCTTCGAGAACGGCATCTTCGCGCCGATCATCGAACGCAACACGGTGATCCCGGCGAGCCGCGTGCACAGTTTCGCCACCGTGCGCGACAACCAGACCGAGGTCGATTTCGGCATCTACCAGGGCGAGGCACGGCTGGTGCGCGACAATGTCGAGATCGGCCACACCAAGGTGCGCGTGCCGCGCGGGCCCGCCGGACAGCAGATGGAAGTACGTTTCAGCTACGACATCAGTGGACTGCTCGAAGTGGACATCCTGGTCGCGCAAAGCGGTGAGCGCACCAGCCTGCTGATCAACGAGGAGCAGGCGGGCGACACGGAGGCGCTGGCGACGCGACGCGCGACGCTGGCCGCGCTCAAGACCCATCCCCGGGACGAGGAAGCGAACCGGGCGGCGCTCGCGCGCGGCGAACGCGCCTACGAAAATGCGCTGGGCGACGAGCGCGCTTATATCGATGCGCTCATCAGCCAGTTCCAGGGCGCGCTGGAAACGCAGGACCTGCGCACCGTGGATCATGCGCGCAAGGAATTTCACGCCGCGATCGACGCGATCGAGGGCGAAACCTTCCTGTGACCAACATCTGGCGCGAGCTGGAGATCGCCGCGACCGCGGATCGCGACGCGATCCGCCGCGCTTATGCCCGCAAGCTCAAGCGCACCAATCCCGAGGACGATCCCGCCGGCTTCAAGCGGCTGCGCGAGGCCTATGAGATCGCGCTGCGCCAGGCGCAGTGGCGGCACAAGGCGCAGAGCGACGCGGAAACGGACGACGCAGAGCCGGAACCCGAGGCGGAAGCCGCAGACGCGATCGCTCCGGCATTCGTCGGCGGCCCTGCCGGGTCGCGTCCGCAATGGCAGGAGGCAGGCCAGGATGCCGCCGACGCCGAGCTGCGGGCCGTGTTGGCGCAGGATCGCGCGGAGCTGGAAGCCCGATTCGCCGCTTTGACCGAAGCCTTGAGCGGGCCATGGGGAGCAAGCGAGCGCGACGTTGCCGAACGGTTCGACCAGCTGTTGAAAGCGCCTGCACTGATCGAGCTCGGCGCGCGCGAGCAGATCGAGCAGCGCATCGCCGCCCTCGCCACCGAAACCGTGCCGCGCGGCGACGCGCTGATCGACCTCGCCGGCAAGCGGTTCGGCTGGTTCAGGCTTGACCCCGGCCTCTGGCACGGCCCGGCGCTCGCCGGCGTGCTGCGCCGGATCGAGGAATGGCGGATCGTCGAGCAACTCGGCCGCGCCGATCATCCGCTTCATGCCGGGTGGCACGCGCTCACGACCGAAGCCGGACCGTATTGGGCCTGGTGGCTCGACGCCTTCAGGCCGAGCCTGGCGCGCCAGGTCCGCACGCTCCTCGGTCTCGACGGGACCGACGTGGCCGAGGGGCTGAGACACTCGTTCCGCCAGGCTGCGGTGCAGCGCTGGCAGGCCTATCTCGCCAAACCCCGGCTCACGCTGGCGATGCTGTCACTGATCCCGCTCCTGCTGGCGCTGACCGCGGCCGGCATTTTCGCGACCGGTGGCCCCGATCGCTCGGGAGCGCTGCCGATCGCCCTCGCCGGCGGTCTGGTGGCGCTGGTCAGCCCGACCTTTCCGCTGTTCGCGGTCGCGCGCTGGCGTGCCCGCTGGCAAGCGCGCGCCGCCGATCGGGCCACGAAGTGGCTCGCGCAAGGCTGGATCGGGGGTTTTGTCGTGCTCGCCGCAGCGAGCGCGCCGGTCGCCTGGTATCCCTGGGCAGCGGTCGGCGTGATCGCCGGTGCCGGCGCCGTCGCCGTCTGGGTGGGGATCGTCCATCGCGATCTTCGCAGCGGGCGGAAAGCGCGGTGGACCACCGCGCTCTATTTTCTCGCGCCCGCTTTCATCACGCTGCCCGCGACGGCGACCTTGCCCGCCGCGCTGCAGATTGCCGGCGTGACGCTGATCGTCTGCGCGCTTTACGTGCGCGCCGTCGCGACCGACGATCTCGGCGACGTGCTGGGCGGCTGGTCCGGAGCGAACGGCTGGATCGTCCCCATCGCGGCATTGCTGCTCGCGCTTGGCGTGCCGGTCCTGTTCGCGGGAGTCCTGCAGCTACCGAATCGCCTGTCCTTCTATTTCTACCTGCTGCTCGCCTTGCCGCTGCTGCTGACGCTGGCCGCCAGCGTCCTGCGAACCGCGGATCGCGGGCTGATCGTGACGCACCGCGTCGCCCGGATCGTCATCATCCTCGCGCTCATGCTGCTCGCGCCCTATCCGCCCGCGATGCGCACGGCCGGCTTGGTCCCGACCCAATCGGAAACGCCAGCCCCCACGCTAGACCAGCAGATGGCAAGAGCGCTGACGACCCCCGATTCCGACAGCGCGCTGCTGGCGCTGGAGCATGCGCGCCCGGGCTTTTCCGAGATAGCCGACGCCAATTCGATCCTGCGTGATCAGATCAAGACAGATTTGGATCGCTATTACGCACCCGGCGCGCATCTGCCGGCCGGCATGACGATATTCGCCATCCAATTGCGGATCATCAAAGCGTATCGCACCAACATGAAGTTCGCCGACGACGGCCTGCTTGCCGAGGAAGCACGGGTGGAGCAGGCGCGGATGATCGAAAGGCAGGCGGCGCAACCCGAAAGCTGCGCGCTGCCGATAAGCCAGATCGAGGACGGCACGCTGTCACCCGAGCTTCGCGCCCGCGTCGCGGCGCAAATCTTCAATCTGGCGGCCGTCCCCTTCGCGGAGAGTCCGCCCCTCTCGTCAGGAAGCGATCAGAGTCTCCAGATTCTCCACGTCGCCGCCGGGATGCTGGGGATCTCCGAGGATCAGATGTACGAGGTCATCGATCATCATGACGGCCGTCTCGCTTGCGACGCGCACGTCACCGTGTTGCGCCTGTTGACGAGCTATCCCACCGCCGATGTCGCGGCAACGCTGCGCGCCAATCCCGACTTCGTCGGATAGGGGCGTAACGTCAGGCGCCCTGCGGTGCCGGGGTCCCGAACGGGCCTGACGGGCGCCGCGTCTTGGGAATCGAGGTGCCGACCGCAGGGACCGGCGGCACCTTGGGGCCGCTGTCGATCCGGCCGATCTCCTCGCCGGCGATCAGCTTCTTGATCTCGTCGCCCGACAGCGTCTCATATTCGAGCAGCGCGCCGGCGAGCAGATGGAGCTGGTCGATATGCTCGCCCAGCACGTCCTTGGCGCGGGTCAGGCCGCCCTCGACGATCCGCTTGATCTCGTCGTCGATCAGCTGCTGCGTCTGGTTGGACATGCGCGTCGCCTGCGACGAGGAATAGCCGAGGAAACTCTCGCCCTCGGGCTGCGAATATTCGACCGGGCCGACTGCATCGGACATGCCCCATTTGGTGACCATGTCGCGCGCCAGCCCGGTGGCGTACTGGATGTCGCCCGACGCGCCCGACGAAACCTTGTCGTAGCCGAAGATCACTTCCTCGGCGACGCGCCCGCCCATCGAGACCGCGAGGTTCGCGTACATCTTGTCGCGGTGATAGCTGTAACTGTCACGCTCGGGCAGGCGCATCACCATGCCCAGCGCGCGGCCGCGCGGGATGATCGTCGCCTTGTGGATCGGATCGGACGCTGGCTCGTGGAGCGCAACGATCGCGTGGCCGGCCTCGTGATAGGCGGTCATGCGCTTCTCATCCTCGGTCATCACCATGGACTTGCGCTCGGCGCCCATCATGACCTTGTCCTTGGCCTCCTCGAACTCGGCCATCGCGACGAGGCGCTTGCCTTTGCGCGCCGCCGTCAGCGCCGCTTCGTTGACGAGATTGGCGAGATCGGCGCCCGAGAAGCCCGGCGTGCCGCGCGCGATCACGCGCGCATCGACGTCGGGCGCGAGCGGCACCTTCTTCATATGGACCTGGAGGATCTTCACGCGGCCCTCGATGTCCGGACGCGGCACCACGACCTGGCGATCGAAGCGGCCCGGACGCAGTAGCGCAGGATCGAGCACGTCGGGACGGTTGGTCGCGGCGATGATGATGATGCCCTCGTTGGCTTCGAAGCCGTCCATCTCGACCAGCAGCTGGTTCAGCGTCTGCTCGCGCTCGTCATTGCCGTTGCCCAGCCCCGCGCCGCGATGGCGGCCGACCGCGTCGATCTCGTCGATGAAGACGATGCACGGCGCCGATTTCTTGGCCTGCTCGAACATGTCGCGCACGCGGCTCGCGCCGACGCCGACGAACATCTCGACGAAGTCCGAGCCCGAGATGGTGAAAAACGGCACGCCCGCCTCACCGGCGATCGCGCGGGCGAGCAAGGTCTTGCCCGTGCCCGGCGAGCCGACCAGCAGCGCGCCCTTCGGAATCTTGCCGCCGAGCTTGGCAAACTTGGTCGGGTCCTTCAGGAACTCGACGATCTCCTGCAGTTCCTCGCGCGCCTCGTCGATGCCGGCGACGTCGTCGAACGTCACCTTGCCCTGCTTTTCGGTCAGCATGCGCGCGCGGCTCTTGCCGAAGCCCATCGCGCCGGAGCCGGTGTTCTTCTGCATCTGCCGCACGACGAAGAAGGCGATACCGAGGAACAGGATGAAAGGCAGCGACTGATAGAGCAACACCATCCAGAGCGAGGTCTGCTCCTCGGGCTTGGCGCTGATCTCGACATTCTTGTTGAGCAGGCGATCGGTCAGCTCGGGATCGTTCATCGCATAGGTGCGGAAATTCGTGTCGTTCGACAGCGTGCCAGTGATCACCTCGCCGGCGATGCTGACCTGCTTGACCGAGCCTTCGTTCACCTTGTTGATGAAGGTCGAATAGGAGATCGTGTCGGCTGCGGTGGTGGCGGTGCGGCCGCCGATCATCGTCACGAACACGGCGAGCGCGACCAGGATGCCCACCCAGACGAGCAGGCTCTTCATCCAGGGATTGCCGCCATTATTATCCTGGCCGGGCTTCTGCTCGTTGTCGTTCATGCGCGTACGATACCTTTCCCGCCCAAGATAAGCGCGCGCAGGTTAATGGCAATGGAACAAAGTCGATCAGTGCGATCGACGCGGCGGAGCCGGGCGGAAGCGCCATACGCCCCCGCGCGGCGCGGCGAGCACGCCGGCTTGCGTGGCGCGGCGGCCGGCATCGAGCGCATCGAGCAGCTTCTCGACATTGGCCGATTCGGCGAAGGCGGGCGCGGCGATCGCGGCGGCGGCGCGCACCGCCGCGATCGCGCGGCGGGCGAGCCGGCGGCGCAACTCGCGCGGCAGACCCGCCACGTCGACCGTGCAGCCCATCTCCGCCGCCTTGGCGCGTGCCGTCCACAAGGCGTCGAGCGTCGCGACGATCTCGCCTTCCAGTTCGGCGAGATGCGCGGCGGCGCGCGCGAGATTGGGCGGATCGAGCCATTCGTTCGCCTCGAGCAGGCGGCGGAAGCGGGTGCGGTCGTGGCGCGGATCGTCGTTGGCGGGATCGTCGACGAACGGCGCCTCGGCACGGCGGACGATCGCGCGGAGCTCGGCGCGGCGCCATTCGAGCAAGGGACGGATCACGAGCACGCCCTGCTCGAGCCGCTTTGCTCTGACGCCGGCCAGCCCCGCCAGCCCCGAGCCGCGCGCGGCGCGCATCAGGAAGGTCTCGGCCTGGTCGTCGGCATGGTGCGCGGTGACCAGCGCGGCGGCGCGCTCGCCCTGCGCCCAATCGGCGAGCAGCGCATAGCGTGCGCCACGCGCCTGCGCCTGCAGGCTGGCACCGGCGATCGGTTCGTGCGGGTGCAAGATCGCGTGCGGCACGCCGCTCGTCGCGCAATAGGTGGCGACCATCGCAGCCTCGCCGGCGCTATTGGGGCGCAGCGCATGATCGACCGTCGCGACAATCGGCGCGCCGGGAAAGGCGGCCTGCGCGAGCACCAGCAACGCCATCGAATCCGGTCCGCCGGAGACCGCGAGCGCCAGCCGCTCGCCCGGCGCAAGCCCGCCGCCGAGCAACGCTTCGCAATCGGCGCGGAAACAATCGACGAGCGCCGCGGCGGGCGCGCTCATCGCCTCACTTGCACTTGGACGCGGTGCGACCGGCGGCGACCTTGGCCTTGAGCTCGCCGGTCAGCGTCGGGCCGTAGACGTCGTTCAGCTCGTCATAGACCTTGCACACCTCGGGCGACGGCTTCTTGAGCTGCACCAGCGCCTGGGCAAGATAATAGAGGCTGTCCGGCGCGCGATCGCCCTGCGGCATCTTCTTGTAATTGTCGTAGAAAGCGAGGCTCGCGAGGCTCGGCTTGTCATCGTCGAGATAGGCGCGCCCAAGCAGGTTCTGCGCATAGCTGGCGCGGTTCGACTTGGGATATTTGGTGACCATGTCCTTCAGCGCCACCTCCGCCTCAGGATAATATTTCGCCGACCACAAGCGGTAGCCGTAGATATAAGCATCCTCCGCCGCATCGCCCGACGAAGGCCGGGCGATCGCTGCGACCTGCCTGGCGCGGTCGCCCTCCTTGTCCTTGGCCGGCGCGGCCTTGGATGGCGGCGGTCCGGCATCGGCGCCCCTGGCGGGCGGCTTGGCCGGCGGCGGCGCGCCGTCGTCGCGCGGGCCGCCGGGCGTCGCGGCGCTGCCTTCGAGCACCGCGATCCGCGCATTGGTGGAGAGCTTGTAGGCGGTGAAGGCGTCTTCGAGCTGCTGCAGGCGGTGCTGCGCGGTCTCGATCCCTCCGGTCAGCGAGCTCATCTGCGATTCGAGCGAAGTGACGCGCGCGGTGAGATCGGTGATCGGGCCGCTCGCGGGAATCCCGGGCGCGGGGCCCACCGCCGCGTCCGGCGCGGTGATCTGCGGCTGGAAGCTCTGGTCATAGCGTCCGGCGCCATCGGGGAAGACCTTGCGCTGCACGGCGCGCATCTCGTGCTCGAGGCGGTCGACCCGTCCCGGCAGCGCATCCTGCTGCTGCGCCGAGGCCGTTCCCGCGCCGAGCCCGAGCCCCGCGCACAGCACCAAAGCCGCCATCCACTTACGCATCACGTCCCCCGCTCATTCTCGCTTCGCTGCCGGTATAGCTGACACGCGCGACCTGTCGCCAGCCTTAAGGCGTAGCCGTCGCGTTCGACGGCGGCGGCGCGACGGTGCCGCTCGAAGGCACGGTCTTCGGCGCGCTGGCCGGTGCCGTCGTGTTGGTTGCCGGCGCCGATGGCGGGCTTTGCTGGAAATAAGGCGGCAGCTTGGCTTTCGCCGCGGGCTTCCTTGCCCCCGCGGCGGGAGACGCGGCCGGCGTGGCGCGCGCCAGCAGCGCCTGCGCGCTGATCGGCACATCCTTGATCGCCACCTTGCCGGAGCCGAGCGGCGGCTCGGCCGTGCCGTTGACCGTCACCTGCAGCTGGTCGGGCCGGCCGACATTGATCATCGGGCCGTTGGCATCGGCGGGCACGTCATAATGGTCGCCGGGATTCATCGTCGCTTCGTAAAGCGTCTTGCCCGTGGCATCGTAGATGCGCAGCCAGACCTGATCGAGCGCGGTCAGCGTCACCTGGCCCGATTGCACCGGCGCGGCGGCCGGCGTTTCGACGGGGGCCGGCGGCGCGAGCGTAGCGGGTGCGGCGGCTTCCTGGAACGCGCCGCTGCCGCGGAACAGCGCCGTGCCGTAATAGAGCCCGACCGCGACCACGAGCAGCAAGGCGATCAAGGCGGTGCCGACCATCAGGCCGCGCGACGGAACGCGTGTCGGATCGGTGGTGTCATAGGGCTGGTATTCGGCGCGTTGCGGCGCGAACTCGGACTGGCTGCGCACTTCGCGCGCGACCGCCACCTCGTCGACGCCGACCGCGCGGGCATAGGCCTTGGCGAAGCCCACGGCATAGGTGATCGACGGCAGCGAGGCGTAATCCCCCGCCTCGATCGCTTCGAGCTGGCGGATCGGAATGCGCGTGCGCGACGCGATCTCGGCCAGGGCCAGACCCTGCGCCTCGCGCGCCTCCCGCAGCCGCTCGCCGGCCGTCTTGGGAAACAGCGTCGCTTCTTCGCCGCCTTCGGCTTCGCTCATCATCGTCTCCAGCTGACGGGAAGGGTTGCGACCTTGTTTTGAATCCCGCCGTCGGCGCCGTGTCTCACAAAGGGTTGCCGCACTGTCAACGTTTGGCCTGCCCGGATCGCCACGGAATCAAGCCAGTTCGACGCCGCTTTCGCTCGCCCAGCGCGCCAGCGCGCCGCGCATGTCGCGCGGCGGCACCGCCAGCCACCCCGCCATCTGCTCCATCAAGGCACCGCGATCGAGCGAGCGGACCATCGCCTTGATCGGGCCGATCGCCGCCGGCGTGATCGACAGGCGCTCGATGCCGAGCCCGATCAACGCCATCGCTTCCAGCGGGCGCCCGCCCATCTCGCCGCACACGCCGAGCGTCACCCCGGCCTCGCGGCATGGGCCGACGACGCGGCGGATGAAGCGCAGGATCGAGGGGCTGAGCCAATCGTAGCGCTCGGCGAGCTTGGGATTGGCGCGATCGGCGGCGAACAGGAACTGGGTGAGGTCGTTGGTGCCGATCGACAGGAAATCGAGCTTGGGCAGCAGCAGATCGAGCTGCTCGGCGAGCGCCGGGACTTCGAGCATCGCGCCATAATGGATGTCGGTCGCGATCTTGCGATTGCGCCCGATCAGCCATGCGCGCTGCGTCTCGAACAAGGCCTTGGCCTCTTCGAACTCCCAGGTCTCGCTGACCATCGGGAACATCACGTTGAGCGTGCGCCCCGCCGACGCCTCGAGCAACGCCCGCGCCTGCGCCTTCATCAATCCGTCGCGCTCCAGCGCCAGGCGCAGCGCGCGCCAGCCCATCGCCGGATTCTCCTCGTCGCTCTCCTCGTGATTGAGGTAGGGGAGCGCCTTGTCGCCGCCGATATCGACCGTGCGGAACGTGACCGGGCGATCCCCCGCCACGTCGAGCACGTCCTTGTAGAGCCGCTGCTGGCGCTCGCGCTGCGGCAAGGTGGCCGAGACGAGGAACTGGAATTCGGTGCGGAACAGCCCGATGCCGTCGGCGCCGGTCAGATCGAGCGCGGCGACATCGTCGCGCAGCCCGGCATTGCACATCACCGTGATCCGCGTGCCGTCGCGCGTCTCGGGCGGCAGCTCGCGCAGGGCGGCGAAGGCGGCGCGGCGCTTCTGGCGCAGCGTCAGCCTGGCGTCGAACGCCTCCTCCATCGCCGCGCTGGGGCGCACGAGCAGGCTGCTGTTGCCGCTGTCGAGCAGCAGCAGATCGCCCTCGGCGATCAGCCGCCGCACGTCCTTCACGCGGCCCAGCACCGGCACGCCCATCGCCCGCGCGACGATCGTGACATGCGCGGTGAGCGAGCCTTCCTCCAGCACCACGCCTTTGAGGCGCCGCCGATCATATTCGAGCAGTTCGGCCGGGCCCAGGTTGCGCGCGATCAGGATCGTGTCCTGCCGGAGCCCCAGCTGCGCCGCCGTGCCCATCTGTCCCGAGACGATGCGCAGCAGGCGGTTCGACAGATCCTCCAGATCGTGCATGCGATCGGCGAGCAAGGGATCGTCGATCTGGCGCATCCGCTGGCGGGTGCGCTGCTGCACGCGCTCGATCGCGGCCTCGGCGGTCAGCCCCGAATCGATCGCCTCGTTTATGCGCCGGCCCCAGCCTTCGTCATAGGCGAACATCTTGTAGGTCTCGATGACCTCGTCATGCTCGCCGCCGACGCCGAATTCGGCCTGGCTCGCCATGCGATCGATCTGCTCGCGCATCTTGGCGAAGGCGTTGTAGACGCGCGCGCGCTCCGCTTCGATGTCCTCGGCGACGGTGTGCTCGATGGTGATGCGCGGCTGGTGGAACACGGCATGGCCCGCGCCCATGCCATCGACCAGCTTGAGTCCCGGCAGGCGGATCGAGGCGGTCGATTGCACGCGCGTCGTGCCGCCGCCGCCCTCATCGATCAGCCCGGCATTGGCGATCAGCTCGGACAGCACCATCGCCACGGTCTGCAACGCCTCGATCTCGATATCGGCATATTTGCGCGGATCGGCATGCTGCACCGCAAGCACGCCGACCGAACGCTCGCGACGGATGATCGGCACGCCGGCGAAGCTGTGGAAGCGATCCTCGCCGGTCTCGGGCTTGTAGGCGAAATCGGGATGGCTCGCCGCCTCGTCGAGATTGAGTACCGCCATGTCTTCGGCGATCGTGCCGACCAGGCCCTCGCCGAGCGCGAGCTTGGTGACGTGGATCGCCGCCTGATCGAGGCCGCGCGTGGCGAACAATTCGAGCACGCCTTCGCGCAGCAGATAGATCGAGCAGACCTCGCTATCGAGCGACTCGCCGATGATCCGAACGACATGGTCGACCTTGGCCTGCGGCGTCGAGCGCGCCGCCATCACGTCGTGCAGGCGAACGAGGATCTCGCGGGCAGAGGCGGCGGCGGACACGGGCATGATGTGGAGCTAACAGATTGGCGGTAATGGCGGTAGGCACGTTTATCTCCCCTCCCTGCAAGGGAGGGGTCGGGGGTGGGTACGCGGCCCGCAGGGTCGCGCTCGTCGGCAGCGGCAAGAGCCTCGCTACGCTCGGACCCACCCCTAACCCCTCCCTTGCAGGGAGGGGAATCAAGAATCGAACAGACCGTCCTGCCCGCCGGCCGGCGGATTGAGCCCGAGATGCTTCCAGCCGCCGGGATTGAGACAGCGACCACGCGCGGTGCGCGCGACGAGGCCGAGCTGGATGAGGTAGGGCTCGATCACTTCCTCGATCGTGTCGCGCGGTTCGCTGAGCCCCGCCGCCAGCGTCTCCACGCCCACCGGCCCGCCCTTGTAGATGTCGGCGATCATGATGAGGTAGCGGCGATCCATCGCGTCGAGCCCGAGCGCATCGACTTCGAGCCGGTTGAGCGCGGCATCGGCGGCCTTGGCATCGACCGTCTCCGCGCCGGCGACGGTGGCGAAATCGCGCACCCGGCGCAGCAGCCGCCCGGCGATGCGCGGCGTACCGCGCGCGCGCCGCGCGATCTCCCGCGCGCCGTCAGGTGCGACGTGCAGATCGAGCAGCCGCGCGGCGCGCGTCACCACGCGCTCCAGCTCGTCGACGGTGTAGAAAGCGAGCCGCACCGGGATGCCGAACCGGTCGCGCAGCGGCGTGGTGAGCAGCCCCTGTCGCGTGGTCGCGCCGACGAGCGTGAAGCGCGGCAGATCGATCCGCACCGAGCGCGCCGACGGCCCCTCGCCGATCATCAGATCGAGCGCGCGATCCTCCATCGCGGGATAGAGCACTTCCTCGACCGCGGGCTGGAGGCGGTGAATCTCGTCGATGAAGAGGACGTCGCCGTCCTCGAGATTGGTGAGGAGCGCGGCGAGATCGCCCGATTTGGCGATCACCGGACCCGAGGTGGCGCGGAAACCCACGCCCATCTCGCGCGCGATGATCTGCGCCAGCGTGGTCTTGCCCAGCCCCGGCGGGCCGAAGAACAGCACGTGGTCCAGCGCATCGCCGCGCGCCTTGGCGGCGGCGATGAACACGCGCAGATTCTCGCGCGCCGCCGCCTGCCCGACGAACTCGTCGAGCGACTTAGGGCGCAACGCGGCATCCACGTCTTCGGCGCGGCGCGAGGCGGTGAGGAGGCGATCGGCGTCGGTCACTGTTGCATCGCTCGCAGGAATTCGTCCCCGGTCACCTGTGCCTGACGGAGAATGCCGGCCAGCGTCCCACGCTTGATCTCGGGATGAAGCGGCACGATACAGACCACATCGCCACGACGCAGCTTCACGTGACTGCCGCGTTGCCCGACCTCTTCGAAGCCCAGCCGCCGCATCGCTCTTACCATCTCCCGCCCCGAAACGGGCGGCAGCCTAGGCATGCTCCCCGACAGTGAAGGTCGTGACGAGCGGCGTTCCCGGTAGCGCGATCGGCCCGTCCTCCAGATACAGTTCGACGGCTTCGCGCAAAGCCGCGACCGCGAGCTCGACCGTATCACCCTGGCTGGTCGTGCCGGTTTCGGGGTTGAAGGCGACATAGCCGCCTTCCTCTGCCGGCGTCAGCACGGCTGTCATCTGCATCCCGCGTTCCTTTCGAACCACAATCTAATGCGTGCCCGTCGTGCGCGCCATGCACGATCATTCATAACGCTCGATCCCCTCGCCGACGATCGCGACCCAGGCGTGCTTGCGGCCTTCGTAGACCGAGTAATCGGGCTGCGCGAAGCCGGGCTCGGCGAACGCGCCGATCGCGACCGCGATGAGATCGGGCTGCGCAACGGCGCGATAGAATACGGTCGAGCCGCAGGTCGGGCAGAAATGGAAGACGGCTCCGCCGCCCTCCGCGCCGACCCGCGACCATTCGTGCGACTGGCCGGTGATCGTCACATTGTCGGCCGGAAAGCGCGCCTGCGCCGCGAACGAACTGCCCGAACGCTTCTGGCAATCGAGGCAATGGCAGACCGATATGCGCACGGGATCGCCTTCGCAGCTGATCGCGAGATGGCCGCATTGGCAGGTGGCGGTGCGGGAGGATCGAGGTGCCTCAACCACAAACGCCTCCGTCATGCTGAACTTGTTTCAGCATCCATCGTGCGACACGGGAAGCGAAAGCGGCTCCAATCCGAGTCCCACTGCAAGATCCGCCCAATTCGGGTTCTCGCTCTCGACCAGATTGATCTTCCATTGCCGGTGCCAGCGCTTGAGTTGCTTCTCGCGGGCGATCGCTTCTTCCATCGTCGCGTAGAATTCGTAGCGGACGAGGCGATGCACCGCGTAGCGTGACGTGAAGCCGGGGGTCTGGCCGGTGCGGTGCTGGTACAATCGCGCAAGCAGGTTGGACGTCACGCCGATATAGAGCGTACCGAGTCGCTGGCTGGCGAGAATGTAGACGCATGGCTGTTTCGGCATGGCGACGGGTCCGCTTCACAACCAGGGACAGGATTTGCGGCACGATGGATGCTGAAACGAGTTCAGCATGATGGTGGGCAGACGTGGTTCGTGTCACTTCGCCGCCTTCCTCAGCGCCAGCCGGACCAGCGCATCCAGCGTCGCGTCCGCGCCCAGTTCCTCCTCCGCCGCGCCGACCGCGGCATGGGCTTCGGCGGGGCGGAAGCCGAGGTTGAGGAGCGCGGAGACGGCGTCCTGTGCGACGCCCGCCGCGGCTACCGGCGTCGCGCCGGCGGGGCCGAGCGCGATGGCGCCGACCTTGTCCTTCAACTCGCGGACGATGCGCTCGGCGAGCTTGGGGCCGACGCCGTTGGCGCGCGCGACCATCGCCTTGTCCTGCGCCGCCACCGCACGCGAGATTTCGGCCGGATCGAGCGCCGAGAGAATCGCCAGAGCGACGCGCGCGCCGACGCCCTGCACGCCGGTCAGCAGGCGAAACCAGTCGCGCTCGTCGGGCCGCGCGAAGCCGACCAGGCGGATCGAATCCTCAGCCACCAGCATCTCGGTGAAGAGCGTCGCCGCCTCGCCCACCGGGCCGAGTGCGGCGAGCGTGCGGGCCGACGCGCCGACGAGATAGCCGACGCCGCCGACATCGATCACCGCATGATCGATCCCCGTTGCTTCGAGCCGGCCCTTCAGGTGCGCGATCATGCCGCCGCGCCGAAGTGGAAGAAGTGGCGGCTGGCGCGCGCGATCGTTTCACTTTGCCGGGCGTGCGCCGCCCGCCATGCCTGAAAAGTCGTCGCGTTCAACGTGCGCCCCATGTGGGGTACATAAGCGGAACAACGGCCTGTAGGAAAGCGAAAAGGAAGCCGGCCGCCCGGCTCCCCCTTGGCAAGTCGTCAATAGAACGCGCCGTAGATCACATCGGCGATGCGGCCGGTGCGCACGTTGACCATCAGCAGATCCGGGCCGTAGCGCACCCAGCGATAGCCATAAGGCGGCGGGCCGAGATCGAGATCGGCATAATTGTCGAAATAATAGCTGTTCGACAGAAACAGCCGCGGCAGCACCACGCCGATCGCCCAGCGGCGATAAGCCCAGCCGTGCGGATAATGGAAGACCGGGCGGTGGATCGGGCGGAAATGCGGCGGACGCCCGGCGCCGGGCCGATGCGGCGGCCGCGGACGATGCACCGGCGGACGCGCCGCGGGCGGCCGATGCGCGGGCGGGCGCGCCACCGGTGGGCGGTGTGCCGGTGGTTTGTGCGCGGGCGGTTTGTGCGCTGGTGGCCGGTGTGCGGGCGGCCTCTGAGCGGGCGGGCGCGCGCCGTGGGTGGGTTGCGGGGTGGGCCGATGCGCTTGCGCATTGGCGATGGCGGGTAGAACCAGCAACAGGCCGGTCGATAGCAGAAGAAGCCGTTTCACCATGCTCTCTCCTTCGCGGGAACGCGCATTGGGTCGCGCGCGACCAGCGCAACGCTCGGCGTGGATT
>Ga0164241_10002508_pt1 | contig 19706 bp, 16 predicted proteins | sample OricomyardsoilBY_FD_108780 | JGI IMG/M metagenome (GOLD analysis project Ga0164241, IMG submission 108780) | Backyard soil microbial communities from Emeryville, California, USA - Original compost - Back yard soil (BY) | ecosystem: Environmental > Terrestrial > Soil > Unclassified | place: USA... | reverse complement strand
ACTTCAGCGTGAAATGAGCGTTTCCTGGCCGCGTTTTTGCACTTTCAGGTGCAGCATGAATTGCGCCAGATCGGCGAAGGCATCCACATCGTTCGCCTGAAAGGTGCCGACGATGGTGATGGCGGCCGTTGCGGCATCTGCGATGACGAGGCGGCTGCGATTGTAGCGATTGAATTCTTTGGCCGCGTCGGCCAGCGTTGTGTTGTCGAAGACCAGCACGCCGCGCCGCCAGCCGAGTTCACGCGAGATTTTTTCTTGCGATTTGCGGGTGAGCTTGAGGTCTTCTGCGCTGGCGATGGCGATGTCGCCCGGTTTGAGGACGGCGGATTTTTGGTTTTTTCCACTCACTGTTTCGATGCGGGCCATGCCTTCGATCAGGGCGACTTCCATTTTGGTGACGTTGTTGCGCACCGAGAATTTGGTGCCCAGATCGACGACGCGGTGGCCCGCGGCCAGGACGGTGAAGGGGCGCGTTTTATCGTGCGTCACCTGAAAGAAGGCTTCGCCTTTGTCGAGGATGACTTCGCGATGCTTTGCATCGAAACGGGTGCGGAGCGCCGTATCGGTGTTGAGCTGGATGAGCGTGCCATCGGCCAGCGTGATGGTTTCCCCGCCGCCTATGGTGGTGGAATAGGTTTGATAGCGCGGTTGCAGGGCGACATGGGCGCTGACGCCGCCCAGCACGGCGAGGACAGCGACGGCTGCGACGGCGCGCAAGATGTTTGGCCAGCGGGGCTTTTGTTCTATGCGGGGCTCGCGCATTTCGCGTTGGGCAGGTGCGAGGGCGGCGAGGCGTTCTGTGCGGGCCCAGATGGCGCTTTGACGCCAGTAGGCGATGCGGTTTTCGGGCGCGGCGCCCAGCCATGCGTCCAGCTCTGCCTGATCTGCTTCGCTCCAGTTCCAGAAGGTTTTGCGTTGCAGCCAGTCGGCGGCGCGTTGATCGGTTTGGGTCGCGCTCATATACGCCTCTTTGGGTCTATGCTGTCGCGGAGCAGGATGTCTGTTAAGGCGTGCATGCCTTTGGCGAGGTGTTCGGAGACTGTGGTTTCCGCAAGGCCGAGGCGTTGGGCGATTTGGCGGCCTGTCAGCCCTTCCACACGGCCCAGAATGAGCACTTCGCGGCAGCGTGGGGGGAGTTGATCCAGCGCTGTTTGCAGTTTGCGCAGTTCATCGCGCGCGATCACGCTGCGGTCCGGGCCGGGCGCATCGGCGGCGATGCCCAGCATATCGACATCGGACACCGCTTCGATGGGGACGACGTGTTCGCGGCGGGCGCGATCTATCAGCAGATTGCGCGCGGTGGTGAAGACGAAAGCCTTGGCGGGGTGCGGGCGCTCGCGGGCGGCGGCCTGGCAGACGCGGATATAGACCTCTTGGCGGAGGTCTTCGATATCGCTCTGGTCGCGCCAGTTGTGACGCAGATATTGCATCAGCATTGCCTCAAGCGGCAGCACCTCGCGCACGAACCAAGCCTCGACCTCGGGCTGGTTCATTGCGATGCCGCTTTGTTGCGGGCCGTCTTGTGGACGGCCTGAGTTGGATGTCCCGACCATGCCCCCTCCAGTTTCCCGGCCTTTCGAGGGTTAGGGTTGCAAGCTACGCCTACTAAGACGAAGCAGATCGGAAATGTTACGGGTGGGGGTGGAAAAATCTATCCGTTGAGGCGGACGGTGACATCTGCCGAGAGGCCGGGGCGGAGTTTTTCCAGCCCCTGTTGGCCCGGCAGGATGTGGATGCGCACCGGCACGCGCTGCACGATGCGGGTGAAATTGCCGGTGGCGGGCTCGAAGGGGAGCAGCGCGAATTCGGAGCCGGAGCCGGGGGCGAAACTTTCGATCCTGCCCTCGAAACTTTTGCCGGGGAGCGCGTCGACCGTGAAGTAGACCTTTTGGCCGACCAACATGCGCGCGGTTTGAGTCTCTTTGAAATTGGCGGTGAGATAGAGCGTGTGCATGGGCACGATGGTCATTAATTGCGTGCCGGGCTGGACGTAGTTGCCGACTTCGGCCTGACGATCCCCCACGATGCCGGAGATGGGGGCGCGGACAACTGTGCGGGCGAGATTTTGTTTGGCGAGCGAGAGGGCGGCGCGGGCTTTTTGGACGGCGGCGCTGAGTTGGGCTTGTGTGCGGGTTATCACATTGGCTTGTTCGAGGCTGGCTTGATAGGCGGCTTTGCTTCTGTCGGCTTCGGCTTTGGCGGTGAGGGCGGTGGCGCGGGCGCGGTCTGCCTGGCTGCGGGAAATGTCCCCCGTCTGGACCAGCGTGTCGAACCTTGTGCGGTCGGCGGTGGCGCGGGTGCTTTCGGCTTCTGCCGCGCGGATGGCGGCGCTGGCGGCTTCAGCGTTGGCGCGTGCGAGGGCGTTTTGCGCTGGGTGTTGGGCGAGGGCTGCTTGCGCGGTGGCGAGGTCTGCTGCTGCGCTGGCGACGGCCTGGCGATAATCTTCGGCGTCGATTTCCAGCAAGGGGTCGCCGGCTTTGACGGATTGGTTGTCGCGCACCAGCACTTTGGCGATCAGGCCCTGTACTTTGGGGGCGACGAGGGTGGAGTGGGTTTTGAGATAGGCGTCATCGGTCGAAACCGAGCTTGCGGGGGCGGCGATCCATAGGACGCCTGCCACGATGGCGGCGAGGGCTGCGGCCGCTACCAACACTGCGCGGCGCGGGATTGTGCGTGGGCGCGTGATGGGTGGGGCTATGGTTTCGAACGCGGTGGTCATCGGGCGGGGGTCACAAGACGAAGACCAGGCAGGTTGTTGTGGCGCTGGCGCAGAGGCGGCCTTGCGCATCTATCAGACGGCCTTCGGCGAAGGCGGTTCTGCGGCCTATGGTGATGACCTCGCCTTCGGCGCGGACGGGGCCGGATTGATCGGTCATGGCGCGGTGATAGGCGACTTTTAATTCTAGTGTGGTGTAGCCCTGCCCCGGTTTGAGCCGCGAATGGACGGCGCAGCCCATGGCGCTGTCCAGCAGCGTCGCGGCATAGCCGCCATGGACCGTGCCGATGGGGTTGTAGACCGCGCGGGTTGGATTGCCTTCAAACACGACGCGGCCCTCTTCCAACTCGGCGACACGCATGCCCATGGTTTTGCCGATGCCGCCCATTTCGGTTTTGCTGTTGAAGACGGCGCGTAGTTGTTCGAGGCCGCTGGGGCCTGTGTGTTCGGCGATATTATCCATGGCATGTGATCCGTGAGAGAGCGGCATCAGTGAGGCCAAGCCGCGCCTTGATGCCGGTGCGGGCGGCTTGCAACAAATCATCGGACAATTGTTTATCCGCGACGGAGCGCGACAGGGAGATCGCGCCGACCATGGCGGAGAGGATGGAGCGGGCGAGATTTTCCGGTTCGTCATAGCCTGCTGCTTGCAGCAGGGTGCTGACGGTTTCGGTGAGGCCGTTCACGCCTTCGTCAAACGCGGTGCGGAATTTTTTGGATTGGCGCGGCGTATCTGAGTTCAGCGCGGCGATGGGGCAGCCATTGGCCGGGTGATCGCGGTGGATGGGCGAGACGTAAAAGTCGATGTAAGCATCGAGCGCGTGCAGCGGTGGCAGGCCATCGACTGTTTTGAAGGCTTTTTGGCGCGAGCGGGCGAAGGCGTGGCGCAGCGTTTCGATCAGCAGCGCGTCTTTGGATTTGAAATGGGCGTAGAAGCCGCCATGGGTGAGGCCCGCGGCTTTCATCACCTCTGCAAGCGAGAGTTTTTCCGGCCCTTCCGCACGCAGTTTTGCGGCGGCGACTTTTAAGATCCGTTCGCGGGTTTCTGCCTTATGCGTATCGCTGTAGCGCATCTTGCGTACCTTCTGTCGACCTTTTATATGACGATCGTCATATAATCGTCAAGGCCGCTTATGCCCAGTGCTGATGCCCCCTCCCCCACTCTGCCAAATCCAACCGGCGCTGGGCTTAGCGACCGGCGCAAATATCTCATTTTCGGGATCATGGCGTTTGGGCAGTTCATGGCACTGCTGGACATTCAGATTGTGGCAGCCTCGCTCAATTCCATTCAGGCGGGGTTGTCTGCGGGGCCCGATGAGATTGCCTGGGTGCAGACGGCTTATTTGATGGCGGAGATTGTGATGATTCCGCTGGCGGCGTTTCTCTCCCAAGCCTTTTCCACGCGCTGGCTGTTTACCGGTTCGGCGGTGCTGTTCACTTTGGCGAGCCTGTTATGCGGCTTTGCCTGGAACATCCAGTCGATGACGGTGTTTCGCGCTGTTCAGGGATTTGTTGGCGGGGCGATGGTGCCGACTGTGTTCGCTACCGGCTTTGCGATTTTCACTGGCAAGCAGCGGGCGATGATTCCGGCGATTTTGGGCGTTGTCTCCACCCTGGCGCCGACGCTGGGGCCGACGGTGGGGGGATGGATCACCGAGCAGACGAGTTGGCGCTGGCTGTTTTTCATCAACATCATTCCGGGCGCGGCGATTGCGATTTTGCTGCCGATTTTGGGCAGAGTGGATGAGGCCGATCTTGCCAAACTGAAACGCATTGACTGGCTGCATGTGGCATCGCTCGCCGTGTTTTTGGGCGCGCTGCAATATGTGCTGGAGGAAGGGCCGCGCTACCAGTGGTTCGAGGATCATACCATTGCGATGGCGGCCTGGGTTTCGTTTGTGGCGGCGGTGGTGTTTTTTGAGCGGTCGTTTTTTGCCGAACATCCGGTTGTGCGGTTGACGCCGTTCAAGCGACCGAGTTTTGCGCTGGCTTGCACGTTGAATGTGGTGATTGGGTTTGGGCTGTATTCGGCGACCTATCTTACGCCGATATTTTTGGGGCGGGTGCGCGATTATTCCAGCATGGATATTGGCACCACGGTGTTCATTGCCGGGATTTTCATGACCTTCAGCGCGCCGCTGGCGGCACGGCTGACCACGCTGGTCGATCAGCGCATTGTGGTGGCGTGCGGCTTTTGTTTGTTCGCTTTATCTTCGTGGATGATGGCGGGGGTGACGGCGGAATGGGGTTTTTGGGAGCTGTTTCCGGCGCAGGCTATTCGCGGCTTTTCTGTTTTGTTGTGCATTGTGCCGTCTGTTGGCATGGCGCTGAACGGGGTGCCGCCGGAGGAATTGCGCTTTGCCTCAGGGCTGTTCAATTTGATGCGCAATCTGGGCGGGGCGGTTGGGATTGCCACCGTCACGACATGGTTACAGGATTATGGGCGGGTTCATGCGCAGCAGTTGGGCGAGGCGGTTCACTCCACCCGCGAACTGGGGCGGATGGCGGCGCGGATTGCGGCGCAAGTTGCTGATCCGGTTTTGGCGCATAAAATGGTGCAAGGGGAATTTGCCCGCGCGATTGGGCAGGAGGCGTTGACGCTCGCCTTTCGTGATGTGTTTTTTCTGATGGCGCTCGTTATGCTTTCGGTGTTGGTGATTGTGCCGTTTTGCAAGGGGGCGATGTTGGATGATGCGCCTTCGGCGGGGCATTAGGCGGTGCGGGGGCGTTTTTGCGTCGCCATTTGTGAAGGAGTGCGTTCAATCTTGATGCAGTGGGTTTGTGTCACCTGGGTGGCCCGCACTTGGCGGGCCATGACACAGGGGGAAGATAGGCGGCAGTTGAAGCTAGACCATCACTGTGAAGCGCGTTCAATCCTGGTGCAGCGGGTTTGTGTCACCTGGGTGGCCCGCACTTGGCGGGCCATGACACATGGGGGTGATAGCGCGATCTATTCAGTTGGGTGGCGGAAATAGGGTTCTACTGTGCCTTTTAATTTTATGGTCATGGGTTGGCCGAAACGATCCAGGCTTTTGCCGGCGGCGACGCGGATCCAGCCTTCGCTGACGCAGTATTCTTCCACATTCGTTTTTTCGGCACCGTTGAACTTGATCCCGATGCCACGTTCCAGCAGCGCCTCGTTATGGAAGGGGCTTTTGGGGTTGGCGGCAAGGCGATCTGGCAATGTGTCGGGCAAGTCGGTGGGCATCACTTCCTCGGGCATCGGTTCCTCAATGCATGAAATCAGCCGCCTTTATGCGGCAGGTTTGCGTGCCGATGCAATGTGGTGCAGGGGCGGCCGCTTTGCCGCCGCATTGCCAAAGCGGGGTAAACTTGATTGGCTGGGTGGGGCTTGCTAAGCGCAAGTGATCCTTCTTTTCCCGGCGGCACATGATTACGCACAGCGATCGTTTCCCCGTTCTGATGGCCGGTGTGCTGGAGGCATGGGACTGGTTTGACAATGGTTTGCAGGCGCTGGTGAAGGCGGGGGGCTTTCGCCCGCTCAACAAATCCCAATCCATGATGGTGCTGTATATTTCGGCGGGGGTTCAGCGGCCCATCGAGATTGCGCGCAAAATGCGCCTGTCGCGCCAGGCTATCCGCCATATTGCCAACCAGCTTATCGAACAGGGCATTGTAATCGCCGCCGACGATCCGACCGATGGACGCTCGATGGTGCTGAGCTTTTCGGCCAAGTCATCGGGCTTGCGCAGCTTTGCGCAGATCGCGATTCTTGATCTGGAAGATGTGTTGCGGGCCCGGCTGGGGGCTGCCAATTTTCAGGCATTGGGCGCGGTGCATGCGCTTGATTGGGGACCGGCGGTGAAAGGGGCCGACGATCTGCCCCTCACTTCGCGCGTGCGGGCGCAGCTGCACGACAGTGGTGGGCGCGAAGCGGTGTCTGCCAAAGCGACAAAGGCGAAGGCCAAGACGAAAGCCAAAGCGCGGCGGTGAAACGCGGCGGTTGACAGCCTGCTTTATTTGGCAAAATATTTGACAAATGAGCCGGGTTCTTTTTATCAGCGCCAGCCCCAACGGCGTGCGCTCCGCATCGGGGCGTATTGCGCGGGTGTTTTTGGAAACCTATCGCGCAAAACATCCGCGCGATGAGATCGTCGATATTTCGCTGTTTGATTATGACCTGCCGGAATTTGGCAGGCTGGAAGCGCAAGCAAAGTTTGCCCCGATTTATGGCGAGGACGTCACGGCGGAACAGAACGCGGCGTGGGGCCGGGTTGTGCGGGAAATTGAGATTTTCAAATCCGCCGACAAGATTGTTCTGGCAACGCCGATGTGGAACCTTGGCATTCCTTACAAGCTCAAACAGTATATCGACATTGTGGTGCAGCCCAGGCACAGCTTTGGTTATGACCGCGCTGCGATGAAGCATATTGGGCTTTTGGCCAACCGGCCTGTGCAGCTTATTCTCACCCGCTCATCAATTCTGCCGGGGGACTTTGCCGATTTTCAACTGCCCTATCTCAAATATATTTTCGAGTTTGTGGGCATTCATGACATTCGCGTGTTGACGGCCTGGCAGACGACCAGGCCGACGCAAGAGGCGCGCGATGCTTATGTCGCGTCGTTTTATCCTGCGGCGCGGGAGGCTGCGGAGAATTTTTGAGGGCGAGATTTTTGCAAAGTGCGCGCCCGGCTAGCTTGCCCCCTCCCCGAAAAATCCAACGGGATTTTTCGACCCTCCCTCAAGGGGAGGGTGAAGGGACGAGACTATTTCGGGGGGCCGTTTCGGTGAAAACTCTAGTTTGTCAGGAATGCCAATTCTTCGCGCTTGAAGGGCTTTAGCTCGGTGAAGCGGCCATCGCGCACTTTGTTGACCCAATCGGGATCGCCCAGTGCGGCGCGGCCTACGGCGATGAGATCGAACTCTTTCGCGCTGAAGCGGCGCACAAGTTCTGCCAAGCCGCCGACGCCGGTGGAGGCGACATCTTCGCCGTGCAGGCTCGACATGATGTCGTTATCGAGGCCCACACTGCCGACCGCGATGACCGGTGCATCGGTGGTGGATTTTACCCAGCCGGGGTAGCTGCGATCCGAGCCTTCGAATTCCGGGATCCAGAAGCGGCGGGTGGAGGCGTGGAAAATATCTACGCCCGCATCGCGCAGCGCGGCGGTGACAAGCGCAAGTTCGCTCGGCGATTGGGCGATTTTGGTGTCGAATTTGCGTTCTTTCCATTGCGACATGCGAAAGGAAATGGGCATGGCCGGGCCGATGGCGGCGCGGACGGCGCGCACCACCTCGCACGGATAGGTGAGCCGCGCGGCGAGTGTGCCGCCATAATTATCGTCGCGCTGGTTGGTTTCGTGCCAGAGGAATTGATCGAGCAGATAGCCATGGGCGCCGTGAATTTCGATGCCGTCGAAACCCAGTGTTTTGGCGGTTTGTGCGGCTTCCACGAATGACTCGCGGATTTCGGCAAGCTGCTCTTGCGTGGCGGCAAGGCCGTTGCGGTCAGCCACATGGATGAAGCCGGAGGGGCTTAGGCTGCGCACATCTGGGTGCGGGCCCAAACCTTCCTTACGCACCGCGCCCTGATGCCAGAGCTGCACGAAAAGATGACCGCCCGCGCCTTTGACACTCTCCAGCACGCGTTTCCAACCATCCAGCGCGGGGCCGTGGAGCCGGGCATATTTGGTGTAGTGGGTGGAACTGGGATGGTTGATGGCTGTCGCCTCTCCGATGATGAGCGACAGCCCACCTTCGATGCGGCGGCGATAATATTCCGCCATCTCCACACTCGGCACGCCGCCCGGAGACAATTCGCGTTGCATGGCCGGAAGGATGAACCGGTTGCGCAAGGTGAGTTTGCCGATTTGGAACGGCGTGAAGAGTGGGCTCAGATTCATGCGTGTATCCGTTAAAACCTCAGGCTGGCCTGAACATAGAATGTGCGCGTGGGTTCGAGATAATAGAGCCGGTGTGCGCCATCGAAGGGCCAATTGTAGCTGAAGTTGTAGCTCTGCACATTGCTCAGGTTTTTGCCCACCAGCGCGACAAACCAATCGCCTTCAATGCTGCCGATTTCCAGCCGCGCATCCACCTTTGTATGGGCGGGCGACCTTGCGTTGGGGTTGAGATCGGCTTCGGTGAAATAGCTGCTGCGGAACGAGCCGTTGACCCCGATTGTGCCTTTGAGGCTGTCCGTCAGCGGCGTTGTATAGCGCGCGCCGAAGGTGCCCGACCATTTGGTGGCGATGGGCAGGACTGTACCGCCGATATTGTTCAGGGCGGGATTGGAATTGCACGGCAGAATGACGACGCAGGTTGCACCGGGGAAGTCATCGTATTTGGCATCGAGATAGGAACCGGCCAAGGAGAGCGAGAGGCCTTCCATCGGATACATATCGGCGCTGAATTCGAAGCCGCGTGTTGTGGCCGAGCCCGCATTGCCGATGGTGATGCCGGTGACCGGCAGATAGTTGCTGACCTGCAAATCGTTGAACTTGGTCGTGAAGGCGGTGAGCGCACCCACCAGATGCCCGTCGAGCAAGGTCGATTTTACGCCGACTTCGAGGTTGCGTGAGCTTTCGGGTTTGAAGGAGAAGGTGCTCTGCAGGACTGTTCTGGTGTTGCTGACGAAGCCGCCTGCTTTGGAGCCTTTTGCGAAGGTGAAATAGGCCATGGTCAGCGGATTGAATTTGTAGCGCAGCACGACCGAGGGGTCGATCGTTTCCTCGCGAAAGGAACCGTCCAGATGGCGGGGGTGTCCTATGCTCGGATCATACTCTTTGCCTGGAACAGGAATAGCGGGGACGGGGCCCAAGGCAGGTACTGGATTACCTTGCAGCACGAGGTAATCCAGCGTCGCGTCTTTTGACGTGCTGGTGTAGCGCAGGCTGGCGCTCACTTCGAATTCTTCCGTCACGTTCCACTGGCCCTGACCGAAGACGGAGAACGTACTCGTCTGCTGGTCGTAGATCATATCGGAATGACCGGCGGCGACGGGGACGCGCAGCGGCGGGGCTGGCGGAGCCTGCGGGATCAGGACGCCGATGTCATACATCGTGTCGAAATGCGATTTGAACTTGCTCGTATCGGCATAGGCGCCGACGATATATTCAAACGTGCCGCCGGTGGGCGATGCGAGACGCAGCTCTTGCGAGAACTGGTGGAAATATTCGCCTTGCGTGGTCAGCCAGTCGTTCGGATTTGCTGCCGAGCCGCTGTTGAACTTTTTGGCGTTGTAGGTGGAATAACCGGACACGGAGGTCAGGGTGTTGTCACCCACGCCGTAATTTCCCGTCACCACGGAATTGAAGGAGCGGGTTTTATCTTTTTCCTGATAGCCGAACGGGTCTTCGGCGTTTTTGATACCGTCCCAGAAATTGTTGCCTTGGCTGGGGATATTGGCGATGGCGGGCGTGCCGTTGACCAGCGAATCTGAATATTCGACCTTTATGGCGATGTCGGCATTTTCCTGCGGCTCATATTTCAGCGTGCCGCGGACCATTTTGTCGTTCGGGCTCGACGACTTCCGGTCATAGGCGATGTTGTTTACATAGCCGTCTTCATTGACCCATTTGGCGGCCAGGCGACCGGTCAGGTGATCGCTGAGGGGGCCGGAGACGAAGCCGGAGACATCGAAACCCTTGCGGTCCAGCAGCGCCGTCACATCCAGCCCGGCTTTGAACGTGTCGGTCGGTTGGGCGGAAATCAGGCTGATGGCGCCGGCATTGGTGTTTTTGCCCAGAAGCGCGCCTTGGGGGCCGCGCATCACTTCGATGCGTTCAATATCGAAGAACGGCGCCATGAACTGGCGGTTGCGGCCGGCATAGACGCCATCGACATAGAGGCTGACGGCCTGTTCGAAGGCGAAGTTCTGCGAGCCCGAACCGATGCCGCGAATATAGATTTCGTTGGCGCCGGGGGTGGGCTGGATGGTGAGATTCGGCACATATTTTGCCATATCCTCGAAGGTGCGCACGTTCAGCTCTTCGAGCTTTCTGCCGCTTAAAACCTCCATCGAAATGGGCACGTCCTGCACATCCTGCACGCGCTTTTGGGCGGTGACGACGACGGTTTCGATTGTCATGTCCTGCGCGGCCGCAAGTGTGGCTGGCGCGATGAATGCTGCCGTAAGGGCAGAAAGTTGCAGTGCTGATTTCAAGCGCATGTGCGCCGCCTCCCGTTTTTTGCCTCTTTGTGCGAGGCCTTGGGAGCATTGTTGTGAAATAATTTTACATAAGTCAAACCCGTTAGAAGTCTAAGAGGCGTATCGCGCGGGGGCTGTTGCAGAAACGCAACCGCGATTTGGAGGGGCGATTTTCGCTGCGGTGCACAACGCAGCGATGATTTTAGCAAACAAAAACCCCTCTCCGGATGGGGAGGGGTTTTTAAGCCGCCAGGGCGCAGGCGTGTGCTCTAGCCCAGCTTGTCTTGTGTTTTGGTGTCGAAGTCGCTCGCATCGTGGCGTTCGCGCAATTGGCTACTGGGTTCGCCCGAAACGCGGTTGACCATGCGGCCACGCTGCACCGCCGGGCGGGCGGCGACGGCCTCTGTCCAGCGGATGACGTTTTTGTAGCTCTCGCCTTGCAGGAATTCGCCCGCATCATAGACGAGGCCTTTGGCCACCGCGCCATACCACGGCCAGATTGCGATATCGGCGATGGAATAGTCTTTGCCTGCCATGAAGGTGTTTTCAGCCAGATGTCTGTCCAGCACATCGAGTTGGCGTTTCACCTCCATCGCGAAACGGTCGATGGCGTATTCGATTTTGGTGGGGGCGTAAGCGTAGAAATGGCCGAAGCCGCCGCCGAGATAGGGCGCGCTGCCCATTTGCCAGAATAGCCAGGACAGACATTCGGTGCGCGCTTTATGTTCGGTCGGTAGGAATGCGCCGAATTTTTCCGCGAGGTAGAGCAGGATGGCGCCGGATTCGAATACGCGCGTGGGTTCTGGCGTGCTGTGATCCATCAGCGCCGGGATTTTGGAATTGGGATTGGCGCTTACGAAGCCGCTGCCGAACTGATCCCCATTGCCGATATTGATTAGCCAGGCATCATATTCCGCCCCGCTATGACCAAGCGCCAGAAGCTCTTCCAGCATCACCGTGACTTTCACGCCGTTGGGCGTTCCCAGCGAATAGAGCTGGAGCGGGTGACGGCCTATGGGGAGCGGCTTTTCGTGTGTGGGCCCTGCGATGGGGCGGTTGATACTGGCAAACCTGCCGCCGCTCTCTTTGTTCCAGGTCCAGATAGGTGGCGGCGTGTAGGTTTCAGGATTGCTCATGCTGTGCTCCGGATGGCTGGCGCTTATCTGAGCACTTCCAGACGAAAAGCGGCAAGTGAAAACAAAAAGGGCGGCGGATCGCTCCGCCGCCCCTTTTTGCTGCTTGAAGGACTTACCAGTTTTTGGTGATGCGCAGGCCGAAGAGCCGCGGATCGGTGAGGAAGACGTTGGTGGTGAGACCTGAGTCATCCGAATTGAGGAAGGCGCCGGTGATGGCCGTGTTGTCGAACGCATTCTTGACATAGGCCATAGCCTGCCAGCCATCCTGATTGGTGAGGATGAGGGCGAAGTTGACATTGGTATAGCCGTGCAATTCGTCATAGGGACGGCTGTTGAAGATGCGGGCGTAGGAACTTGCCTGCCAGTAGAAATCCCCGCGCAAGGTTGCGGCCCAATTCTCGCTGAGCGGCATGGAATATTGCGAACCCGCCGAAAGGGTGACAGGCGGCGTGTTGGGAAGCTGCTTTCCATCCAGCGACTTTGCGAAACCCTGGCCGTTATTGGGCGCGGTTGTCGGATCGAACCCGCCATAGCTGGTTGAGCCCATGGAGTAGGCATAGAGGCAAGCGGTGGGGCTTGCCTTGGTGGCCACAACCACCGAGACCGGCAGGATGCAATTGGATGTTGCCGTCACATAGGGCTTGAAGACAACCCAGTCCGAATGGCCGGCGGTGCGATCCATCAGGTCGATCGCGAACTGGCCGTCATCGACGGGTGCGTGTTCGTACCCTGCCGCAAGGTTGAAACGCAGGCCGGGGACGGGCTCCCATGTCGCTTCGAGTTCGGCGCCCATGACCTTCGCGTTGAAGTTGAGGTTGACTGCGGTGCGATCCACGATCTGCGAGATTTGGTAGTTTTTATAGTTGTAGTAGAAGGCGCTCATATTGAGGGTCATGTCACCATCGAGCAGCGTGTTCTTTGTGCCGACTTCAAACGCATCGTTGAATTCGGGTTTGAAGGTCTTGGGATGGGTGGCGGCGCCTGCGGACGACAGGTTCGTCGTGCCAACGATAATCGGGATCACGCCGGGCGGATTGGCGCCGCCTGCTTTATAGCCATGCGAATAGGATGCGTAGAGCATGGTCTGGTCCGTGAAATCGAGTTTTGGAGTCCAGTTAACCACCGCACGGCCGGTAACTTCGTTCCACTCCTGCTGAATGACATCGCCTTGCGGATAGCCTTTACCGGCGATTGCGGTCCAGCTTGGATATTCGGTGAAATGCTTGCGGTCGTTTGTGAAGCGCAAGCCCCCTGTCAGCTTCACGTCTGGCGTGATCTGATAATATGATTCACCAAAGATAGCCCAGGAATTGAGGCGATAGGGGTTGTTGCTCCGGAAGTAGTTGTGGCCTTGCCCATCGACCTTATCAATGGGATTGGGGTCGATATAGGCGCAGCCCAGGCCAAGCAATGTGCCGGTCGCGCTGAAGGGCAAGGTGGCGTCCTTGGGGCCGCAATAATTTGCCGTATAGGCATCGAAGTCCGCATGTGGGACTGCGGGGTTGGCGAGGCCGCCGAGGCCGCCATAGGTTTGATTGAAATAGCGGGTCAGAAGCGTGATGGCGTTATAGAAGACGTAGTAATCTTCCCGCGTTTGATAGTGCATGTAATTTGCACCGACGCTGAAGTTGAACGGCCCTTCGAAAGCTGAACTCAGGCGCACTTCCTGAGAAAACTGGTAAGCGCTTTGTTGGGAAATATCCTGCCCGATGAGCCGGTCCGAGCAGCCAAATTGCGGATCGCAGAACTGGCCGTCCTGACCGACGACTTCCTTGCCAATACTCTTTGCGGGGACGAACACACCCGAAATGGATTTGAAGCGGGTGTAATCTTGCGAGGAGGCCAACTGATCCTTGTTATAACCGGTCTGCGAGGTCAAGGTGAGCTGAGGTGTCAGCTTGTAATCGACATTGAACTCGAACGTATCGTTTTTGGCCTTGTATGTCGGGCTCAAATAGGAATCGATCACGCGCAGGCTGTGGGCCTGTTCAACGGCGGCGTAGGGATCGGTTCCGCGCGGGATGAACGCCACCACATATTGCAGCGCGGCCACGAACGGATTGGCGTTTGCGTTTGGCGTGCCGAAGGCGGAGGGCGAATAGAGCGAACCTGGAAGGCAGCCCTGCCCGACCCAGCCCTTATACGTCCAAGCCGTGATGTCGACCGGACCGGTTGGCCCAGCCAGCGAGGTTGCCCCCGGATCGCGTTCGCAAAGCTGCTTGCCGCTTCTCAGCCGGTCGTCATTTTCGTTGAAATGTTCGTAGACGAAGTCTGCTGTGAGATTCTCGATCGGATGGAACCGCAAAGTCGCGCGGCCTGACCATAAATTGCGGCCATCTACGCTATTATTCTGCGTCTGGTTGAAGGCGTAACCATCGCGTTTTGTCCACTCTCCCGCTACGCGCAGGCCGAGCTTATCGCCCAGGATCGGCAGGTTGAGCATGCCTTCGGTGCGACGCGATTCGTAATTTCCGACTTCGACTGAGGCGCGGGCTTCCCACTGATCGCTCGGTTTTGCCGAGATCACATTGACCACGCCCGCTGTGGAGTTGCGTCCGTACAGGGTGCCTTGCGGGCCGCGCAAGATTTCGACGGAGGCGACGTCGTAGAATTCCTGCTCGAAGAAGTGATTGCGGATGAAGGACGTATCGTTGAAGGAGACGGCGACGGCTGGGTCGACGGTCACGGACACCGCTTGCGTGCCGATGCCGCGAATCTGGATGGAATAGCCGCTGAAATTGGTTTTGGTGAAGGTCAGGTTCGGCACGTTCTTGACCAGATCGGGGCCGCCTGCGGTTTGGGTGGAGGTGAGCTGTTCCTGGCTCAGCGCGGTGATGGCGATGGGAACGGTTTGCACATCTGCGTTGCCGAGTTTTGACGACGTCACGGTGACGGTTTCGACGCTGGCATTGGCGGGAGAGGCTTGCGCGAATTGCACGGTTTGCAAGGTGGTGTCGGCAGCGGCGGAAGTTTCGCGCACGATGGCCAGCACGCCATCGCCATGGCGGCGGATGGTGAGACCTGAGCCTTTCAATATCCGCGAAAGCGCATCGTCGGCGGGAAGCACGCCTTTGACGCCGCTGGTGCGCGCATCCTTGATGGCGCTGTCGGCATAGAGAAGCTGAACGCCGGCCTGTTTGGCATAGGCGTCGAGCGCGGACTTCATGCCGCCGCCTGGAACATCGAAATCGCCTGCGAGCGCGGCACTGAAGCTGAAGACGGACGCGGTGCTGGCCAAAAGGATTGTTGTGAATTTGTTCGGTTTCATTTTTCCCCCCGAGAACTGGTTCGAACTGATCGTGTTCAATTTTGCGAAAGCGGATTATTTGCTGATGACGGTTGCATCGGGGCGGCTTTCGGTGTGCAGACCGAAATCTTGCCGCGCGATGTCGATGAAGGTTTCTACATTGCTCACATCGAAGGTTCCGCCGATGGTGATGCGTGCGGTTGCCGGATCGGTGATGATGAGCTGGTGGCGGTTGTAGCGGTTGAATTCGGCCACCGCGTCGGCAAGGGTGGTTCTGTCGAAGGTGACCACGCCGCGGCGCCAGCCGAGTTTTTCGACGATTTCTCTGGGCGTTTTATGTTTGACCGAAACAGCCGCCGCGGTGACGATGGCGGTGTCACCGGGATTGAGAACGGTTGCGCGCGCGCCTGTGTCTTTTTGTTTGGCGATTTCGACCTGACCTTCGAGCAGGTCTACTTCGAGACGGCCCGGTTCGTGGCGCAGCAGGAATTTTGTGCCCAGATCGACAACACGGCTGTCGCCCGCGAAAACCGTGAAGGGGCGTTTGGCGTTATGGGCGACCTGAAAATAGGCCTCACCCTTTTCCAGCCAGACCTTGCGCTCTGTCTTGCTGAGCGCGACACGCAGGCGCGTGTTGGTGTTCATTTCGATATGTGTGCCGTCTGCCAGTGCGATGGTTTGGCGACCGCCGATCTGGGTGCTGTAGGTCGAGACTTTGGGGCCGGGATCGAGATAGGTGATGGCGCCGCCGATCAGGGCGACCAGCGCGAAAGCGGCGACCATTTTGCTCACGAAGGGGCGAAACCGTGGTTCTGGCACGAAGGTTTTGCGCGGCGCGTTGAGTGCGGCGAGCCGGTTGCTGCGGCGCAAGGCGGCATCGAGCCGGATATAGGCCACGCGATGGGCGGGCGACTGGGCGAGCCATCCATCAAGCGCGGTCTGATTTTCTGCCGTCCAGACCCAGAAATGTTTTTGCTGCACCCAGAGGGCGGCGCGTTGTTCGATTTCGGTCGCGGGGGTGCTGTGCTGTTCGCTCATGCGCCCCTCCTGAGATCTTTGGGAGTGCCGTAGAGGCTATCGGCAATGAGCCGTGTGGCTTTGGCCAGATGTAAGGACACTGTGCTTTCGGCAAGGCCGAGCCGTGCTGCGATCTGGCGGCCTGCGAGTCCTTCGATCTGGGCCAGCAGAAAAATTTCGCGGTGACGTGCTGGCAGGCGATCCAATGCGACCTGTAATTGCAGAAGCTCGTCGCGCGCAATCACCACGCGGTCGGGGGCGGGTGTTTCTTCGGCGATTTCGAGCAGATCGAGATCGGCGACGGCCTCTATGGAGACGATCTGTTCGCGGCGCACCCGGTTGATGAGCAGATTGCGTGCGGTGGTGAAGACGAACTGGCGGGGGCTGGCGGGAATGTCTTTCAGCGCCGCTTCATAGACCTGGACGTACACATCCTGACGTAAATCGGCGATGTCGCTTGCATTGCGCCAGTTGCGATGCAGAAATTGGATCAAAGCCGTCTCCAAAGGCAGCACTTCACGCGCAAACCATTCATCCACCTCTGGCGCTGTCATGGACGCGACATGGGGTGCATGGCTGCCTTCGGTGCCGAATTCGTGATTTCCCGTCATCCTCGTGCGTTACCCGCCCTTTTGAGGATTAAAATGGACGCTACATAGATATAGACAATCGGGGGCGCGCGAGTTTTTACGCGCGCGCGGAAAAATCTTGCGATTTTGCGCGCGGCGGTGCGTTTTGTTGCTAATCCGCGGAAATTAGAGACGGTTTCTTGCGGGTGATCGGGTTTGCGATGATTGCGCGGCGGCTTTGAGGCTGCGCTGGCCGCGTGCGACGCGGGTTTTGCGTTTACGCGCCCAGATCACCACGCCGGTCACGGACAAAGCGGCAACGACAAGGCCCATGATGGAGATCAGGATGCGTCCGGGCAGGCCGAGGATGCGGCCGGAATGGACCGGAAATTGCGCCTGCACGAAAATGTCGGCGAGCGTGCCCTTCCACGGTTCTCTGTCGCCGACCAGTTTTCCGCTTGCGCCATCGAAAAGCAGTGTGGCCGGGCCGACGCCGGCTGAGCCGTGATCGTCTCCCGGAAAGAAGAAGCTCACGCCGTAAAGGCCGAAGGGTGAGGAATAGAAAATGTTGCCCGGCGGTTCCTTCCAGCCGCGACGGGTGCCTTCGGCGCGGGCGGCGGTCACAATCGCGGCGAAGTCGATTTTGGCCTCGATGGGTTTGTTGGGCGCGGTTGGGGTTCGAGTATCGAACGGGGTGGGCGTGACCTGCGAGACCGTGGACATGATCGGGTAGAACACTTCGCGGTACAGGTTGAGCGAAAAGGCGGTGAAGGCGAGGACGAACAAGAGCCCCCAGGTCCACAGGCCGAAGGCGCGGTGAATATCGAAATTGAGGCGGAAGCTGCTGGTAGTGGTTTTGATTTTCCACGCGGGCGTCCAGCGACGCCACCAATCCCGAAAAGATATTGCGGTGACGCGCTTGCGTTTGGCAGGCAGCGTGAGGACGAAGCCGACAAAACTATCCAGCGTCCAGATGATGGCGATGGCGCCCATCAGCCACATGCCCCAACTGTCTATGCCCCACATGGCCGGGATGTGCAGGCTGTAATGCAGCACATAGAGAAAGGAGACGATGTTTTCGCGGCTGAGGGGCCAGGCGGCACCCCAATCGCGCCGCCCAAGCTCGGCGCCGCTCACCGGATCGACGAAAACTTCGTTGAAGCCGATTTTATAGAGAGCGCCGGTGGCCGGATTCACACGCGGCTCGACGCCGAAGCTGAGCGATTCCCCCTCTTCGCGTGACAGCGGGATGAAAGTTACGCGGGCTTGAGGGTAGGTTTTTGCGATGCGGGCGGCCAGATCGAGCGAGGGCTGCGCGGTGCCTTTGGTATGGGCTTCTGTGAGATGGGGGTTGAGCACATCGTCCAGCTCATGATCCCACGAGATGATTGCGCCGGTGCTGCCGCTGATGAACAGGAACCCTGCGAGCAGAAGGCCCGCATACCGATGCACTATCGTCAGAACCGCACGCATGGGTTTTCCTTAAGCGTTGGGCGCGCCGCGTTTGACGTGGCGCGCCCGTTACTCAGAACGATTTGGTGAGCCTGAGCCGCACGGCGCGCGGTTGGCCCGGTGTGATGCGGTCGAGGCAGCACGCATCGGGGAAGAAGCGCTTGTTCAGGAGATTGCTGATGTTGAGTTGGCCTTTCCAGCTTCCCAGAACGTAGGACAGGCCTGCATCGAGCAGCACATATTCGGGCAGGTCGTACAGCACGCCCTCGAAGAAATGCTTTTTGCTGTTGTAGAGAACGCCTGCGCTGACGCCCAGATTTTCGAACAGGCCGCTTTGCACGGTGTATTGGCTCCACAGGCTGAGATTGTGGTTGGGTGCGTTGGGGAGCGGCATGCCGACGGGGTAATATTCATCGCGCGTCACGGCGGCGTCTATGTAGGAATAGGCCAGCCGCATATCCCATGCCGGGCTGGGCTGCCATGCGCCTTCCACTTCGATACCGCGGCTGAGTTGTTCGCCTGTCACAATGTAGAAGAAGGGGTGCGCTGGATCGTCGGTCGCGACGTTCATCCGCGTCAGGTGGAATACAGAGATCATGCCGGAGAGATTGCCGGAGGAATATTTGAAGCCGCCTTCGAGATTCACGCCGGTTTCAGGCGGCAGCAGGCTGCCATCGAACCGTGTGTTGTAGGACGGATTGGGCGTGAAGGATTTGGCGAAGTTGAAATAGAACGCGCCTTCTGGAGAAAGCGCCCAGGTGGCTCCGACTGTGGGGCTGAAGGCGGTATCTTCCGCGCCATCGGAATACACCCAATCCCAGCGGCCGCCGACGGTGATGGTGATGCGGTTATCGAGCTTGATGTGATCCTGCACATAGATGCCGGTCTGCTCGGTCGTGCTGTTGCCGGGGAATAAACCGTCCGACACGCTGTAGAGCGGCGCCGAATAATCCGGGTGCAGCAGGTTCAGCGGGTTCATCCAACCGTCATACATGCCGTCGCTTGCCGACACGTTGTGAGACTTTGCGTAATCCACGCCGAACATCATGTCGTGGCGGATGCCGTAGGTCTGTGCGTTGGCGAGGATGCGGGTATCGACGCCGAGGTCGTTGGTTTGTTGGTGGAACGGGCCGTAGAACATGCGCCCGATGGTGGTGAGATCATCGGAAACGCCCGACGCGAACAGCCAGTTGTTCCAGTCATCATTGGAACGCTCGAAGCGCAGGTTCTGGCTGATGCTGATGGCGTCGCTGAAGCGATGTTCGAAGACATAGCCTAGCTGTGTGGAATCCTGATTGTACATCGCGCGTTGATTGTCATCGTTCACGGCGAAGCTGATGGACAGTTTGCCGCCCGGAATGGGCAGGATCGTGCCATAGGCGGGGACCGGCGACCACGGCGAGAGATGATCGCGCTGGTAGCGCGTCAGCACTGTGAGGCTGGTTGCGGGCGCGATTT
>Ga0164241_10002507_pt1 | contig 19708 bp, 19 predicted proteins | sample OricomyardsoilBY_FD_108780 | JGI IMG/M metagenome (GOLD analysis project Ga0164241, IMG submission 108780) | Backyard soil microbial communities from Emeryville, California, USA - Original compost - Back yard soil (BY) | ecosystem: Environmental > Terrestrial > Soil > Unclassified | place: USA... | reverse complement strand
CGCCTACGTACGGACACGCCAGCGACATCATTCAGAAGTAGGGGCTCGTGTGGGGCGGCTCTTGCGGCGGCTCGAGGTAGACGTTGTTGTCCTGGGTGAACAACGTCGGCAGCTCGTCGATGACCGGCAGGTGGCCCGAGTAGACCATGCGGCGCTCGACGTTGCTCAGCTCGAGCGCACCCGAGCCGAGGCTCACCGCGCTCTTCACCTGGGCGTAGTACTCGCCGACCTTGGCGGCCGCGATCGAGATCTTGACGTACTCGTTCTCGACGCGCTTGCGGTCGCCCTCGGCCGCCTTCTGCTTGAGGTTGATGAGGTTCTGCTCGGAGAGCTTCACCAGCCCCTTCATGACCGTGATCGCCTCGTTGCGGGCCATCGCGCCGCCGACATCACCCGCGGTGAGCGAGGCCTCGAGCAGCCAGAACGAGTCGGTCAGCTGAGCCTCCATGCGCTTGACGAGCTTCTCGCCGCGGCTGGCGAGCTGCTGATCGGTGAGCTTCGAGAGGTCCTCGTCCTCGAAGCCGAGCGGCGCATCGTCGACCACGGGCCGCGGCTCGGCAGCCTGCACGCTCAGGGTCGCCGCGGCCGCGACGACCGCCAGCGAGCTGAGCAGGGTCTTCAGTGAACGAGCTAGCGTCATTACCGCCTCCGAGCGCGCGCGGGCACCGACAGGATGGCCGCCGGTACAACCGGGGCATTGTAGAAGCCCGGATGCTTCAAGGTCAATCGTTTGGGCGACCGGGGTGCGCGGCCGGCGCGCGGCGTCGTCGTGTGGCGCGGAGGAGGTTCGGCGCCCATTCAGCTTCGTCCCTTGGCGCGCGACAGCAGCAGGTTCTCGAGCTTCACGCTGTAGAGGTCGATCTCCTCGAGCACCTTGCGCGCGACGCCGCCGAGGTAGACGTGCGCGGCGAGCGTCGGGATCGCGACCAGCAACCCGAAGACGGCGCCGTACATCGCCTTGGTGATCGCCAGCCCGAGCAGGTGCTGCCGCTCGACCGTCGGCAGGTCCTGAGTGGCGATCTCGAACGCGCCGATCATACCGTGGATGGTCGCGACCAGGCCGAGCAAGGTGGCGATGTTGGCGATGCCGGACAGCGCTTGCGTGCGGCGCGTGACCTGCGGCACGACCTCGAGCGCGGCCTCCTCGAGCGCGTTCTGGATGTCGTCGGGGCCTTTGTTGGCGCGCACCAGCCCGGCCTTGACGACGCGCCCGAGCGCCGCCGATCCAGTGCCGCTCGCGACCGCGAGCGCCTGGTCGATCTTGTCGGCGTGGACCAGCTCCTGGACCTCGTTCATGAACGGCTTGGCGTCGACGCCGTAGCGGAACACCAGCGCGATGAAGCGCTCGACGATCGTCGCGAGCGCGATGAGCGCGACGGCGCCGATGGCATACACCCACGGCCCACCCGCAGCGAGCCACGCGCCGAAGCCGTTCATCCGCTCATGCCTTTGGTGGTCGAGGTCGCCGCCGCCAGCGGCTCGTTCTGCGAGCGCTGAACAAGAGGCCGCCTTCAGGCGGCGTCGCCGCGAAGTGATCGCAGAACGAAAGGGCGGCGACCTCGACCATCAGAACGGATTCTTCTTGGCGCCGCTGACGATGCGGTCGACGAACGTGCGCTGGAGCTTGAGGTTCTCGTACTCGACGCGGCTGCGGCCGAGCACATAGAAGACCTGCGGCTTGCTGATCTTGCCTTCGATGACGAGCGCCTCGAGCTCGATCACCTTGGGCGGCGCCTTGCCGGCTGGGCCCGTGGTCGCGGGCGTCGGCGGCGGGGTCTTCGGGTCGGCGGCGAGCGCGGTCGTCCCGAGCAGCATGCTCAACAGTGCGACGATCGCCTTCACTTGCCACCTCCCTTGAGCTCTTCGGTGCGACGCTCGCTCTCCTGCTTGATGAGCAGCTTCGCCTCGTCGATGTACTTGTCGGTCTCGGGGTCGGTGCCGCCGGCCTTCTTGTAAGCGTTGAACGCGTTGATGGCGTCGGTCAACTGTTGGATCCGATCGCGGCTGCCGATGGGGTTCTCGAGGTACATGACGCCCAGGTTGAACTGCGGGTCGGGGAGCTTCGGCGCCATCACCAGCACCTTCTTCCAGCTCGCCTCGGCTTGCTCGAAGCGGCCCGCGCCGCGCTGCGCCGAGCCGATGTCGAGCCACGCCTCGGCGAACGTCGGCGCCAGCGCGATGGCGCGCTGCAGCACGTCGTTGGCCGCCTCGTAGTTCTGGACCGAGATGTAGATCGCGCCGAGCGCGTTGAGCCCCTCGACGAAGCCGGGCTTCGCGCGCACCGCCTCCTCGAGCAGCACGCGCGCGTCGGCCAACAGGTTGTCGCCGTACTTGATGCCTGCGAGCAGGGCCAGCGCCTCGGGATCACGCTCGAGCTCGAGCGCGCGCTGCAGCACCGACTCGGCGGTGACGGGCCGCTCGAGCCCGAGGTAGGCGCGCGCGAGCTGCTTCATCGCGGCCACCGAGGTCTCCTGGAGCTTCAGCACGCGCGTCGCCATCGCCACCGCGTCGGGCCACTTCTTCGCCGCGAGCAGCGCCTCGCCGGTCGCGAGCAGCACGCCCACGTCGGTGCCGAACTGGTTCGAGAGCTCGGTGAGCTTGGCGACGGCCGCGTCGGGGACCTCGTTCAAGGCCTGCACGCGCACGAACACCATCAGCGCCGCGACGTTCTTCTTGTCCTTGCCGAGCGCCACGCTGGCCGACGTCATCGCGCCCGCGAGGTCGCCACGCATGAGCTTCAAGCGCCCCATCGCGGCGTTCGCCGCGGCGTTGTCGCGCGTGTCGGAGATGGCCTCCTCGAGCTTGGCTTGCGCCCCGCCAAGGTCGCCGTCGTCGAGCATGCGGTTGGCCTGCTCGGCGAGCGTGTCGGGCGAGGCGGCGTGCGCGGCGCTCGTGACGAGCACACAGGCGAGTACCAGCAGGCGGCTCATTCGCCACCTCCTGCGGGCGGCGCGGCCTTCGTCTTCACGCCCACGGTGCGCGGGTCGAAGCCGTACTTCGGTGCGAACGTGGGGCGCCGCTTGGTCTCTTTGTAGAGCGGGTAGTCCTTCGGCTTGTAGCCGTTGATCGCCGCGAGCGCCTTGCGCGCCCACTCGCTCGTGACCTTCAGCCGCCGCGCCTCGTTGACGGTCTTCTCGAAGCGCTCGATGGCGATGTTCTCGTACTTGAGGCCCTCGTCCTCGATGGTGTTCTGGAAGACCTCGAGCTCCTCGTCCGAGAGGCCCTGTGGCTGGGGCGCCTTGTAGAGCGTGTTGGCGAAGTCGCGGTACAGGTCACCGAGTCGATAGAAGGCGGCAATGGTCCAGTCGAGCGAGCGGTACGGGATGAGCTCGCCGTAAGCCAGGTCGAGCTCCTCGCGCAGCTTCGCCTTGCGCGCCAGGTCGGCCGTCATCTTGCGCTGGCTCGTGCCAGTGAGCTTGATGCGCGCGTACTCGGCGAACTGCGGCTCGAGCTGCATGAACTTCGCCTTGGCCGCGAACGCGGCGGCCGCGGACCCAGGCTGGAAGCCGCGGATCTGGTACTCCTTGACGATGTCCTCGTAGAGCTTCTGCGCGTCGCGCGGCTTGTTCTGCGCGGCCGCGAGGTCGGCGAGATCCATCATCGCCTCGATGACGCGCGCGCCCATGCCCTGGTTGTCCTTGAAGCGCGTGATGAACTCGTTGAGCGCCCTCCGCTGCCCGTCGCGCTCGTTCAAGCGATCATAGAGCTCGGCCGCGCGGAACAGCGCGTTGCTCGTGTCCTCGCGGTCCTTGAACGTCGCCGCGTAGCGTTCGTAGGTCTGCGCCGCGGCCTTGAGGTTGCCCGCGTACTCTTGCAGCCGCGCGGCCGTGAAGAGCGCGTAGGGCCGGTTCGCGTCGGTCGTCCCTTCGGTGCGCGTGAGGTACATGAAGTAGGTCTCGGTGGCCTTCTCGAAGCTGAAGAACAGCTTGTAATTCTCGGCCAGCTCGAACACCGACTCGGTCTTGAACTCGCTCTTGGCGAAGCGCGGGTCGTTGACCAGCTTCTCGAAGATGCGCGCCGCCGAGTCGTAGTACTTGACCTCTTTGTAGGCCATCGCGGCGTTGTAGTAGGCCTTGTCGAGGAACTTCGCGTCCTGGTTCTGGTCGGCCAGCCGCTCGAACTCCTTGGCGGCCTCGAGGTGCTGGCCCGCGGCCAGGAGCTGCTCGGCGTGCTGGAACTGGGCGCCCAGCTTGAAGACCTGGATCTTCTTCTTGATGCTCTCCATGATCTCGGGGTTGCCGAGCTGCACGCGGTCCGCGATCGAGGCCCAGCGCTCGAGGTTCGTGAGGTCGTTCTCGTCGCGGTACATGTTCAGGATGTTGGCCATGGCGTTGGCCGCGAGGTCATCGTCGGGGAAGCACGCGACGACCTGCCGGAAGCGCTCACGGGCGCTCTCGTAGTCCTTGAAGCGCATCGCCACGGTCGCGGCCTGATACGCGAGCGCGGCCTGTGGCTTGTTGCTGCCCTCGTGCTGGATGTCGCGCAGCACGAAGAAGTCGACCGACGAGATCCAGTCGACCACCTCGCTCGGGTACGGCTCGACCTGGAAGCGCGTCGGCTGACCACCCTCGCCTCCCTCGGCCGGCTTCTCCTCGGTCGGCGGCGTCCACGGCCGCGACGGGTCGCTCTTCTCGGGGATCGACTTGCTGTCGACGGCGGCGAGCAAGATCTTCTCGTAGGCCTTCACCGCGGACCACGCGGCGGTCTCGCGGAACTTGCTCTGGTACGGATCGCTGGCCACCTCGAGGTAGGTGAACGCGGCCTCCTTGAACTGGTTCGAGTAGTACAGGGTCTCGGCCAGGTAGAAGCGCATCTCGTAGCTCGGCGGCTCGGTCGGATACTGCGTGAGGTAGTCGCGGTACGCCTTGCTCGCGAGCTTGTAGTTGTCGAGCGCCTGGGCCAAGAGCTCGGGCTTGTTCTCGGTCTTCGCCTCGGTCTTGAGCTCCTGCGCGTGCTGGTGCAGTGACAGCGCGCGCCGCCGCATCTCGAGCTCGACCGTCTCGCTGGCCTCGGCGAGGCGCTTGGCCTCGGCCGCGTTCGCCAGTGCCCACGCGCTCTTCGGCGCGAACATCTCGGCCAGTCGCTGCCGCTCGCGCGTGGCCGACGCGATGTCGCGCAGCACGTCGTAGTTGCGGATGATGCGCTGCTGGTACTCGACCGCGTTGAGCGCCGTCGGATCGCTGTCGATGAGCTGGCGATAGACGTCGGTCGACTCCTGGTACTTGCGCACGTCGTGCAGCTCGTAGAGCACCTCGGCGTAGCGCTCGGCGATGTCGCGCTCCCACGGCGTGCCGCCCTGCAGGTACGCCATCGAGCGCTGCGGACCGCGGCCCTTGTCGTCCTCGCCGTCGTGGTCCCAGTCGTCCTCGGCGAGCGAGCGCGCGAGGTAGTCGATGGCCTCTTCGCGCAGCGCCGATGCGGTCGCGCTCTTGTCGTCGCGGTGGCCGTCGTACCAGGCGATGAGCTGCTTGAAGCTGCGGATAGCCTTGTCGTAGTCGTACATCTGGAAGAAGGTCCAGGCGAGCTTGTAGAGCGCCTTGTCGTAGAACTTGCTCTCCGTGTACGCGAGCGCCTTCTCGTATGCCGCGGCCGCCTCGGGGAACTCGCCGTAGTCGAAGTGCGACTCACCGACGCGCAGCCACACCTCGGGCGCGTACTCGCTCTGCGGGTACTTCTCGACGAGCTGCATCCACGTCTTGCGCGACGCGACGTCGTCCTCGGCCTCCTCCTGCACGTAGCAGAGCAGGTAGTACACCGCGTCGGCATAGCGATAGGTCTCGCCGAAGCGCGCGATGAGCGTCGTGTAGGTGCGCGTGATGTCGTCGAAGCTGCGCACGGGCGGGGTCGGCTTCTCGGGGACCTTGCCGCGCTCGTAGAGCTCCTTCTGGGCCGCGTACGCCGTGCTGGCGTCGTTGTACTCGACGGCGCTGCGCTCGTAGTAGAGTTCGGCCAAGCGGAACATCGCGTCGGGCGTGTAGCGCTGCTCGTTGGGGTACTTCTCGACGAAGCGCTCGAACTGCCGGATGGCGTCGTTGCGGCGCTCGCGCTCGGTGACCTCGATGTCCTGCGACTGCTTGTCGTAGCGCCGCGTGACGCCCGCCATACGGTCGCGGAAGCTGTCCTCGAGCAGCTCGTCGACCTCTTGTCGGTACTCATCGGCGACGGCGTAGAAGCGCTCCGCGACGGCCTTGAACTCGGCTTGGTCGGACTGGCTCGCGCTCGGCGCGGTGCGGTCCTTCGGCTTCTCGGTGAGGTCGGCGTTCGAGAGCCGCTCACGCTTGCACTGCCCGATCTCCGACACGCTCGCGACCAGCGCTTTCTGCGTGGTGGCGCGGTCGACGACCGGAGCCGCGGCGGGCGGAGCGGTCGGCGCCGCGGGCGCGGGCGTCGTGGCGGGCGCGGGCTTCGGGTCGGCCGCCGAGGCAGCGCTCGGCAGCGACAGAGCCGCGAGCACGAGCCATGCGCGCATCGATCGCGGCGCGCTCACTTGAGCTCCTCGGCGGGCGAGCTGGCCGGGCTATCCGGGTTCGGCGTCACCCCCTTGTCGAGGATCGCGTCCTCGCCGTCGACCGGCGGCTGCTTCTTCTCGCCGGACTCGTCGGCCGCGCCCTGCTTGATCGAGTCGAGGTCCTGCTGGAGCTGCTTGAGGCGCCGGTTGCGATCATCGCTGAGGCGCCCGAGCTCGGCGGTCTTGTCCTGCTTACGCGCATACATGACGTCGAGCAGGCCCACGTCCGCCTCGAGCACCACCCGGTCCATGCGCACCGCGGCGCGCGCGAAGAAGTCGGCGCCGAGCTGCTGCGCGATCTGGCGCCCCTCACCATCGAGGCCCTGCACCTCGACCTGATAGCCGTCGAGCGACTCGATCTCGCCGCGCACCGTGCCGACGATCTCGCGCGTCTTGGTACCGACCTCCTGGTCGATGTCGGCGATGACCCCATCGAGGCTCGCGATCGACAGCGCCATACGCGACCGCAGATCACTGTAGAGCGCGAAGTCCTTGCCGACCTTGTCGCTGAGCCGCGGCCCGACGCGGTCGTAGAACTGGCCCTCCTTCGCGATAGCCGCCATCAGCTCGGACTTCAGCGACTGCTCGCCCTGGCTGGCCTCGTCGCCCGTGCCGATCGACTTCATCGCCACCTGGATCTCGCGCTTCAGGTCGGTCAGCTCGCCGTAGAGTCCCTGCAGCGACTGCTTCTCGGCCTCGATGTCGCGCCGCAGCCCGGCCTCGCGCTCGGGCGACATCTTGCCGCGCTCACCGCCGACTGGATCATCGGAGAACTGCTTCTGGTTCAGGAACTTCTCGATCGCCAAGAGCTGGCGCTCGACCTCGGCGATGTTCTGTTCGACGAAGAAGTGCTTGCGCTCGAGCTCGCGGTACTTGAACGCCGTCTGCGCCTGACGCTTCTGATAGGCCTCGAAGCTCTGCGGCAGCCTCGCGGCCTGGTCCTCCAGGCGGCGCCGATACGCCACCAGCTCGCGCTGCTCGCTCTCGTCGCCGGCCGCGAGGCGACCCTGCACGACCTCGGCCTGGCGATCATTCATGTCGGTCGCGAGGCGCACCAGCTGGTTCTCGAGCACCAGCGCCTTGGACCAGCCATCGCGCAGCTCGGGGAACATCTCGACGCGGTTCTTGGCGGACAGGATCTGCTCGAGCTCCTCGCCGGTCGCGCGCGCTTCCTTGATGTCCTGGCGCTCGGTCGCGATGCGATCGAACACGCTCGCGACACGCGAGAAGTCCGCGGTCGACTCGAGCCACTTCACGGTGCTCTCCGAGAGCGGGCTCTGCAGCGCGGCGAGCTTGCTCTTCCGATCGAGCACCCACTTGAAGTAGCGCTGCACGTCCTCGGGATTCTTGGTGAAGCGCGCGAGCTCGTTGCGGATGGGAGCGTAGCGATCGACGATCGTCTGGTAGCTCGCCAGCGCCTCCTCGTACTCGTTGATCATCACGTTGAGCTGCCCGCGCAGCACATGCGCGTCGATGTCGACCTGCTCGTCCTTGACGTTGAGCAGCAGCACCTCGACCGTCTGCAGCGCCTTGTCGTACTTCTCCTGGTTGATGTACGCCCACGACATCTCGTAGAGCGCCTCTTCGTAGTGCGGGCTGTTGCGGCCGATGTTCTGATAGGTCGTCAGCGCCAGCTCGATCGCCCCGCGCTGCACCAGCAGTCGCGCCACCGCGAGCCACGCCTGGTCGCGCAGCTCGACGGTGTCCGGCTCCTCACCCGTGGTGGTGGTGAGCGCGCGATACACCTCGAGCGCCAGGTCGTACTGGCCCTTCGCGGCGTACGCCGCGCCGAGATAGAAGCGCGCCTTGGTGTAGAGCTCGCTCTGCGGCGCGATCACCTGCATCCATTGGATGGTCTTGTCGGGCTCGTCGAGGCGCAGGTACGCCTTGCCGAGCCCGTAGCGCGTGCGGTCGCTGGTGACGTTGCCGCCGAGCTCGGCGACCGCCTCCTTGATCTTGTCGTCGGAGGCCGACGCGAGCGCCGCCTCGAGCAGGTTGAGGCGCGCCTCCTCCGCGAGCTGCGGGTCACGCGCCGTCTGCGCGACACGCAGGAAGTAGCCTTGCGCGGCGCGCGGGTTGTCGATCTTCAGCAGGCACTCGCCCAGCAGCAGCTCGGTCGCCTCGAAGTCGAGGTCATTCTGGAAGTCCGGGCGCTCGACCACGTCGAGCAACAGCATCGCCGCGTTCTCGTACTGATGGAGCTCGTAGAACACGCGCGCATCGAGCAGCCGACGCTGGTTCGGGAACTTGCGAAAGACCGCCTGCGGGTTCGTGTACTCGCGCACCACACGGTCGGCCGCCGCCTCGAGGTTGGCGAGCTGGGTCGCGAAGCGCTTCGGGCTAGGCCCGTCGGCGCGCGCCGCGGGTGCCACCAGGACAGCCAGCAGTGCCAGCGCCGCCGCTGGCAGCCAGGCCGGGCGACGGCTCGCCGTGCCCGTCTCGAGCGAGGCCTGCCGCGATCTCACGGGGCGTCCTCGGGCGCGGTCGCGGGCGCGGGCGGGCTCGCCGGCGCGGGGCCCGGACTGGGCGCGCCGCCATTGGGCATGTCGATCGTCTGCACCTCGTCGTTGGTGTAGCTCACCTGCTTCACGTCGAAGGTGATCGAGGGCCGCTCGCGCAGGTCGTAGGTGATGTCGCCCTTCTGGTAGCCGGTCGCGCGCACCGTCGTGATCTTGCCCTTGGTGGCGTAGAACGTGTAGCTCGCGCGCAGCTTGAAGAGGTAGTCCTTGAGGTAGGCGAAGACCGAGCTGTCGCCGCGATAGACCATCTCGACCGCCAGCACGTGATTGCCGGGCACCATGTTCTGGTTGAAGATCTCGATCTGCTGCTGCTCCTCGAGCAGCTTCGAGCTGTCGTCCGCGAAGTAGATCTTCTCGCCATCGAGATGATAGAGGACCTGGACCGGCTTGAAGCTCGCGCCCATGTCATTCTCGTGGAAGATCACGACCTTGGCCTCGGCGATGACGTCGTTGAGCAGCCGCTCTTTCAAGAGCAGCAGGCGCGTCTTCGCGCGGAACACCTTCTCCTTGAGACCGACGACCTTCTCCTCGAGCTCGCGCAGCTCGAAGTCGTGCAGGTCGTCCGCGGAAGCGGCCGGCGCACCGGTGATGCCGGGCGTACCGAGCAGCGGCCCGCCGCCCGGACCCGTGGGGGCAGGAGGCGCGGCAGGATCGGGCGCGGCCGCGAATGTCATGGCGCCGAACAACAGGGCGCCGAACAACAGGCTCAGCGGCAGTGCGATGGCTAGGGGGCGCTGTCTCATGACCGACCTCGGAGGCTCACGGCGTGAGGGCAATTTCTCCCCCGGGGGCCACAAGGGCGGCGACCCGGGGGCGTGACGCCTTCGATGTCACGACAAGCGGGGCATCGATCGAAGTCACGGGGGCACAGTTCGTGTCCGCAGGAGGCAGGGGTTGAAAATTGCCCACGGTCTTCTACCTGCTCCCTACCAGGATTGAAAGCCGGTCCTCCCGAGGAGGGCCTCGTGCTTTGGACACCCAACGACGCCCTCGCGATCGCCAGATTCGCGACAAACCGGACGCGGCATGACGCCCGGCACGCGCGCGGGCACGACGGGGGTCGAGGAAGTCGACGCAACTAGGGGTCGCTGTTAGATCTTGTCGATTGATGGAAGCGCGTTCCAACCGCACCCGTGAGCGTCTCGAGCTCGTCGCCCGCATCGGCGAAGGCGGCATGGCCGAGATCTACCTCGCGACGCTCTACGGCATCGAGGGCTTCGCGCGCCTCGTCGCCGTCAAGCGGCTGCGCGCCGAGGTCGCGGTCGACCCGCGGCACGGCGAGCGCTTCGTCCACGAGGCGCGCCTCGGCGCCGCGCTCGATCATCCCAACATCGTACAGACGATCGACTTCGTGAACCTCGATGGGCGCGCGGTGCTCGTGCTGGAGCTCGTGCGAGGCGCCGATCTGCTGCGCCTGCTCGAGGCCGCGACGCGCGCGCAGCGACGCGTCTCGACGGAGGTCGCGGTGGCGGTCGCCATCGACCTGCTGAGCGGTTTGTCCCACGCCCACGAGCGCGTGCCCGCGGTGGTGCACGGCGACGTCTCGCCCGCCAACGTGATGATCAGCGTGCATGGTCAGGTGAAGCTCCTGGACTTCGGCGTCGCGACGACCGACGGCACGTCCGGGACGCTGCGCGGCAAGCCCGGCTACATGGCGCCCGAGATGGTGCGCGGCGAGCCGGTCGGCCCGCGCGCGGACCTGTTCGCGGTGGGCACGCTGCTCTGGGAGATGCTGACCCTCAGGCGCCTCTTCAAGAGCGAGGACGACACGCAGACGCTGCGCAACATCGCCGAGGCGCGTATCGGCGAGCGCTTCGCGCGCCACGGCTACGTGCCAGAGACGCTGCGGTCGATCCTCGCGAAGGCGCTCGCGCGCGACCCGGACGAGCGCTGGTCGAGCGCGCGCGACATGGCGCGCGCACTGTGTGACTGGCTCGCGGAAGCGAGCCTGGTAGCGCCCGATCGTGATCGTGGCTCCCTGCTGAGCAGCTGGCTACGCGAGCTGGTGCCGGACGTCGATCACGACTACGTGCGCACCGAGCCGCCGCCGCTGCCGACCGCGGCGCTCGATCTCAGCCACCTCGAGGCCGTGCTCGACGAGCTCGAGCGGGCGCCGGAGCTGGCCGGCTTCGAGAAGCTGGTCGCCGGCACCTGGGTCGACCCGCTGAGCCTCGCCGCCGTCCCCGATCGTGAGGCCGAGCTGGACTTCGCGGCGCCCGAGGCGCGCGCGGTCAGCCTCGGCGCGCTCGACCCGTGGACCATGCCGGCCATCTTGCTGTCGCTCGCGGCGCATCGCTTCACCGGCGGGCTCACGATCGTCGATGGGTGGCGCCGCAAGACGTGCACCTTCGGCAACGGGCACGTCGTCCGCATCACCGCGAACGAGCCGGCCGAGCCGCAGCTGGAGCTCGGCGCCGCGGCCGACAGCGCCCTCGTCGAGCGCTTCATCGCCTCCACCGAGCAGCACTTCATCGACCTCTTCAGGTGGACCAAGGGCCACCTGCTGCTCGAGCCGAGCATCGCCACGGTCCCGCCGGGGCTCGTGCAGAACGACGTACCGCAGCTGGTGATGCGCGCGCTCCGCGCGTCCTGGAGCGACGCGAAGGTTGTCGGCGCGCTCGAGCGCTATGCTGCACGAGTCGTGCGCTGGCGAGACGCGCAGACGTTCGGGCCGGAGGAGCTGGGCCTCCTCCAACCCGAGCGCGACGCCCTGGTGATGCTCGCACGGGGCCCGCATGTCCATGAAGTGCTTACGCAACCCAGCGCCGCGCAGCGCATGGTGCTGCTCGCACTAGTGCAAGCGACCCAGGTCCGGCTGGCCGAAGTGTCAAATGACACTTAGGCGGTGGTCGCGTTGCATGGCGAACTTCGGATCGGGCATAATTTCGAGCACATAGCTGGACCACTCGGTTAGAGCGCACACTGCTGTAACCATTGTGAACGTTTTGGACGCTCGCCAAAAACCCCGGTGCAAAGCCCAGTTTGGGCTCGCGGTAACCTTTTCGAGGAAAGCCGATCGATTTTTTGATCAGGTTCCCGATATGCTGTCTGTGCATGGTGACCCGCTCCTCGGGGCGCCCGGTGTGACAAACATACCTTTGTTGTCCACCTTTCGATAAGTAGCGTCACATTTATCGGGGCGGAGAATGGACCCAACGAAGAACTCGAGAGTGCCCGCATCCGCCTCATCCATCCTCGAGGGCGATGCCAGGCACGTAAGACTGGCGTCGTTGCTGCAGCTGGCCGAGATCGAGATGTACACGGCGAAGCTGTGGCTCGGTGAAGTTGGCTTCATCGCGGTGCGCAACGGGTCTGTAGTTGCTTCACAAGCACTCGGCCTCGACGGGGTGGAGGCGGTCTTCGAGCTGTTCCTTCACCTCGAGGGGCGTGTCCGCGTCATGCTCGACGAGACGATCGAAGGCGCCCCGCTGGCCACGACCATCTCCCTGGTGATGGACGGGTGTCGCCTCATCGACGAGTGGCAGCAGCTGAGCCAGGACCGCTGGGTGATCGCCAGCGTGGCCGAGGTCGCCGACGCGTTCGCGCCCGCCCTCACGGCCATGCGCCCGGTGCTCATGGCGATGGAGCGCGGCGCGCGCCTCGAGGCCGCGCTGGCCGAGGTCGGCATCGCCCGCGCCAAGGCCGTGCCGGCGCTGTGCGCTCTCGTCGAGGCTGGTGTGATCGTGCCCGCCAAGGCTGTGCGGCCGCTCTCACTGGTCGCGCAGCCCACGCCCGACGCGCTCCAGGACGCGCCGGGGGATGTCGACGAGCTCATCGCGCAGGCGCGCCGCCTGGTCCGGGCGAACGACTTCGCACGCGCTGAGCAGCTGTTCCTGCGTGCGCTCGAGCAGCGGCCCAACGACCGGGTCATCGCTCAGAACCTGCGCCACCTCGCGTTGCGTCGCACGGCTGCGGCCTGACGTACGAGAGCTCTCCCGCCAGGCACACGGCCTGGCCCTTCCGCGGCGTCGCGCCTGGGCGCCCCGTCATCACCATGAAATCTCGGAGAACGCTCGTCGGGCCTTCGCACAGGCTCGCGCGCGCTCTCCATCCAGCCGAGTCGGGCTCGCCGGGGGGGCGGCCTCGACCCGCATCCGTGCGCCCTCGCCACGAGGGTGCACGGTCCTTTCACGTTTGCCTCAGGAGGAACTCATGTCGCGCGCCGACAATATCACCAAGCTCATCAAGCAGCTCGCTTCCAACACGCCCGACGTCGAGGCGTCGGCGATCATCGACAACGACGGTCTCATGATCGCCTCCGCGCTCGCCAAGGACGTCGACGATGACGCCGTCGCGGCCATGTCCGCGGCGCTCCTCGGCATCGGCGAGCGCATCGTGCACGAGCTCGGGCGCGGCAACTTCGAGATGGTCATGACGCGCGGCTCGGCCGGCTATGTCATCCTGGTGCGCTGCGGCAAGGACGCGGTGTTGTCGGTGCTGACCGGGGCGTCCGCCAAGATCGGCCTCATCTTCCTCGACGTGAAGCGCACGGCCAACGAAGTGGCCAAGCTGCTCGGTTAGTCCGATGGCCAAGCGCGGACATCAGCGACAGCTCGACGACGAGCTGAGAGCGACGAACCTCGTGGGTCGCTATCGCGGATCACTCGTGTGCACCGAGCAGGGACTGCTCGTGGCGAGTGACGGCGACGGCCTCGGAGACGATGAGGCGCTCGCTGGGTTCGCGAGCTTGTTCGACGAGATCGTCGGCCGCGGACGCCGTGATCTCGACCTGCGTGGCATCGACGAAGTGACGGTCCTCGATCGCCACGCAGGTCGCCTCGTCATTCGTCCGCTGGGCCTCGAGGCGACAGCCACGCCGCACGGCCCGCGTATGTTCTTGGTGGTCGCCATGGAGGCCGATGCCTCGTGGCGGCGCAACACCAATCGTCTGGTCGCGCGGCTCCGTGAGCTGCTCGCACCCATCGTCAACGGCGAGGCCTCGGAGCCCGCCGCGGGACTGGCACAGGGAGGCTGACCATGCCGCAGTTCAATCGCCTCAAGCGCGAGGTCGCGATCAAGATCGTCTATTACGGCTGCGGGCTGTCGGGCAAGACGACCAACCTCGTCCACCTGCACTCACGCTACCCGGAGGCCCAGCGCGGTCGGCTCGTGAAGCTCGACACCGAGCAGGAGCGCACGCTCTTCTTCGACTACTTCCCGGTGTCGCTCGGCACGGTCCGTGGGTTCACCGTGCGCGTCGACTTCTTCACCGTGCCCGGGCAGAGCTACTACAACGTCACCCGCCGCACCGTGCTCTCGGGCACCGACGGCGTGGTGTTCGTGGCCGACTCGGATCCGCGGCGCGAGGAAGCGAACCTCGTCGCGCACGCGAACTTCATCGAGAACCTCGAGAAGCTGAACATCGATCCGGTCGAGCTCCCGCTGGTCTATCAGTGGAACAAGCGCGACCTGCAGAAGCCGCTGTCGCTGAAGCTGCTCGAAGCCCAGCTCAACCCGAGGAAGCTGCCGTCGCTCGAGGCGGTCGCGACCCGCGGCGACGGCGTGTGGGAGACCGAGCGGCAGATCCTCGCGCTGACGCTCAAGAGCCTGCGGCGCTCGGCCGGTGAGACGCCGACGACGCCGCAGCCCGAGGCGGAGGGGACACGATGATGTCCGTCCGCAAGACCGACCGAATGAACCCACGCACGGCCCCCTACGATCGACCGATGCCGACCGGCATCACCGGGCACGGACCGCTGGTCCCGTTCTTCACCGACGCCGACCTCGACTTCGTGCTCTCGGGCGGCTCGGCCAGTGACGCCACGCCGGAGATCTCACTCGAAGCCCGCGCGCTCGCGCGCACCCTCGCCGCGCAGTACGTCGAGGTCATCGCCCACTACGCCGTCGACGCGCTCATGGGCCGCACGAGCCGCCACGCGCCGAAGCTCAAGCAGGTGATCAAGGACTCGCGGCGCCTCGCGCACGAGATGGGCGACGGTGAGCTGCTCACCATGTACGACGAGCTCGGCGATCTCATCGACGCGTTCTCCGCGACCTCGACCGGCGAGCCGCGCCTCATCGCGAGCCGCAAGCTGCGCGACTGGGTGATGGGCTTCGCCGATCTCGTCGGCGACGAGCCCGGTCAGCGGCTCCGGCGTGTGGTCGTCTTTCGTAAGGGCGTTCACCCACTGATCTCGCACCTGCGCGAGGTGCGTGGCATCGGCGAGCGCCGCCTCGAGCGCCTCTACACCGCGGGCCTGCTCACGACCGAGAGCCTCATCGACGCCGAGCCCAAGGAGCTCGCGGGCGTGGTCGGCATCCCGCTCCGCCTCGCACGCGCGGTCGTCGAGGCGTGTCAGCGCTTCGTCGAGCAGCAGCGGCTGACGCACGTGAAGTCGCTCAAGAGCGTCGTGGTGGACGTCACCAAGGCGCTCAAGAGCGTCGACCCACACGACCAATCGCACGTGCGGCTCGTGGCCGCCGTGCGCGACACGATCAACAGCCTCGCCGAGGCACTCAAGGACCTGGAGGACGCATGGGAGCAAGCCCCCGAAGCGTGACCTGGCGCGAGCTGGTCGATCGCACCGCGACCAAGACCGGCATGTCGAAGGCGCAGGTCGACCGCGTGCTCGAGGCGTTCGTGGAGGTCGCGAGCGACGCCATCACGGCGCCCGGCTCGGTGAAGCTCAAGCGCATCGGCACGCTCGCGGCCGAGTGGCGTTGCGGTCGCGTGCTGCGCTCGCCGCGGGATCAGAAGCGCATGTTCCTCGACGGCCGATTCCAGCTCGCGTTCCGCCCGTCGGAGTCGGTCAAGCAGGGGCTCGCGAGCCGCTCACCGCAGCTCTGGAAGAGCCCCGAGCACCAGGGCGCGTGGCGCCTCGCCGAGACGCTGTTGTCCGACCTCGAGCTCTATCATCCGGACAAGGTGCCCAAGGCGATCACGATGGACACGCCCGACGCCGAGATCGGCGGTGTCTGCGAGAGCGCGTTCGGGGTCCATTGGCGGCGCGTCATGAAGGCCTGGGAGGACGGTGTCCCGGAGGCCGTGCGCCAGAGTCGAGATCATCTCGCGCAGTGCGCGCGAGTCAGGTGGAGCGGGCGTCGAGGGTGACGCTCGCGAGTAATGCATCAAGGAGGGGAGATATGGGAGACATCACACGGGCGACGCTCGGAGACTTCAGCAGCATCGTCTGCTTCAAGGCGCTGGTGGTCGGCGTCGAGGACACGCTCGGCGCCGCCGCGGCCGCGGTCGCGCTCAAGGGCGCGGGGCGTAAGCGCGGCAAGCAGCTGGCCGAGTCGCTCGGCTTCGGCAAGAAGGCGATGACCGTGGCCGAGGCGGCCAAGGCCATGCGCACGGCGCTCGGACCCGAAGGCACGAAGCTGTGCCTGGTCGACTCGATCACCGAGAAGGACGGCGCTTATCGGGTCGCCCTCAACGACACCGTGTGCTCGGCAGGTGAGCCCCAGGGCTCGACGCGCGAGCTCACGTTCACGCTCGGCGCGGTGCACGGCGCGATGGAGGTGCTGGTGCAGAAGAAGCTGCGCGCCAAGCAGGTCGGCTCGGTGCTCCGCGGCCAGGACGCCGACATCATCGAGCTCACCGAGCTGTGATCGCCTCGTGATCCGTGGGGGCTGCCAACGCGCAGCCCTCGCGGGTCAGACTGGCGACCAGGGCTCGCTGGAGATGGTCGGCTCTTCCGTGAGCTCGAGGTGTCGAGCCACGACGTTCATCAGGTGGTGCACGCCCTCGCGCGCGAGACCCGATGCGAAGTACAGCTCGGTCACGCCGATCTTCGCGAGCTCCTCGCGCCACAAGGTTCGCTCGGCCTCGTCGGGCACGAGGTCGACCTTGTTGAGCACGACGATCTGCGGGTACGCCGCGAGCGCCGAAGACCACTGGCGCAGCTCGTCGTTGACGATGCGGTACGCTTCCAAAGGATCTTTCGCATCGGGTGAGAGCGAGATCAGGTGGATGAGCACGCGCGTGCGCTCGACGTGCTTGAGGAAGCGATCGCCCAGGCCCGCGCCATCGTGCGCGCCTTCGATCAGGCCGGGGATGTCGGCCAGCACGATGTCGCGCTCGAAGCGGCGATAGACGCCGAGGTTCGGGACGAGCGTCGTGAACGGGTAGTCGCCGACCTTGGCCTGGCTGTTGGTGAGCGCGCGCAGCAGCGTGCTCTTGCCCGCGTTCGGCAGGCCGATCACGCCGACGTCGGCGACCAGCTTCAGGTTGAGGCGCAGCCGGCGCTGCTCGCCGTCCATGCCGGGCTGCGAGATGCGCGGCGCCTGGCGCGTGGGGGTGGTGTAGTGCGTGTTGCCCTGACCACCCATGCCGCCGGCCGCGAGCACCGCGGTCTTGCCGACCTCGTCGAGATCGTAGAGCAACGCACCGGTGTTCTCGTCGATCACCTGCGTGCCGACGGGCATGGGGATGATGATCGCGTCGGCGTCGCGGCCGGTACGGCGCGCGCCGCCTCCACCCGCGCCATCGGCGCCGCGATAGAAGCGCTTGTAGCGGTGGTCCATGAGCGTGGCGACGCCGGTGTCGGCGATGGCGATCACATCGCCACCTCGACCACCATCGCCCCCATCGGGACCGCCGAGCGGCACGTGGGCCTCGCGGCGAAAGCTGACACAGCCCTTGCCCCCGTGCCCGCCCGTCACTTCGATGACGGCTTCATCGACGAACTGCACGGTGACTTCCTAGCTGAGTCGGCGCGCGCGGTCGCCGAAGCGACCGCGCGATCACGACGTTAGTTCGCGACCGGAACGACCGTCGCGCACTTCTTGCCGAACTTGTTCCGCGTGAAGGCCACGTGGCCATCGACGGTAGCGAAGATCGTGAAGTCGCGGCCGAGGCCGGTGTTGCGTCCGGGGTGAATGACAGTGCCGACCTGGCGCACGATGATGCTGCCCGAGGTCACGAGCTGCCCACCGAACACCTTGGTGCCACGGCGCTGACCATTCGAGTCGCGACCGTTGCGCGAGCTTCCCTGTCCTTTTTTATGAGCCATAGTCTCCCAGTCTCCTGATCAGGCCGCGATCGAGTCGATGCGGACGCGCGTGAAGTACTGGCGATGGCCCTTCTTGCGCTTGTAGTTCTTGCGGCGGCGGAACTTGAAGATGATGACCTTCTTCGCCCGGCCTTGCTCGACGATGGTGCCGATGACCGACGCGCCCGCGACGAGCGGCTGGCCGATCTGCGTCGCCTCACCACCGATGAGGAGGACCTCAGCGAAGGTGACCTGCGCACCGGTGTCACCCTCGAGCTTCTCGAAGGCCTGAACTGTTCCCTGTTCGACCCGGTACTGCTTTCCACCGGTCTTGATCACTGCGTACATCTCTAGCGCCCTCCAGAGGGGAGCGGGAACCTAGGTAGGTCGGCCCGGACTGTCAAGCGAAAGATCGGCCTCCTGATGGGGCCGACTTCGTCGCTGTCCCGGGCTCTTGGAGGCCCGACTCGCGCGCCCTCGTAGCTCACTCGCGGGCGCGCCACAAGCCACTATTCCATCGCGCGCGCGGTTCCGTCCGTCAGCGCAGGATCGGCGGCAGCACGAGCACCCTGCCGGGGCGCAGGTCCATCGGATCGTCGATGGCGTTGCTGTTGGCGATGCGCCGCCACTCGCGCGGGTCTTCGTAGGCGAAGCGCGCGATCCCCTGCAGCGTGTCCCCGCGCTTCACCGTGTAGACGCGTGCGTGATCGGGCGAGCGCTTGTCGCGCGTGACCTGCTCGCCCGAGGCGGTCAGCACCTGCTTCAGGCAGATCGCGACCTGCGCGCGCACGGGCGTGCCGTCGGCCAGGAACATGGTGTAGTCGACGTCGAGCTTCGAGACGAAGAACGTGTAGTCGTACTTGTGCTTGGTGGCCTGCGAGAACTCGCCGAAGTGGAAGACGACGACCGGCGGGTAGTGCGTCTCGGGGTCGTAGTTGCAGAGGTCCTCGAGCTTGTCGATGTACTGCTCGCGCACGCTCTTGCGCGTGTCGTAGGTGTCGAACCACAGCTCGCCGAGCTCGAGGCAGGTCGGGTGCACATGGCTGAAGCGGATCGCCAGCGTGCGCTGGGCGCCAGCGTCGTCCTCGTAGCTGACCTCCTTGTGGGTCTTGATCGAGGCCGGGTTCAGGAAGAACGGCATCTCCCAGGGGGTGCCGCCCATCATGTTGTCCTCGGTGCCGGGATAACAGACGAACTTGGCCTTCACGAGCGAGCCGCCGAACATACTGGACGCGTCGATGGCACCCGTGGCGATTGCGGCGGCCTTACTTACGAGAGACTTGACGTCGTTACTCACGAAGATCTCCTTTTGCTGTCAACAAGAAGGACAGCGTGGAGGGCTCGCTTAACAAGATCAAGGCCAGCAATCAGGCAGCCTTACCCCACGGTGCAAGGCCGTGTTCGCGGGGTGTTCGCGGCGCACAGACCCCACCTCGGCCGAGCGTCAGCGCGGTGAGTTGCTGCACAGGCCCGGCCCACTTGGTGTGAAGCGTGGTGTCACGAGTCGCCAGCGGATCGCCCGAAAGTGGGGACACCGTCCCCAGCGAGCGACCCGGCTAGCCGAGCAGCGCCGGCAGCGACTCGGTGTACGGCGGGTAGGCCACGCCGCGCTCGGTCACGATGGCGGTGATGAGCTCGCCCGGCGTCACGTCGAAGCTCGGGTTCACGACCGGCACGTCGGGCGCGATGCGCGTGCCGAAGACCTCGAGGACCTCCTTGGCCGGCCGCTCCTCGATCGGGATGTGCGT